>JAABUK010001947.1_pt1 | contig 38101 bp, 35 predicted proteins | sample 5559141 | NCBI WGS metagenome assembly JAABUK01 (sample SAMN10711869, study PRJNA513367) | rock metagenome | isolation source: Antarctica rocks | place: Antarctica: Victoria Land, Pudding Butte nord | collected 2016-01-03 | reverse complement strand
TAGGTTAGAATTCTTAGTTCGTAAGTTGGTTGCGCTCACTGTGGCATGCTGGGATGGGTGCACAATGAATAAGAAGGATAGCCGTAACACTCTCTATGCTCATTATTCTCGCTGCTGCTTCTGCTGCTTCATTCTCTTGACCGACCGCTGTCAATGCATTTTGTCAGTGCATAATCACCCTCTCCGGCTCAATTTACTTCGCCACAGCAGCGCCATCTTACACAGTCAACCCAGGACCCCAAACCGCCCATGCCCGGCAAATTAGTTCGTGAACCTCAAACCCTCCTCCCACTCAACCCCCATCCCCCTTATCATAGACCTCCCTACTCTCCCACATCCTCCGCATCATCTCCCCTTCGGCCGACACGCCACTCTCACCGCCCCCGCCTTTCCCGCTACCAGCCAAACCCCCACCACCATCCTGATCCCCCTCTGGTCCATCATAGCTGCCTTGACTCCGGGATAGGCCGATATCGTCATGGCTGCCTAGACGGCGGTGGTGGACTTTCCCACCGGTAGATGCAGGGCCTAGCCTTGTGGACCTACCGCGGGATGAGGAGCGAGGTTGCTCGGGGGTTGAGGATCTCGGGACAATGGCACCTGTTCTGCCTCCGGCCATTAGATTCGGCTCCGATTTCAGATTGCGACTACCACCGCCCAAGTCCTTCCTACTACCCGACTTCTTCCTTCTATCCCTCTCCCTCCCGTCACCCCCTTCAGAACCTCCTGTCGTCAGCACCCCAAGCTCCTTCAACCTCCCCACCGCCTCCACAACCGGATTCCGAAACCTTCTCACAACAGCCAGCTGCCGTTCCGCAGCCTCGTAGTCCTGCGTTATCATCAGCCTCGTAGCGACCGCACTTGCTGGATCGGTGGGCCCGTTCCTGCCATGTGACCCAGAGCGGCTGTGAAGTGAGATGGCTGAGGAGCCGCGGCGAGAGGCAGCGGTGAGGGGGGTAGAGGGCGTGGTGTGGGCGTTGGCTCGCATGGTTTCCCGCCGCTGGAGTTCGAGGCGTTGTTGGGTTCGCGAGGGGAGATGAGAGGAGGAGCGGTGTTGTTCGGATTTGGTGGTTGAGCTTGAGGTTGATGGCAGGATGCGACCGTTGACGGTTACGCGCGTCTTTTCTGGGGAGGTGGATTGTTGGGGATGGTAGTGTGGGAGGAAGGAGGAGGGGGAGTCGTAGTCGGAGCCGGAGCCGGAGGAGGTCCGGCGCTGTTGATTTAAAGATGAGGTGGGTTTGGGGGAGAGGAAGTGGCTGACACCGCCATCTGCGGAGGAGGAGGCGCCTGCGCTTTTGGCTGTATTTGGGGTGTTGAGAAGGGTTTGGGGAGTGTTGGGGGTGTTGAGGAGGGTGTTGGTGTTGTATGATGCGGTCTCCGCATGGTTGATGTGGGTGAAGGAGAAGTTCTTTCGCGGAAGGAGGTCGCGAGTGGCTTCGGCGGAGATAGAAGACATTGCTGGTGGTGCCCGGGAAGAACGGGAATTGTGCTGGAGGAGAGTAGGATTTACTGGAGGATCTGGAGGCAGTATAGGAGGTGCGCAGGATTCTCGAGCCCCAAAGTTGGGAGCAGATCGATTGTGCCGTATTGAAGGCTGCAGTGGGGATGATGTCCTGTCATGGTGAAGTGCTTCTGGAGGTCTTTCGGCAATTGCTCTTTCAGATGTCGTCGGTGGTGCAGGCTGGGATGATATGGCAGAATTGCTTCTTGTGAGCTTAGGAGACTGAGTTGCAGAATCTTCCCACTCTGCTTCTTCTTCTTCCTCTTCTCCTTCTTCTTCTTCTTCGAGCTCTTCATCAGAAGACATGTCTCCCAGCTCAAAACCCTTCTGCTTCTTGGAAGCCTCTTTCCGCGGCTTTGGCGCAGATGGACCCAGGCCAGTCTTTCGATATAATTGTGTATGCGATAGGTTTCGGGCCAGCGCGTTTGCAGACTTGTTTTTGCGTAGGTTGACATGCGACGTGTTCTTCGCCAAAGCCGCATGGGAACTGTTACGCTTCATTGCGGAGCTTCTCGGACTCGTCGAGGGGATGCCGCCACTGGACTTGTTGCGATGATGCCGAACGCCATCCTCAAAGAGATTCTGAGCAGAGTTTATTTTCCCAGCTTTCCCCAGTCCTCTGCCATAGGATGTGTTTCGCACATGTGAGCGATTAGCCCCAACGACGTGATTTCTGTTCACTTTCTGTGTACTTTGCTTCGCTGACGAGGAGAGAGAGTTGCCAGATAAGGGACGATCGCCGAGGGCGGGACGTTTTGCGGGAGAAGGTGGAGGTGAAGGATAAGACATTTCAATAGAGTGGAGGCAATAATTAGACTGACGAAAGAGATTACTATGTTCGCGGCGCACGATGAGCCCTTCAGGCCCAGTCTGCGGAGGCTCTAGATCACTCAACGCCAAGCCTCAGCGGCAGGGGCTTGGCTGATCAGGAGTGGAGTGGAAATCCAGTTACGCTGGCCAAAACATCCTCCCTGTTTGCTTGAAAAGATATTCACTGGACTGGATGAAGCAGGGCACGCTCTTGTGAGTCTATGGATTTCCTGTCAAGGAATCTGAATCTAGTCCTTGCTCACTGTTTAACATCCCCCCCTTTCCCAACCCCGAATTGCTTCGACAGATGACTGCACTCGCTCACTGACCTCCTCAGCCCTGCCTGAATATGTCTTAGCGGTTTTTCTCTCCATCAACTCGGCCTCCCAGCTCCTCGTCAAGTTTGCGCAAGATAGGCTCTCCGATATCAAGCTTGTTATACCGTGATGTTCGGCCGATGCCGTGAAATCAGAGAGACTTGAGATACCAGGTCCTTGGCCATGTGAACCCTCTTCTTTTCCTTGAAGGAAGAGCAACGCGGTGAGAGCTGTAGATCTGACCAGGAACCCACAGTGCAAACATAGCATCGATGCAAGGTTTGGTGAATTTTGAGAATTTTCAAGATATGAGGGCTGTGAAGGTGGGGAGAAAGGGCAGAGGAAGGCCAGACGGTGTCGTATCCCTGTGTCAGTAACTTTGGTCTCGAGCATCCTCAGGGGCTTCGCGGAGCTGGAGGTCTCCTGGCGTTCAACGACTGTAAAGGCAGAGGTCACAAGAGTGGATTGCTTAACTATTTTTGGATTCAATTCTGGGATGTTCTAATGGGCGCCATAGGTAAGGAACGTGGGTGTCCTTGCTCCTCTTTTGAGCGATACCACTCTGGGCGCAAAAGCTTCCGTTTGGCATTGTAGGTACAATGATTGGCATATAGCCCTGCGATTGAGGTGATTTTTCGACGCATGCTCTGTGGTATCATGTCGGAAGGCTTCCAGCTGCTTCGCTTTGTTCGTGCGTCATGTTTCTCTCCACCTCCGGCAGCTTCTTGTGAGAAAGTTCAGCACTGTGAGAAAGTCTGGCACTATGAGGAAGTCTGACTTAAATAAGTCGATTTGGCATATCAAACGTCTTTAGTGTCCTAATCGTAGGGTTGCAGCGCAAATCGCATCTGGTTTGTCTTCGATTGGAGAACAGAAAGGTTTAGTCATACTCGTTCTTATATCAATATGACTTCCTCCCTTCTCAGGCCTGAGAATATCTCTGTATTAGCTGTGAAAACACTCAGGCGACTGTATCTGCCCGGACCACGCCGCTCTAGGACCAAGCCATACACTTGAAATATATGTTCTTCAAGTGGAAGGAAAGAATATGTTGGGAGATCCGTAATTCATCCAAATCTTCGGCAACACTCCTGTAGAGAGCCAAACAATGACTGTCAACGAGAGAAGAATAAGAACACGATAAGACACAGTTTTTGCCCTATCGAAGTAGAACAGGTAGATCGCGTACCTTGTGACGAACAAATGTGTTGGCAAACAAATCAGTTTGATGATTCTGTTATTCCACCTTGATAGAAAGGCTGGTATGTCGTCAATGGTGCACTGAATGGCGGTTTGACCCCGAACTTGAGCGCAAAGTACAGAGTGTTCCTCTCCGAGCCACGGTTTTTTACCTAGCAGAGGCCAATGAATAGTGCGTCTGTTGAACAAGCAGCCAGACAAGACTATATGAGCATTCCAAACATTCCCGTAAGGATGGTCTGGTGATAGAGGAGTCGTGACGCATGCAATGATATCTGCAAACGGTTTCCTACTCTCCTCAGGGTATCTCGGATCATGGGGCTCAACCACCCCATTCACAGAAAGCCATGGCCATAACGGAGCTGTTGTGTCGATCGGACGTCTACTAGGAGTACCTTCAGCTGGTTTGGCATTCTTCACTTGCCAAAGGAGACACTGGAGCAGTTCAACCGACCATAGGCCGGCATGATAAGTGTATTGACTCAGCGATTGTGACTTCGCCGTGCAAGGCCAGAGATTGCAATGAGCCTGTCGGTCTCTTTCGTAACGGCACATTTGCTGTACATCCTAACGATGCTGTTTCACCCATAGAACATCATTCGCCTCGAAACTTCAATCTCTGTTCAGCGCGCCTGATGAAGGAAATTTCGTTGACGCGAATGTGAAGATTGCTAGGCTTTAGATATCCTCGGGAAAAGCACTCACAGGCAGCAAGACGTTCACTCTCCCAATACATCTGCGTGGCACCCAAATGTAAGGTCCGTGAAGAGAGCCAGGGTTCTTGCAGTACCCAGGCGCAGCCATTTAGAGGCGCTGTCAGGAGAGAGTTTTGACAGTAATCTGTCTCAAGGACATAGAGAGGACCCTGTAGATAGTCGTAGCTACTACATCTTCGTGCTTTTTGTCCAAAGTCTTGCTATTTGAGGTCAATTAGTATGGGTTTGGCTTGCGCCGGTTGGCGCTTAGCAAAAAGTCCACTGGTGCAATCACAGACTCCTGCAGCAAAGTTCAAAATCTCACTACTGTAAATCTAACCCATTACAAGACATTCATCAGCCAAATCCTTGTCATCATCCTGAATGATACACAGCGCGTCGATCCAAAGGTAACGGACGCCTAATCTTCGCGTAGCAGCTAAAGATTCCTGGAAAATTCCTGGTAGGGATTTCACATTGATGGATGTGGCCATTACCTCAATTGACCCTCTAGTAAGCTTCTTCATCGGTTCAGGATTCGGACCCCACTGATAACTCAGTGTGGTGTATATACAGCGTTCCCTCTCACTTTTGCTCAGAGACAGGCGTGCTTCTGCCTCATCTGCGCACCTCAGTTGGATCCAGCAGCCGCTTTGGTAGCATAGCATCCCAAATTTGGTTTCATCCTGCATAGATTTGCGGTACTAAGCATGAACAGGTTGCCAAGTAGCCACCGAGTTCATGTCAGTGGGGATTTGAGCGTTTGAAAGTAGCTGTCGCACACTGAATCGCCTACGGCCATTCGAAGGGCCCTGCAGCGTTGTCGACGACTCGTCGATTACGCCTCCCACATAGGGGTCTGTCACGAAGATAAGGAGGAAACAAATTGATCGAATCTGCACTAACCATCTGCATGAAGTAAACCAAACCGAGAAGCCGTGGACCCAATGACGCACTCAAGCCGATTTTCCTCAAAATCACCTCTCCAGCCATAGCAGCCATCTTTCTGATACCCACAGCATTGCAAGAAGGTAGTACCAGGGCTATCGAAAATGTTGCCTGTCATCCACGAAACCTTTCGCACGAAGTCTTGCTCGCGCGGCAGGAGTGCCTTCCAGAGCCGTTTACAGACGTAGCAATTCTGCTTTGCAGCTGTCTCGATTTTGTAAGGGGGTAAATGGTGCTTAAAGCAATGCCCGAACCTCCCAACTACTCTTCTAGGAGAGCCATCAAACACGGCATTGCAAGCCGAGCACAACAGGTTTGTAGATGGATCGGCTACGAGATCAACGTAAGGTAGACTAGCGACAAGAACTGTTGCGAGGGTCCTGTCAGCGTACCCTCGCAGGGGAATCCATTGGAGGAGGGTGCATTGTATCTTCTTTTACAGCTACAGGCATAGGCCAGAGAGTGCGAAGATTCATGTGGAGGGATGTGCTTTGGGATTGAGTATCGTGAGCTGTGTATGAGATGAGGCTGTTCACACACGCCAGGCGGAGTTCGTCATTGAGCTTGATCCATGGTGAACATTAGCTTTTGTGATCCTCTCGTGCACGTGACACATGTCAAGATATCACTTGATGTAATAGGCTTCCATGGATCGGTCACGTGGCTTGTCTTGGCTGTCAGGCTGCGAATCCTTCATAATTATACGTCCTGAGAAAGTGCAACTTGGACGTCTACAAACATCTGCGTTAAGTTAATTTAGAGGCGGGTGGCGGAAGCCCAGTGACCAAAATAGTGGGACATGGCTTGGTGATCCTCCGCGACTGATTGTCTTGTTACTTGTGTCAACAGGTCCTCTCCCTGGCTGCAGAATCCTCGGGTGCCATTAAGTTATAGTTCGCGACACAGATACCTCGACTGTTTGTCCAATTCTCGCCGCTGAAGTCTACTATACTTTCATCTGAGGGTCATGCCAGAAAAAGTACACACCATATTCACTGACGAAATTAACGGTGATGTTTCTAGCTGGGAGCTACCAGAAAGTACTAAGGCGGAAAAATCTGCTACGAAGTCTTTGAATGTCCGTCTAAGCAAAAAACGATCTGCCAACGAAGCATTTCTGGAACGCGAAAATGGCCTTGCAAAGCCTCAGACGTCCAGCCTTTCTATCAACAAGCAGCCCAAGGTTGTTGACTTCCCAGATGAAGACCCGAAAGTGGATATCAGCGGCAGCAAGAGTCGTATCAGTTCTCCTGATCTCAGGCCTGCGCCCACTAAAAGGGGTCAGTTGAGGCTTCGCGCTGAGGAACTTCTCCCTGTGCGCAACGCGCTACCAATTGCGCCTCATGCCGATGAGATCCGTGCGAAGCTGCGGAAGCATGATGTGCTGCTTCTAGTCGGCGAGACCGGAAGTGGAAAGTCCACACAGGTCCCGCAATTTCTGGTCAACGAGCCATGGAGTCAGGCCAGTACTGTGTCCATACCGATTGGTTTGCATGGATCAAGTCCTTCAAGCAACGGCACCCCTGTCACCAATGCGAAGGTCAAGGTCGGAGGCTGTATTGCGATAACGCAGCCTCGTCGTCTGGCTGCTATATCTCTTGCTTCTCGAGTTGCAGCTGAATTTGGCACTCCGCTCGGCTCCTCTTCACCATCCTCTCAGGTAGGGTACTCGGTCCGATTTGACACTTCTGTCTCTCCATGCACAAGGATTAAATTCTTGACTGAAGGTATGCTATTGCAAGAAATGCTACAAGATCCGTATCTTCGGGATTACTCTGCTGTGATCGTTGATGAGGTCCACGAGAGGGGCGTGAACGTGGACTTGGTGCTTGGCTTTCTGAAGAGAACTGTCTCTGAAAAGAGATCCATGGATGGTAGAGGAGGAATGGGACTGAAGGTTGTCGTGATGAGTGCTACGGCTGACATGGAAGGCATTGAGAAGTATTTCTCAGAGCCAATTACGCAACATGCGAATGGACAGGTAGACGGCGACTCGGTGGGAGCCAAGGGCTTCAACGGCCATCATGAGGTAAATTATGAAGAAGAGCATGCCGAGTCTAATTCACAGTCTTCGTGGTCTGGGCTTTCTCCATCGTCTCTATCGCCAGATCAACCACCGCTGTCCACAAAATCACGACCATCAGCCATGAACGGCTTCGGGACTGCCTCCAATACATCTCTCACTACAACTTGCCACATTGAAGGCCGACAACATCCTGTGAAAACTATCTATACACCTTCGCCTGTCCAAGATATTCTCGACGCGGCTCTCCATACAATCCTGCATATCCACACCCATGAACCGCTTCCTGGCGACATATTGGTCTTCCTCACTGGCCAAGAAACTGTGGAAAACCTTGCCTCTCTGTGTCAAGAAGCTTGGATTTCCCTCTCCCAAGACCCAAAGTCTCGCTCCGCAATTCCAAAGTTGCTAATTCTGCCTCTCTTCGCCGCCTTGCCTCAACATGCACAGCAAAGAGTGTTCGGGAAAACACCTCCACGATCTCGCAAGGTGATACTGAGCACCAACATCGCGGAAACTTCCTTGACGGTGCCTGGAATTCGTTATGTGGTTGACGGGGGAAAATGCAAGAAGAAGCAGTTCCGTTCTCGTCTCGGCCTCGACTCATTGCTTGTGAAGCCTATCTCCAAATCCGCAGCAAATCAGCGGAAGGGCAGAGCTGGACGTGAGGCCCCAGGAACGTGCTACAGACTTTACACCGAGAGAGATTATCTGATGCTTGATCAGGACAACGACCCCGAGATCCTGAGGTGTGATCTCAGCCAGGCGGTCCTAAGTCTGAAGGCAAGGGAAGTAGACGACGTCGTCAACTTCCCCCTTTTGACTCCCCCGCCAAGAGAGGCCCTCGAAAGAGCCCTACTCCACCTCCTCCAACTCCAAACCCTCGACCCCTCAACCGGCCAAATCACATCACTCGGCACATCAATCGTCAAACTCCCCCTCTCCGCCTCCCTTGGCCGTGTCCTCCTCGCCGCCGCCGAGCCTGAACATAACTGCCTACCCGAAAGCATCGACGTGATCGCCGCCCTGAGCGTCGAGAACATCTTCCTCAACACCAGCACGGAAGAGAAGAAAGAAGAAGCCGAAGCTGCCAGACGCGAACTCTATAGAAGAGAGGGCGATCACCTCACCCTCCTCGCCGCCGTCCAAGCCTACGCAACCGAGAACTCAGATCGAAGAGCCTGGTGCGAGAAACGATTCATCAGCCACAGAGCCATGCAGGCTGTCATGGACGTGAGGAAACAACTCCTCGCTCAGAGCAAATCCCTCCTTCCCTCCACCACCACGACAGTCAAGTCATCTTCCCCAGGCAGCGGCACCAACGCCATCGACCTACCTGCCCGCCTCCTCAAAGCCTTCCTGACCGGCTTTGTAGCCAACACCGCCCGCCTGATGCCAGATGGCAGCTACCGGACGATGATGGGAAATCAAACGGTGGCGATCCATCCGAGCTCGGTGCTGTTCGGGAGGAAATGCGAGGCAGTTATGTATAATGAATTTGTGTTTACGCAGAGGAGTTATGCGAGGGGGGTTAGTGCGGTGCAGATGGATTGGGTGGGGGAGTTGTTGGGGTAGGTGATAAGAAGGAGAGTGGGAAGGATCGTGTTGCGGTGATTGCGAGGATGGTGAGAAAGATAGATGGGTGTTGCTCATTAGCGAAGACTCAAAAACAAATCAACTCGATTTGGTTGTGAAGACTGTATTCAGGCCCTTGAACAATCCAAGAACTCTTCTACGCGGTCGCTTTCCGCCCAAGTAACAGTACACTAGAACTTCAACCTAATCCCCTTCCTCTTCTCACTCTCCCTCACCTCAAACATAACCTGCACCCCCACAAACAGCACCGCACACGCCCCCACCAAAAATGCCAACCCACCCCAACTCCCCACAATCGCCTTGACCATCCCCTTCAACCCCTCCACCCCGATCGCAAACCCCACCAGATTCGCCGCCATCATCATCAGGATATTGCCCACGGCGCCAACCCCACAGATCACGCGATACAACTCCGGCCTATCCCTCCATTTGCGGGCAGGAAACGCCGTCGTGGCCAGAAGTTCGGGGAGGACAAACAGCGTGATTAGCCAGCCCCACATCAGCAGGCGGAGGTTGATGTCGTGCCATAATGCGACGAAGGTGAATACGGCTAGCGTGTTCACGACCACGCGGAGCGTCCCTGCGCCCTTGCCCGCCCCCCCGCCCATAGGCACGTAGATATAGCGCACGATCCAGCGGTTGAAGCTGCGATGCCAGCCCCTCCAGAAGGCGAGGGTGGAGTAATTATCGCTCATGCAGCGCACGACGTTCTCGGGGGGGTCCATGCCGTCCAGAAGCGCCCAGAGGCGGAAGAAACGGAACGGGATGAGGAGCTTCAGCCAGATGATGTGGAGGTTGAAGTAGCCGAGCATGCTGAGCTGGAAGCGGGTGTAGGTGTGCCAGTCGGGGGAGGCGGCGCAGATGGCGACGGTGTAGATGTAGTGGAGGAGGAATTCCATGCAGAGGAGGAGGAGGAGGAAGCGGAGAGCGTAGAGGAGGGTGCGGGTCATGGAGAGGGTGGGGGAGGGGTGCCGGGTCTGGGAGATGTAGTCATTGAAAGTTAGGATTGGGCCGGCGAGGTAGAGGGGAGAGTAGAGGGTGTAGGAGAGGTAGGTGGCAAAGCTTTGGTAGGTTTCGGGTGGGGCTGAAACGGTGACGCGGTCGCGTTCCGAGAGGGTGGTTGGGTCGAGTTGTTTCTTCTTTAGGGGATTAGTGGGTGAGGTTAGAGAGGGGATGGAGGATGGGAATGGGCGTACCTCGACCGGGCTGGATGATCGCGAACGGCCAAGGGACCAATAGTAGTCGATATTGAAAGAGATGAGACGGAGAATTGTAAAGTTGAAGAGGATTTCCCATCGTGGGATTAGTCCACCATAATTGTCGAGAAGATTGCCCCAGTGGGAGGCAGATGCTGAAAGGGGGAAAACAGTTTTGGCGACATCGACATAGTGATAGCCACGACAAAACTCATTGACAAACAGGATGCCAATATTGAATATCCAGGTCGCTGTTGGAATGTACTCTTTGGGTAGTCTTGTTGCGAGCTTGAAATTAATGTACAGAATGAGGAGTATTTTGAGCGTCGAAAAGCCGTGCAGGACCGCCAGAAATATCAGCGCAAAACAGAGGTCGAAGGATGTTCTTTGGATGAAACGGTTGTCTGGCAATAACGGATCTTCTTGTTGTGTATTCTCTGCCTTTGCCGAAGTGTCTGATTGCGAAATCCGGTTCCGGAGAGGGAAGACTGCATTGTAGATACGCCTTAGCAAAGGCTGTACCAGCAGCACAATTGCCATATATGGTATATTGTCTCGGAAGCTAGAATACTGTGAATCTGAATTATCCTGCATCAGAGGTGACCGCGTTAATGGCCTGCACTGAACCTTGGGCTCGACTTTCACGTACGACTTTGCGACCCGGTATCCATCCAGGTGAGAGCAGGTCGATGAATTTCGGGTAGTTGGGATGTGATGCTGTAAGATCTCAGACAAGACACATTTCGCATAAGGGGTCGGACCTACCTTGAGACACGTTCATTACTGATCTGAACATCTGAGGTACAACAAGTATAAAAACAGCGTAGTAGACATAAAACTCTGGTGTCCGCCATTTCGAAGGTGATGCCCCGGGAGGAAGATTTGCTGCGTTTGTTTCCGCGCCTCGTTCTGAAGCGGATTTCTCTGGGGATTCGGAAGACTCAATTGTCAAGGGTGAACGCGAAGAAGTTGTAAGTCGTGTGTCAAGAGTATCGAGGGAATACAGCCTGCGGAAGAATTGGATGACCTCCATCTTCCCCCGAACATGGCAGAGCCTGGATACAGAACCAGGAAACTTCTTGACTGACGATTAAACGACATGTAATAAATGCGAAGCACGGCTTATGCCTCTGCAAAGCTTCAATAGACTTCCAGGTCGCGTTTCTTCGAGCAAAACATGAAGCCAGCACACCCTCGGCATCTTGGCGACACAAACACCGATGAAATCTGAACCCAGCTCACTCACCCACCCGCTGCCACTTTAACGGCCGCCCGTCTCGATCAAGGTGAGTCGCGTGTAAGTCGTGGATGAGGGTCGCGCGACTCACTATCGTGCTCGCCTTGCTGTGACCCAGATTCCCGTTGGCCCTGCGCCAATGATGGCAACGGCCGCATCCCCGTCGTAGGCTTTCCGCCAACCGACGGAACCTCCCATCTGGTGAGTATAAAACCACAGCCGGTCCAATGCTGAAGCCTGGACGAATGCGTCTCCTCGCGTGTCCACCTTCCTGCTACTTTCGGGCGTCTCTTGCTCGCGGCCACCCAAGACCCTTTGTATTTACCGCCATGGAGAAAGACCAACGGCTCTTGAGCAAGCTGCTGGCCCTAGCTACGATAGAAATCCACAAGAGGGCGGAGCATGCGGAGGAAGACGAGATCTGAGACCGTCATAAGCATGTGAACAAGACCAAGAAAAGGTAAGACGCGGCGTTGACCAGCTACGTGCTGTGGTGTGACGCCTGCTTGCACGTCAATTGTGATCTCGGTGCTGACGCATAGGTGGAATCGCATAACGGAATTGGCGCTCCTATTCTGGTTATGGCGAAAGACTTCCTGCGCCTCTACGTCGTTACAAGCCGTGAAAAAATTGTCGGGCAACTCAGTCAACATATTTGAGGAGTGGTCCTTTGCCAGCCTCCACCTCGTCACGGGGACTTCGACCGATGCTGAGGGGAGGAGTAAGGTATACAAGATGAATTTCTTTCGAGATGCTGGTGCAGCAACCAGCCTGACGTGGCGTGCTCAGCGGGTGCGAGAGACTCTGTCCGAGGAAGGTGTTGTCGTAAATAAATGACGGCCAAAGCACCATTTTACTCTGCGCGATCTGGCTTGTCTACTCCGAAGACCGTCGATTCAGCGTCGCTGAATCTGCGTCTACCGGGAAATATGAATACATGATCTGACCGCAGTAATGCTTGCCTTCTTAGATGCTTGGTCTATCAAGACATCTCTATCTACATGTTTGACTATGGCGCTCCGAGTGATTTCCGCATGGTCCTCCAACGCCCCAACACCTTCACGACGATCATTGTGCAGAACGGCATTGCTTACTTCGAAGGCTTCGGCTTCTTCAATTTGGCCATCACAAAACCGTTCTACGTTACCAGCGAGAAAGCCGGCTCAACGATCCCTTTAGAAACTTATCATCTCGATTCCACTCTTCATCGATAGGGTATTGTGGAGCTCAAATTTGATCTCGTCAATGACTATCGCACGAATGTGGAACTGTATCCGAAGTTCCACAGGTCCTTGAGAGAACGCGAGGTCCCTTTATTCGTGGTTCAGGAGGGGGAAACGACGTTGCTTTTAGTCCAGTGGGTGCGGAAGCATATAAATGCGATGTGAAGGACGCGGAAGTACACTTCTTGGATGGCTGGCCATTTTGCGCTGGAATTGCACGCGAAGGGGGTGATGGACTGCGTCTTTGACTTCCTGAAGAGGAGAGCACAAGCGTTCGAATTGAATGTCACAGAACGACACCATATTGGACCATGTTCTTTTTGTACGGTGACCCGATGTTTTGTGAGTTTCGTGATGTATACATCTGCACCGGGCGTCTGCTTTTTTGTCATGCGCTTGGCCGACAGGTACGCAACCGCTACGCATCGCTGAGAATACATCGAAACACTTAGAAATGGCCATGCACATTAAGGCTAGGAAGGCCTTCACCTTTAAACTTCACGTCACCCATCCACTCGCAGAATGCAAGTTCTGCGCTTAGATCAGAGCCCTGGTACATACGCCCATCGCACAAATGCCCAGCTATAGTTCTGAATGCCAGAAAAGCCGTCTCGAAGGGAAGCAAGGCGCAGAAACGCCCAATAAGTCGTTTATCCGAAGCGAAGAAGTACTCGAGTGCTTGGCAGATCAGTCTTGCATAATAAATACACTCGATGTTGTCATTTTCAATCTCGGTGTCAATCTCATTGAGCGTTGATTGCTGGAATTGTGAAGTTACGGTTCCTCTGGGAGCGACGCAGAGCAACTTGCGAAGCCGTCGACGAATTTCATCAGCTAAGCCAAGCAGGCGCACTTTGAAAGTCCAACAGAATAGCAGGGCCGTTGCTGTTGGGAAATTGCAGAAGTCGAACGTATATGGAAAAACCTTGGTGAGGCATGCGTGAAACCACTGCGAGGGTGCAAAGTGATATATGTTAGTGCCGCACTCCGTGTTGACTCTGATTTCCCAATCTTCCAGATCCGCTCTGATTTTGAGAAGGCTAACGAGCATAGATCTCAAAGCAGCCTCGCTAGCTGCATGTTGAGTCCTGTCGAATGTTGTCATGATCGGAGGTATGCCATAGGCTATGTCGACAACAGTGTGGAGAAGGCTTGTCGCTTGCGGATGCGTTGATTTCCAAGGAAAGTCAATCCACTCCCGGCGACTGAGAAAGGAATCCTTCCGGACGCTCAGACAAATGGTAATATCAATCAGACGGTATTCATAAAGGACGTCTCTGCCCAATGATGTCTTCAAACTGCCCGAGGCACCATGCTGAATCAAGAGGCCGATGCCAGACATATGATGTACGAGATTCATGAAGGAGCCGTTGTTGACCAGTTCGAAGATTGAACAGGCAAAACATGCCAGTTGAAGACCACTCGTATCACTTTGACCATCATTTGATCCGCTCAAAACCATACTCAGGTCACTGTTTAGTTGCTTCAATGCCCTTTGGTACTCTACCATTGCACTTTTATGCATGTTAGAGTTCTTTCGCTCAGCTCCCACTAGAGACAGGGACATCGCTGCCATTGAGTGTCCGAGTGATCCGCCGTCACGAGCAGCTATATCACAAGCTGCATTTATCCATGACACGCAGGTGATGGGCATGTTAGTGTTGGCCAGCAGTGGATTGGCAAATTTCGTCGTGTTAGGCACATATCTATGCTGCAGAAACGCTAGGAATGAGACTTTCCACTCAGCCGCCTCGTTGGGTACGATCCATCGAGGTGCATGCAGGCCGATGTCCTTATTCCTGAGACCAACTGCGGGCGGGTCCCCGTCTCCACGTGGCATTAACCGTCGCCAGGGTAGGTTGGATGGCCGAGGCCTTTCGGCTTTCTTCTTGGACGATGCTGTATCCAGGCTGGAAGATGATCCCCTCCTGGGAACGGCGTTTTCTTGATCCTCACTTATGAAGACTAAGGAGCTGTAGCCAGAAAATCCCGCGCTGTTCGGATCCGCTGCGAGTGAAGGCGCATCCTTCTTTCGCTGTCTGAACGCCCTGACATATTCACGCACCTTAGCTCGACGGGCGGCAGCCCTTTCGGCGTCGTAATCGGCATCTCGGGGACGACCTCGAGGCATGCTTCGTTCGTGGGAAGCAGCAGAGGCTTAATGCAGGGAGCTCAAGCCAGGCTAATGTCGCTGCGGAGGAGCAATAGGCATGGGCTAGACACGGAGCCCCTTGAGGTGTAATCACATTCTTTGATGGCGGAACTGGGGTTTCAAAGGCGAGGGATTCACGTTCGAAATTCTATCCCAGGTGGGTGATGCTATGTTGGGGAGGATGCAGATGTCTCATCCAGAGATTATTTCAGCCTGGGAGATCGACGAATGAGAAGTCAATTTGATCTGCAGTACCGGCAAGTCTAGCCCTTAACATGTGTAATCACCAAATCCTTTCCACCAGTCACAGGAGACCTGTCCCCTACCCTGCAGTAGAGCTGTCAAGCAAATCGCTAGAGCTGAGCAGAATAGCTAGAAACGCTTGTAGGATCGAATTGAATTGACAGAATCGACTGCCTAGAATCTATGTAGAATGCCTACTGAAATGGGGCTATCTATGAAGAAAATGAGGTCCAGAAGGGGGCCGGGAATTGGCTCAAATAGGCCAATGGAGAGCCTGAGGCGCAGGCTGAAAACGTGAGATTATGGACATCAGGGGCTTCACTTAATGGGCGGTGCACCCCATACTACGGTAGGAGGCATAAGTAATGTAGGTCCACTGTAGTAACGCTATGTAAAGATACAACGCCATAAAGCGCCTAAATTAGACCTTGCCTATTTAGTATCTAGTATACAAGAACGCTTCGGATAGCGACAGGGATATCGTACAAGGGCAGCAGGGATATCTGTAAGCTGGGCGTTTTCTTCGAACTTGCTAGTGCCCCACATACACTACTTATGCCTGGTACCGTAGTAAGTGCTCACTGCCGTACGGGCAGTACTGGTAGCATTGACTGGGCAACAGCAGCATGTCTTGCGACCTTCATCGAGTAGTAAGCTGATCGTAGTCGAACTCTGCCGTGAGGCATAATCAGCGCCGCTTACACGACTATCTTCCACCGAATAAAGATGGAATAGTGAGCAATTGGAATCGCCTCATGTTCAAAAGCGGCAAGTACTTCGATTCTCTGCATGTCTCTGTTCAGGGTGATCGTGTGTCTTTGATTACACAAGCGCTGCTATTGCGTGGAGATGTATGCGCTGGTATGGCTATAATACGGTCGGACGTCCATATCGATCTGTCGCTTGTGTGGTCAATCAACAGATCATTCTACTAGGAAGTCACAGCAACTGATATATCAACAACTATACTGAGAACACCATTTCCAGATGCGTGCTTTGATACCGCTTCTACCATCACTTACATATGCCTGCTTAGGTTGCTCTCTCGATTCTTCTTTGTTTTCATCCCTCGGAGTCATGAGAACTTCAGAAACCAAAGTCCACAGCGTAACGGTTGATGACCTCGATCTCTTTTACCGCGAAGCAGGAGATCCGTCCAACCCCACAATACTTCGTCTTCACGGATATCCATCATCTTCCCACCAGTTTCGTCACCTGATCCCCATTCTGGCAGCAAAATATCACGTTCTTGCCCCTGACTATCCCGGTTTCGGCTTCACTTCTGTCCGTCCTCACGCAATTGTAACTATATCTTCGATAATATTGCCGCGACAACCGCAGCTTTTCTATCTGAGCTCCGAATTGAGTCATATATCAGGTACATTTTCGACTATGGCGCCCCAGTCGGACTCCGGCTCGCCCTTCAGCACCCCTCTGCCATCAAAGCCATAGTCACACAGAATGGGAACGCCTACGTCGAAGGCTTGGGCCTGGACTTTGCCGTCCTCTCAAACTACTACAACGACCCCTCCAATACCACGAACGAGGAAGCCGTTACGTGACTTCGCGACCTTCGCCGGAACGACGTTTCAATACACGGCCGGCGTGCCCAATCCCACAGCCATCGAGCCCGAGTCATGCACTCTCGATGCCGCGTTTCTTACAGCACCCGGGAATGTCGATATCAAACTCGCACTATTTCGAAACTACGCAACAAACGTGGCGAATGTATCCGCAATTTCAGGCACATCTACGTGGATATCAGCCCCCGGTACTAGCTGTTCGGGTGGCGAATGATCCATTGTTCGTGCCGGCGGGTGCAGAGGCGTTTGAACGGGATGTGCTACAGCGGAGGTGACGGTTGCCGGATGCAGGCCATTTCACGCTGGAGACGAATTTGCTGCAGTTGCCAGAACCGATTGTGGACTTTCTGTCAGGGAAAGGGTTGTAGTCGCACTAGCTCGCGGCTCAAATACCATGCCAGGGAAGGACGTGTTGCAATGACGCCGATAGAATAATCAATATGCCTCTCCAACCCCGGAGCTACTCTAATACCACTTTCGCCGCTCTATCTGCCTTAGGTATTCATAGTTCGCTGCCGCCCTGCGCGACGAGGCTAGAAGCCCGCTGACGGTCAGCTAGCTAGCCGCCTCGAGCCGAGTTAGATGCCGACCCAGAGGATGAGCATAAAAACGATTCCGCCAAACGGACAGGACCACTTAACAGGTTTCGAACACTTAGCATCTCGTATTCATGCTCACCACAATGACCCGACTGATCTCGGACCAAAAGCCCTGCGAGCGCGCGTAGATCATTTTGCTTGCCGCGTACGCCAGATTTATGATAGAGGAAGTGAGCGATAAACAGAAGGACGATATCAAGAATGTTCGGAGCTTCCGATCCGAGGAATCAATCACATATACAAAAGACGGAGTTCACACTATTTACAGTAGAAGGACATGACAAGAAGATCGCCACTTTACCCTTCTAGGTCAGTGGCATGTCAGGGGGTGCAATCTGTTGGGGTTTACCTGATCTTTGGATTCTCGTACCCCGGGGGGTTCCATGGCCTGCCGCGGATCCTTTTCCTGAGGCTATAGCTTCAACACCAACAATCTGTGCATCACATGAGCGAGTGACATGTAGGAAAGAAAGGACACGAATCGTTTCTCCTTGCCAACATTTCGGCGACGTTCCTTACCCAAACCCAGGGCTGACGGATCGATCAGATTAAGATCCCCCCCTCCTTTACTAACGATAGCCTCTGTTTACCGCCTTGGCTGTGAGTGGAGCTGGGCATGTCTCTGAACGGACACTACAGCATCTGGAATGACAGTTACGGCTGATTCTGCAAGGAAAAGTAATATGTTGAGCGGCCCCGACGAGAGCGGCTGGTAGGAAAGTTGTTGACGAGGGATTGTGGGTGGTAGGATTGCAAGTGAGGGACTTCGACTCGTTGAATTCAGGAGAAATTCAGGAGCAGGAAAGCAAGCATAAAGATGTTCTGAAGTCTTTTGGCAATATTTTTCAGTGGAATTGAATTGGTGTTCGAGAGATCAGATGATAGATGGTAGGTCAGGAATCGAACAGAATCTGATGATTTGGAGAAGAGCAGACACTTTTTATGTCACAAAGAGCATGGGGTCAGACAGTGATCAGTAAGAACTGATCAGTGACTTGAAAATTTACGTACGCTAATACTGCCAACGCCGGCCTTTGCTGCTTACTGTCAACGAGTCCGGATGCGCCATTGTTGACATGGAGGCCGTCGACAACTTACGAACACGCCAACCGAATTCAAGGAGCCGTCCTGCAGAATTTGCCAGCCTGTCGTTCCTCCGTTCCTCCGAGGAGATCGTGAATAAGAAGGCCGTCGTCACTCAAAGCGAGGTCCACTGCATTGCTGTCCAGACTCGGCAGGGCGGCGACTCTGTTGATCAACAATGCCCTGCATTCCGAAGCTGTGCTGTAGCTGGCGATCTAAATGCTGATGGATTTAGCCGTATGCGCAAAGCGCTGGTCTTTTGTAAGTGCAATCCGACAACCGTCCGTTTGTTTGTTCTTCTCGAACTGCGAAATAGCGATTAAGGCTTCACTCGCGTCATTGAAGTGATAAGATGACACAGCCGCATTTTCGAACGGCGGCAGACCCGACTCAACCGCGAACAGGAAGCATTTCATCTGTAAAAACTTCGCAAAAAGGGGGAGATGCTGAGAACGCTGTGGTAGCGATAGGTTCGATCGCTGCGGAACAAACAAAATGTGACACTTGCAAAAGTCATGTTAATCAGTTGTTCCAGCGTTGCTGATTGGCAGAGTCGAGTGACCTATCATCAAAAGTGCTCTAACCATGGACATGAGCAAATTATTGGATCTCCCTTTCTCCGTCTATACATGAGCCACAGGCCACTTGACAGAGCCTTTCGCTGGTAGTGATGATGAGCAATCAACGCTGACGAAGGCCAACTGTACGTCTTCAGGGGAAGGGACACCCCAAGGGGTCAACGCTCAACGAAATAGCGGTTTCATCCCGTAGAGAAGCTTTCTAATGTCAGACATTTGGAGAGATAATCCTAAGATTCTTTGGTCCTCGAGAATTATCACCGCTTCTAGTCTTGGAATTGTTGCGTTCAATCTGTGAATTTGCACGCCAGGAACTCCGACCCTGATCCTTTTATCCTATGCGTCTGTAGAGCTCAGAGAGATTAGCAACGAAGACAGATCCAGCAGAGTCTGGGTTTCAAATTTGCTCTGGAGGTTATTATTAGGTAGGAATGCTGTTGTGATTTTCTCATGGATAAAAGTGCAGAGACGTAGAAATCATAAGGAGAGGAAGCCCTTTTCCTTGGGCAGGTCGGTGTGATCTTACATCCTCTCGCAGGAGCACGACTGGACCAAGGGATAGGTAGATGGTTGGTCAGGTTTTGTTTGACATCGCGATTTTCTGGAACAACGAAGAACCAAACAATGAAAAGAGCAGGGCAGTGCATCGATCATGAATGCTGGGCTCCCTGTAGTGCAAGAAATGGATGGAGAGATGGCAATTACTAACTAGCGCCGTCAACTTTGGTAAACTCATACTGGGTTTCTGTTGGAGTATTCGCTGTGACGAGGTACGAGCTATTGCAATTCGCAATGTGCTAAATACTTTGTAACTTGCCCCAGATGTCAGGGAGTACAGAACTGTTCTTGTAAGGTGCATTGCCTCTTCTTGAATGGATTTTTGGTATGAAAGGCTTGTCGTGTCCTGAGATGGAACAGTCTGATGATGCTATGCTTGGATTCCACCGTTTTGCCTAGATATTGTCGTTTTATTCACGGGAGGTTTGTGACTGCATTGTCCTCACAAACTCTGAGTGACCTTCGAAAAGTAGAGAAAGGCAACAATGGTTTCGAGAGCTACCCTGAACTCGATTCCTGCAGGGATAGGAAACAAGGGCAACATAATGGTGTATGCGGGTGCTTGTGTATGCGGTAGTCCCCGGTTGCGCATGTTTGTGCGCGGCGGGTTTGGAAGCTGAGCTCAAGAATGCCTTTCAAATGCATTCAAAACATCTTCCCGCTGTTCAGAAGCTAAGAAAGGTCGCTTTTCCCTGCCAACGGAGATGCTTCCATGCATGAATGAAACACCTTGGCTAGAAACCGCCTCGACCTCTGCCCCGACCCCTGAAGCCACCTCCTCCCCTTCCTCTGCCTCGTGGTCCGCCCCGTCCTCCTCTCGCCCCGCCACGAGCCCCATCCCCCTCTTTCCGCGCTTTGTTCTTCGGTTTTGGTTGGTCATCAATAAGTAGAGTGTCTAGATTTAAGGAATCTGGTAGGATGTAATATCGGATGGTGGAGCCGCGGACGTTGATGGTGTCGAGAGAAACTGTTTCGCCTGGCGCAGAAAGGTTTGTTTTGTTTTTTGTGGTCATCTTGACAGCGCGTAAGGCCGTGTTCATTTGGGGAGAGACTGAGGTGATCGTGCCATGAATGATCGTGCCTTTATCACGGTGTGAGTTAGCGGGTGGTATTCAGAGACTCGTCAGGGAGAGGAGATATGTTGGGTCTTGCTGGTAGTTCGAGCTGGACAGAACAATGCAAAGCGCGTACTGTTTTTGAGCTCAATTGTTACAGTCTCGTTCTGACATTTCATCAGCATCCTATAATTTGGTCAGTATCAGATTCAGAGTGGATCGGTTCGAAGAGAAGCTGAGTTTCCACTACTTCAGCCTGAGCTTCTTGGAAGGAGACGGTGGTAAAGCTTACCGGACGAGCTTCATTGTGCTTAATGACAAGCCTCCTGCTTGTAAGAGATTATACTCGAGAGAAAGTGAGAGTGGGTCGAAGGCTCTCTAATCTGAACGCCTTCGTTACCGTCAACGTCCGTGGGTCGCACGTCTCGATTTTGCCGTGGTACATTTTGTGGTTGTCCCTGCGGCCACGCATCGAGAGGTGGCTGAATTCTAAATCCACGCACTAAGGTCTTTATGGAGGTCACGGTGCAGAGGTTCATATTTTGACTGAAGCAGATTTACGACGACCACTATGCCCATATCTTGAGATACATTAGATTCGTGTTGAGCTCGTCTAGAATATTCCTAATTCTGCTATGCATCTAGAAGCACATCAATGTCCCTTTGAAGGGGATGATGCACCTGCCGCAAAGCGCTCCGTCATCTCTCCTTCTCGCTATTCTCACTGATTTTCTCCCATTCACTATCCGTACTAACATACCCTGAGCTATCCCCCATGCTGCGCCGCTTCCTCAGTGCTTCCTCGGCCTCTGCCGGCTTAGACTTCAACATAATTGAGGGATCTCGAGGCGGTGGAGGCTTCATTAAGCCAGTCGACGGCTCTGTCTCTGTGTCGCTATCTCCCAGCGGTACTTTGTCCAGCTCGGGCGCCTTTTCTCTCTGCTTTTGTTCTTCTGGATTGTCCGGCGCTCTTGCCGAAAGCAGCTCAGCAACAAACCAGTTGATCGACCACCATAAACCGCCACATAGTAATGATAAGATGATGAAGTGGACGCTGTATGTCGCAAGAAGAAGGCAGAGTAAGACGAGCTGCAGGCAAGCAAAGGAAGCGTTCGTAGCGACGAGGAGCGTAGAGGTGGGCCCGGGAGTGAAGACACTATTCCAAAGCTCTTCCAAAAACGATGCCATACTGTGTAGCCAACACCTCCTCTTATACCAAGTTTCGGAGTCGTCCGGCCGAGCGTCAGATACGATCTCGGATAATGCAGAGGCGTTTGGGCGAGATTAAACCGAGTCAAGAGCGTTTATCGTGTACGGCGGGCTGAGCGTGAATAAAGTGAGGAAGGGAAATCTCAATATTATTTCCAGATCGCTGTATGCTTTGGTTACGAGCTCGTGAAAGACCTTGGGCGCGGAGCGGTATTAGGTGTTGCGGTATGAAGTTTGACGGGGACAGGTTTGAGGAATACATCGTCATGCGGCACGGCTGCAGGCCGGTGCCAGAACCCCGTTGCCAAGGTATTTCTTCACACCTGAAACTGCTGACGAGAAGCTTGTGATTAACTTATCTACATATCTCCACCTGAACGGTCTCTCCCTCCAGCTGAGGGAATTTCTAGTTTGTTGTTACACGTGCGATTGAGTAGGGAAAGCGCTGAGCCTGTAGTAGGTGGTAGCAGTCATGCATTCATCAGAGGTGTCGTCCCAGGATATCCTTGCGCTCCAATTACCGTTACACCGCAGTGCTACACTACCGCCAGCGTCATGGCGGAGAACCCGATGATCTCCCACTCAGAAAATCTCCCGCAACTACCCACGAGAAAGCTCTGTCCTGCGTATTCCGGGGATCAGGTTTCAGGTGTGCATTCTCCTCAATTGCCTTCCTGAGGCTTCAAGGTAGCATCGGCACCGAGAGACAATGGCCAGCCAGCCAGAAAACAAGAGCGAGGAAGAAGGCGTGATGGCGGCTGGGGTTCAAGGTTTCGCTCATCACGCAGAGGCCGTCTTCAATAATCGAGAAACATATGGTCCACCAGGCCTTCGAGGACTCTTCTCCAACTACTATGTCGTCCTGTGCGCTGCCTTTTCCACTCTCGGAGGTTTGATCTTTGGATACGACCAAGGAGTTATAAGCGTGACGTTAGTGATGCCTCAATCTCTCGATCGTTTTGACCGCGTGTCCACTCATGCCGCAGGAGGTGGCTTCTGGAAGGGGTTTCTAACCGCCACGATTGAATTAGGAGCCCTGCTTGGTGCCTTTTTCTGCGCTTACCTCGCAGTGAAAGTGTCTCGACAGTACACGATGTTTGCGGCGTGTATCATCTTCATCGTCGGTTCCCATTTCTTCTCCAGATGCTACCTGCCTTCATGCTTGGAGCTGGTGTATTCGTGCTTCCACTCTCACCCCGATGGCTGGTCTCCAAGGGCCACATCGACGATTCCCTAGCAAGCTTGACGAGGCTTCGACGCCTCCCTGCTACCGACAAGCGCGTGCAGCTTGAAATCGTGGACATACAAGCCGAAGTGGCATTTCACCAGGAAGTCAGTGCTCAACGCCATTCGCAATTGCAAGACGGAGGCCAGATCAGTTCTATCAGACTGGAGGCAGCATCTTGGGCGGACTGTTCAAGCGTGGATGCTGGAGAAGAACGCAGGGCGGTGTTGGCCTGATCTTCGCAGGTAAGACCTGTCACCGCAGAACGGCGCACAATTCCCCGTTCAAGCGAGCTTTGACTCTCGCAAGCCATGGTCCCAACGATGGTTTCTACAGGCCAATGCGTACACATTGCCACCCAATACCTGCCAAGCTAGATTTCGTCCTCACTCAAAGCATTAGTAATTACCATGACTCCCCTGCCTCACACAGCACGTGACAGGACTGCAATCCTCAATGGCTACATACGCTAACAAGCATCGTAGTTCGTGGGCATCAATGCTCTTACTTACTACTCGCCATCGCTCTTCGGTACTATGAACCTCGACTACGACTTGCAATTGATCATGTCAGGCGTGCTCAGGGGTTGCCCTTTCAACGCGCTCAAACTGGCTCAATAATTTTGTCATTATAAGCCACCCGTTATGCGAACTTAGATACCACTGTTAGTAACTCAAAATCCAGGGGTTTATTACGCCACCTCTTGTTTAAAACACAGGATATGGCGCGTATATATTCTTGGCCATCTTCTGCTTGCTGTCGCTAGTATGGACCTACTTTGTGATTCCAGAGACCAGTGTGGCCGTACGTTAGAGGAGACGGATCATCTTTGCGGAAGATTCATCAAGCGAAGAGGAAGAGTCCAGGTGCCAAGCTACTGAGGAAGAAATCTTGAGGCACGGGAAAGGGGCAAATCAGCACTGAGGCGTGCATTGTTTCGCCTCCCACTCTTTGCTGACATATCCTCTTCACTGGCACGCGCATGATAGTATGAACAATGGACCCCAGGACAGGAGATGTGCTTTTGCTCACTTAGCGAGAGCAAAAGGGTTGCCAGGTAAATACGTCCGTAGCGTGCACTTGCCGGCGAAGCCAACTGCGGCAGCAGAGTACTTCTCATTCCATTGCGCAGCATGAGCCCCGTTCGGTCTTCAGAGTCCAGCAGTAGTGCGTTTCTTGTTGAACGCCTCCAACATGGCCACCGATGGCTTTTGACTGGAGAAAACGTGGTAGATGGCCGCGATGCATGTTCTGCTAAGCTCCTCTCGGCAGATGTTGGGCTCTGGGTCAGGGCCAGCTGACAAACGTGATTACACACTCCCCGGACCAATCAAACAGGCTCTGCGTGAAGCGCGGCCCCCATCGTGGCTTGAAGGAGGCTTGCATGAGCCGAAGCTTGACCGTTCCAGTGGTACCAGTAATTACGAGAAGAAAGACTCTCGTTGTTGCTTCGCACATCGGAGCCAGTCTGGAGTTGATTCCGCGGATCGGATAGCAGTTCTTCGCATCTTGATCAGGCCACTGTCAATGCAAAACCCTCTGATGCTGAAGATCGACGACGACCACCACCAACACTTACCAGCATCAACCGGCTAGTCCACGCGTCCAGATCGTTTCTATTTTTTATTTCCGGGGACGCAGCTCGGGGAGCTTTTCACCCGTCTCCAAGCGCCCATTCGAGCCGGCATATGGCTTTGGTGCGAATCCTTCCACCGTTTCAAGGACCACGACCTTTCAAGAGAGCGGTCACTGAAGCTAGTACACCGGTTTTCTCCCGCATGCTCACTGGATTTCCCGCCCCCATTATTTCCCACCCACGCCATTTTGCAACGACACACCGACTCAGCCCTCCGTTCCCCGCTTCGTCGTTCCCACATAGCAGCGTTACTCCGTACACGATTCATGCTCATGCCCATTCCAGCCTAAAGATGCGATCTTAGTCGACATCCAATGGCAGTCTCACCTCGCCTCGCCTAGGCACATACCACTAATGATGCCGATGGACGCTTGACATCTAAGCAATAACCGTTGGTGGGGTCTGTGATCACAGGGGGAGACGCCCACACGACAAGGCTGATCCGCGCGCGGTGAGAAGACATTGTGAAAACATTGCAAATCGTGAATTTGGCATGACCCGCAAGACTGCGGTCTAGTCAGGGCTAGAAAGTATGGCCTACCGGCCTTGCAGCTCTTCTGCAATAGTTGAGCGAATGGAAAGGATGGCCGAACAATAGTGTATGGTACAGTTGAGCGCGAGAACCGCCGTCTCACCTCAAGCCGGCATGCCCTTCAAAGACGAAGCACAAGATTGTAATGCAGTGATAGAATGTTCAAACCTCCCCACCCTTTTCCCAGATCCCATATCTCATGCCCGTTGGTTCGTAATTCAGCATAACGCCCACGTGCTGATCTCCAAACGGGGTCCCCGTCAGTTCCTCTACTCGGGGCAAGCTTCCGATTCCGGGCCTCCCTGCCCGTCCCTCCCTTTGCACTTTCCTCCATACAAGTGCCCATTCCTGGCAGTTGTCCTCGTAAATTCGGTCCCACAATGTGGACACACAGCCTTCGAAGCGCTTCCGCTCTTTTCTCGCTGATGTCGCAACAGATTGCTGAAGGTGCTGAACTGACGGCCATTGCAGCCGTGATCGAAGCATTGAGGTTTCGGCCGTGAAGCCAGAACCCGAATGCTTTCGGCACCGTCCATTGAAGGGGCCGGAGAAGGGGAGAACGTGTTTGATGAAGGGAGAGACATCGATGGAAGCTGAGGAGCGGCTGTAGTTGATGGCCAATTGGAGGTGGAAGAGCCGTGTTGGTATAGTGAGTCTGATGGTTGGATGGATGGTAGAGTCTCAAGAGGATATGATGCCGACCGTCCCAGGCTGAAGTATGTCGAGGGATTCGGCTCCACGTTGTAAGGCGAGGGTGCCAGCATGTACTGTCCACCTTGCTGCTGCTGCTGCTGCTGCTGCTGGGGCATTCCAGCAGAAGCATAATAATTCTGTACGTGGAAGGATGAGGTCGCTGGTGGCATCATATATGCCCCTGGCGGGAAACTGGCTTGTAGCGAGGCCATGCTTTGCGACGGAGCCGTGTGGGATTCTTGCTGAGTTGCGTAAGCAAGGAGTGCTTCCTGACGACTACTGCTTTGGACTCGGGAAGTTGACGGAGGGTGGTGCCGGATTGGAGTCCTTTGCCGAGTCGGGGGTGAGCGGGATGTAGCTTTCGAAGAAAGACCGAGTGAAGTTGATGGTGCAGTAGATGGACTTGATGCTGACGAGCTGGGGGATAAACCCGAAGCCCGGTAATCGGGCATGTCGTTATACGATCGAATTGGTAGCGACGCCATGTTTCCGTAGTCTGATCTATAATGAGATGCTGCGCAATGAACACGAGATGAGAATTGAAGTACCTGCATTGGAAGTGTATTGTGCAGAAGGAAAGAAATCTTGACCTCGTTCGAAATGCGACATTGGCGACGGCATAGCCGACACGAAAGCACTATCAGATTCACATTAGTTTTATCTCACAAATAGGGAGCACTGCAATACCAACCTCATGTCGATTTCTCTGTGGTGCAAGAGAGGAGGCTTGGGGCTTGGAGGTGGGTCGAGGTCAACCAACGGGGGTGCTGAGCCCTGTCCCGACAAACTTGAAGCAAATCGTGCGGAGTGAATTGCAACACCTTTAAATTGTGTTTCCCGCTCGTCTGAGGGACGATGTGTAAGGGAGCGGTGAGGTAGCGGTTTTCACCGATATTCTATGCTGCCTGTGATGGCGCCGAAAGAGGTTCAAGTGTCCAAACCGAAACTCGCGTGGCAAGTCAGTGGTTTGTTGGGTCTACAAACCGACCCCAGCTGGGTTGGATTGCACCTGCAGGACGTAAGGCTTAGCGTCGTTTATATGCTTCTGTCTGCACACGGGCGGTCTGGCTTGGTCCCGCAGCAGTCGAAATGGAAGCGGATGCGAGTCGCTTGGTATTTTATTGATCTTCCGCGCGGACAGTTGTTTGTCCAGCTGCTGCGTGGTATTGAAAGTTGGTGAATGAAGATTGTGAGTAGTATTCGAGGACAGTAAAATTGTTTGTTCCGATGGCGGTCGAGGGCAGCGTCCCCATCTGCGGAGTGAGCAAGTTCGACAGTGCGATCACAGGGCCTATAGGTGAGAAAGCTCGAGGGGAGTGGACAGGTGCATAAATCGGATCGAAGAGATGGTAATCAATCATTCTGCAGGGCTGCAGTGTGTAGGGGCCGACCAGTCATCTGCAATCGTCTAGAGGTCTTCAGAGCTTGGGCTGAGCTCCTAGTCTGTGTCCTGGGACGTACTATTAGTAGGGGTGGTGAAGCCATCCACCCATTGTAATCAAATTCGCGTTTTCGATTGGTCAGCTCGCAACAACAGTGCGTAATTACGGATAGACTTTCTTCCCTTTCGTCACGAGAGACCTTTGGAGGCTGGGTGTACTGATGCAGAGGACGGCAAGATCCACGCATCATAACGTGGTGGAGACTCGGGGGCGGGCTTGATGTGCCCCGAAACAGAATCTGGAACCATGCTGATATGGACTTGGCCCCTGTAATACAGATTGAAACGAGAAATTTGATCAGAGAGACAAGACTGGGGGAGGTGCAGGGAAGCGCTCATACGACTCAGCCTTATCATCAGGCTAAGCCCAGATCGTGCAGTAGCTAGTACTTGGTGGACAAGGAGAGTCAATGGATGTTAACTCTGGGAACCTTGACAATCCCATTCTATCAATACTGATATACTCTGTATGTGTATATCTGTTCTGACATGTGGCCGCACGAGCCTTCAGCCTCCTCATCATTATGACAGGTGGTATGATGGGCACGCACCACCAACGATGCAGAGAGGTGGTCTGTTATTTCCACGGACCATGTTTCCTTACTGCCCCGTGTATTATTGCACTGCCATCTGGCACGTGAAACATGCACGTGGCAGTAGGGGTCATTCTGACAGATTCTGGTGTCCAACATGTCGTAACATAGACTCGTTATGGCAGCCTCAAACATCGTGAAACTGTCAGCCACGAGGACTGCGATCTTCACCCAAGAGGACACGCCGGGACCCTGAATCTGCTATACCTTGCTCAGCAAGAGCCACGTGAGCATCAGATGGTCGAACCGCTTCTGCTGAGAGATCAGCCTCCCCTATCTCATCTTTCAACCCATGAAATGCAACAAGCAACAAGACGGTGTCTTCTATGGCGAGACGTCGGTTGTGCCCTCAAAACACCAACTTGCATGCTTCTCCCGCAGTCCATCCAACACGTCTCGAGCCCGCCCCTCGAAGCCAAGGTCAGTTGGCCCGTCCTCAATACCAATACTGGAGCAGTACAGTGTCAGAAACAACAAGGCTGAGACGTGATTGGCCGCTGCGTAGCCTCCAACAGTGATGCCCCAGCAGCAGCTTCTAACGCTATCTGCGTAGATGTCAAATCTTGTGAAACATCACCTGTCGCAAGGTGTACTCGAGCCGATTAGCTCTGCCACCTTCCAAGTTGATTCAACTTATGTCATCAACCTTTAATTACGCATTACCAGCCGAATACAAGGAGTGTATTTCTAGCAAGCTACCACCACACCAGCTGGGGTATCATGCCGATCACCTACCAGTACGAGGCGGTGACCATAACTCCCCCGGTCCCGCCTGGGAGTTTTGGTGATTCAAGGGGCCCATAGCCCAAAGAACCGGGTCCATCGAAAAATAGAACATGGATGCTTAAATCATGTCTGCTTACGCACCACATACGTACCCCCCTGTAGCGGTCGACCCGGAATGGCGATCACCAAACTTGTGAGCCTAAGGTAGCTGGGGGATATTCAGGCGTCGCACACGGCACAGTTGATGGGACTCGTCCAGCGAAACAAAGCAACAGAGGCTGTGCGACAAGCTCTGTCGATCTTTCCATTCTTGTAACGACGATCAGATCAGCTCTCCACTTCAAGTACCCGGCTTGACGGGCTTCAAACCCCGACCACACTCATACAGTAACCCGCACGACCTCGGCTCAGGCTTCGGTACCGGCCTCAACGAGTCCGAGCTTCACTTGGCGAATGGATGGAAATAAGAGGTGTTTGTGTAAAGCCGGGCCTGTCCATTCTGTTACCCCTATCGCCTTGCGACACCTTTCTCTTCCAGGGAATGAATCCGGTGCTACCCTCCCAACCCACGTCTACCTACAACCGAGATGCTACCCTCCCAACCGTGGGGTCTCCCTACAATCGAGGTGTACACCCACCCCATCCTTGTTGAGGGTTTATGTGACCCTCCGGCTCTTTCCGCTAGGTGGGCAATCCGCCGAGTGACTCGAGCACTGGCAACTACCAAGGGCCAAAATGCGCTAGAAGAACCACCATGTAGGGTCCAGGCATGGTGGCCAGCGGCTTCTAGATCTGGGCGCCCCAGAATCGTATACAGGTGCATCTCGATCAGATAAGTGGCTGACACAATCGATGCCGCAAACCCGTCTTTTCAGCTCTGCTCTTTCTTGAGCTCGTCATTTCGAAGCATCGATCTCTGACTCGACTTCGCCAGACAGCTTCAGCAATGCACATGGCAAATGGCCAATGAGTTGTATTCTAATTTTCTAGATCTGATTTTCATTGGCGACTATGATGGCAACTATGCTCAAAAGGTTGGCAGAATCCTTTCACGTAGGTCTCCTGCATGGCATCGTCCACTCTCGACCAAGGCCCATGCATATGGCTACGTTCTATACATGGCCTCAGGCTGTTCCTTGTTTGACCCACTGATCTTCACTTGAGGAGGCGGGAATTGGAGGTAAGTGGGGCATCTTGAGAAGCCTGGTGTGCTACGATGAAGAAGCGAGACGCGCAGGGAAGGTTGTTCCCGGGGTTGAATGTGTGGATTTCGAACGGCCTAGGCAGGCCATGCGCAGGGAAGGGGTGGTGGTACAAGCGGGCTACACAGGATAACAGTGGAGGATGTAGGAGGACTCGTCCCCAGGTGAAAGGAGGAATGAGATGTTATGATCGTCCGTCATAAAGTAGACCATAGGGGTTCGAAGTGGCTATCAGGGGCTTATCTCTTTAGAACGCTGAAGCATTGCCATGTGCATTAGACTTCAGCGGCAGATACATCGCAAACTTGCGGAGGCAAAAATCATGCCTACAAGCTCACCACGAATCTTACGGATCTCAATTGCTCTATCAATTCACCAAGCCAGCTGTGCGACAGACCCTGCTTCCGACGTTTGTTTCGGTTTCAGATCTCAATTTTTTAGGTCTAGGTATGAATACATTGTTGCCTAATTCAAAAGGAAATTTGCTGTTTTATCTATGCTAAACGATAAGTGAGAATCTGTCTATTGTGTAATCAACCAGCTCTTTTGCGTAAAGGACTCGAATATTGCAGATACAATGTAGTATGTAAGATATCTACTCCATTGAATCAACCTTATGATACTTGGCATCTTTAGTGTTAGAATCTTTAAACGCTCGACTACATTTCAATACATGTCTCACAGATTCTATGTGCTTGTGCAGCCTGTAGAAGCTTCTTATATTTGTTGTTCAAGCAGTGGCAGCACATTTTCAACGGCGAGCTTTTGCAACACTCTTGAAATCCACCATCCGACACGGGACTAAGAACCTGCCTACGCAATAAATCATTCACAGGCAGCAGCTCACGGATACGAACTACGTCGGCCGTGATAGATCTCTGTTGCCATCATAATCTGTCGCTGTTTCGTTGGTAACCGGAGGAGAGAATCAGAAAGCGATCATTGATGTTGATCGAGTAGCTGACGCACGGGGGTAACTCAAGTCGCACAATGCAAGGTTCCGAAAAACCCGAGCGTTCAGACAACCAATTGGACCAATTACCCGACCATGAGATCTCCCAGAGTAGCGACAATGAGAAATCTGGTAGCACTCATCAAGATGTCACGGCAGCTGTTGGTCCGCCTGCCGGACAAAGTAGTACCGAAGGTGATCAAAAGAAGAAGAACGGGGGATACACTTACTACGTGGTGAGCAGTACAGGGACCTCAAGCATTTCGAGCAGCTGGTCAATTCGTTACTCGCCTGCTGCAGATCTGACATCAAATATCTAGACATTGTGGAAATATGCAACTCCTCTCGATGTTGGCCTACGTATCTGTGGATTTGTCGCTGCTTGTGGCGCTGGAGCCGTAAGTATTAACCAGCACCTCTGTACTTCATCACGGTGCTGAGGGACCCTTCGCTGCGACACAGGTCCTTCCATTGATGTTTGTGAATCAATCTATACTTTGGCCTAGCCTGCTGCTTTGCCTATGCTATGCTGAGCTGCTATCATACATCTCTGTTTGCTAAGTACAAGCAGGACAATTGTCTTCGGGAGACTGGTCAACGACTTTAACAGCTGGGGCTCGGGAGCATCTTCATCTGAGCGATTGCGATCAGCTGTCAACAAGAATGCGTAGGACTCCACCTCCTAATCCCTCACTTCCGTATTAAGCTTACATATTTCTTACCCAGGCTGTGGTTTGTCTATCTCTTCATTGCCAAATTCAGTGTTAGCCTCCACCTTTAACATCTCCTATTTCTATACCTCCGAGCTGAAAATGGCCAACACAGCTTGTATATACCCACTCTACAGCTTTCACTATTACCGCGACTAGAGCAACACGTGCTATTCGCCAAGACTATATTCGCTCCCTTCTGCGTCAAGACATTTTTCCTATTTCGATACTTGCACCCCTGGATCCGTGGCTACGAGCATCTCCAACAATGCGGACATGATACATGCGGGGCTGGCGGAGAAGGTTGGAGTGATCGTTCAAGGACTTGCCATGCTCACATCTGCTTTCATAGTTGCCTTTACGACCGGCTGGAAGCTTACCCTCGTCACCGCAACCACTCTTCCAGCTGCTGTTCTCGCTGTGGGAATCACTATCGCTTTGGACGCTCGTCTTGAGGCCAAGATTCTTGAAATCTACTCAAAGGCTGGTGGGCTTGTCGAAGAGGCCCTCGGCAGCATTCGCGTTGTAACGGCGTTCGGAGCCCATGAGAAATTGACGAAGAAATACGACGCCTGTTTGGATGTTGCCATGGCTTATGGAATGAAAAAAGGACCTATTCTGGGGGCGCAGTACAGTTCTGAGTTCTTTATGATGTTCTGTGCCTATGCTCTGGCGTTCTGGTATGGCATACGCCTCCTCTTGCGTGGAGACATCGACAGCGGTGGCACTGTCACAACGTATGACTTTGGGAGATTCCGATGTTTATGTCTTGTTGCTAAGTACATCCTAGGGTGCTCTTTTCTGTCGTGATTGGGACGTCCTCGCTCACCATGATCGCTCCATCTGTAGGAGAAATCTCAAAAGCAGCTGCAGCGGCAAAGGCCGTCCTTGACTTGATCGCTCAAGAGCCCAAGATTGACCCAACTGGCCACGGAGGCTTAGCACCAAAAGCCGTTTCTGGAGAGATTTCGTTCCGAGGCGTATCCTTCTCTTACCCGGCCAGGTCAGTGAGGGTATTGGAGCATCTCAGCCTCGACTTTGAGGCCTATAAAGTTACAGCAATTGTCGGAGCTAGCGGTACCGGAAAGTCAACAGTTGTTGCCCTAGTCGAACGTTTTTATGATGCGATCGAGGGCCAGATCTATCTTGATGGCAATGATATCAGGGATCTGAACGTGAGATGGCTGAGAAGTCAAATAGGGCTTGTCCAACAGGTGCATTACTATTCTGCTGTACCCGAGGTTCTCCGCTAATTTCATTGTCGTAGGAGCCAGTCTTGTTCAACGACACGATCTATAACAATGTCGTTCATGGTCTGTACGGCTCCGACATGGACAATCTGCCCGGGAACGAAAAGCGAAAACTGGTTCAAAGCGCCTGTATCGAGGCCAACGCGGATGGTTTCATTCAAAGCCTTCCTGACGGTTACGACACGAAAGTTGGAGAGCGAGCAGGGCTTCTTGGCGGTGGTCAGAAACAGAGAATCGCCATCGCCCGCAGCATAATTTCAAATCCTAAAATCCTCCTCCTTGACGAAGCTACATCTGCTCTAGATCCAAAAGCAGAAGGCGTTGTGCAGGCTGCTCTTGACGAGGTTTCCAAGACCAGAACGACAATTATGATAGCGCATAAATTGTCTACTGTCAGGAAGGCTGATAAGATCATTGTCATGAACCAGGGCCGCGTGATTGAACAAGGGATGCATGAATCTTTGCTGGCGGCAGAAGGGCCTTACTCACGACTCGTCAACGCTCAAAACTTGAACGCAACAGACGATGGAGTAGGAAAGCTAAACATGCATAAGACCGAGGAAGGGGATCAGGAAGATCTCGGCCTGAGCAAAACCCAAACGAATAAGTCGACAGGAAGTGTGAAATCCGCTCTCAAATCCGAGGACGTTTCTCGCAGACTGTCCTTGTTCAGATGCCTACTAATCGTCTTCTATGAGCAGCGTCACCTATGGCGACTTTTACTCGGCGGCTTCATTGCTTCCGTTGCAGCTGGTGCGGTATTCCCAGCGCAGGCCGTGTTGTTTTCGAGAGTTGTCACGGTCTTTCAATTGCCCGACTCAAGGCTCCAATCTTCCGGCAACTTTTGGTCGCTCATGTTTTTTCGTCCTTGCGCTCGGAACACTTTTCTCTTATGCCTCTCTTGGAATTTTTTTTACAAAAGCTGCCTTCCTGATCACTCGATTCTACCGAAGCGAGTACTTTGGCGCCATGCTTCGTCAGGACATCGCGTTCTATGATTTGGAAGGTAACTCATCTGGTGCGCTGACATCTCGCCTCTCGACAGATCCGCAACGCCTGCAAGATCTCGTGTCCTCAAACTTTGGTCTGATCTTGATTGTTATTGTGAACTTGCTTGGTTCGTGCACCTTAGCTTTGGCTGTCGGCTGGAAATTGTCCGTAGTCGCAATATTTGGCTGTTTACCTGCGTTGTTCTTTGCAGGCTTCACGAGAATGAGACTCGAAAGTCAATCTCAGGACCGCAATGCGGCTATGTACCAAGAAAGCGCACGCTTTGCTTCTGAGGTCGTAGGAGCGATTCGAACGGTGGCCTCCTTGACCTTAGAGAGTAAGATAATGGACTCTTATTCAAAAAGGCTGGATTCGTCTGTCAGGAAAGCTTACAAGAATATTGCCATCTCCATGTTTCTCTTTGGCTTATCAGAAAGCCTTGATCTGATCGGTACGTCAATGGGAGGCCTCCTGCGTTGCACGAGACTGACAAATTTAGCAATGGGTCTGGCATTCTGGTATGGTGGAAAGCTGCTATTCCAAGGGGAGTATAATCCTACCGATTTCTTCGTCATCTTTATTGCAATCATCTTCGGTGGACAAGCGGCTGGATTCCTATTCGGATTCACATTGAGTTAGTAAATCCCACCTCATCACTCTCCCACCACATCTGACCATTCCAGACACGACGAAAGCTCATGCTGCCGCGAATCAAATTCTCCATCTGCGCAACCAAGAAGCTCCCATCAACAGCTCCACCAGCATGCAGATCCCTTCCACAGCCACGGGGACCGCCATAGAATTCAAGAACGTCCGCTTCGTCTACTCTACCAGGCGCGATATCAGCGTTCTGCGCAATCTAAACCTCACAATTCACCGAGGCCAAACCATCGGCATAGTTGGCGCCTCCGGCTGCGGAAAAACCACCATAATTACCCTACTTGAGCGGTTCTATGATTCGACGGCTGGCCAAATCCTTGTTCACGGCCAACCGCTCTCCTCCTTAGACGTGAAATCCTACCGCTCGACCGTCGGCCTCGTCTCCCAAGACACCACGCTCTACCAAGGTTCCATCCGCGAGAACATCCTCCTAGGCGTCACGGACAACGAAGTCTCGGAAGAAACATTAACCCAAGCGTGCAAAGACGCCAACATCCACGACTTCATCTCCTCCCTCCCAGAAGGTTATGCCACCGACGCCGGCTCCCGCGGCCTCGCACTGTCAGGCGGCCAGAGACAACGCATCGCCATCGCTAGAGCTCTAGTCCGTAACCCCAGCATTCTGCTCCTGGATGAAGCGACTAGTGCGCTCGACACGCAGAGCGAGAAGGTGGTGCAGAAGGCGCTAGAGACGGCTGCTAGGGGTCGGACTACACTTGTGGTGGCGCACAGGCTGTCAACGGTAAGGGGCGCGGATTGTGTTTTTGTGCTCGATGCTGGGAGGGTGGTTGAACAGGGGACGCATGCGGAGTTGGTGATGAGGAGGGGCATGTATTGGGATATGGTGCAGGCTCAATCTCTGGACAGGAAGATAGAATGATGAGTATGGTAGGAGCATCGTGTGGCGGGGCAGTGCCTGCGAAATCTGTTGGCGACTTGTATAGCGGTTGGGTTATCCCTTGTGTCACTGAATTGGTAACGTTCCTATTGAGAATAGTGGGTTGGCAAAATTTCTCTGCAGCCTTGGCACGAAGAACACCAAAAAATCCGATATTCTCAAATAGGAACGTCACCAATTCCGCGACACAGGGGATAATATACTTGACTGTTTGTACGGCAGTTCCGGGAACCGGAACTGCCGTTTCTCTCTCTCCTCTCTTCTTTGTCCATACTTACACTTCAATCATATACAGAGACTATACATCAGCAGCTACATCTTCATCACCTAGCATCACCGGGTCGTGAAACCTTTCAACTACGAACGCAGAAATCTGAATTATAGAAGGTTTGGTTGGTGGGTTCCGCTGCGCTTTGAGGCGCGATACGTTGGGGTGTTAATCTTGCCCCCGATGCGAGCAGAACCTGAACAAGGTCGTCTCTGCAACCCCAAAGCTCCTTAAGAGGATCTTTGCAAGATAGTGAGCATCGTTGCAAGAATCTGGGAAAGTCTTTGCGTGTCAGGATATGTGATATCCTCATCATGCCTCAAGTCGACTTTCAAATTATGTCTGACCTTCATCTGGAGACTCCTCTGGCACGACCAGCGTATAGCGAGTTCCCAGCCAGAATCACACCGCAACGTCCTTATTTGGCTCTTCTAGGAGACATCGGATACGCTTGCGACAATGGACTATTTGAATTTCTCGAAGATCAATTGCACCACTTCCAGATTGTCTTCTTTCTGCTGGGCAATCATGAAGCTTACGGAACGTCATTTCCGGCCGCGAAAGGCCTCGTAGAAGCCTTTGCTGTTCGGATGGACGAAATGCGCCGTCTCTCCAACAATATTGGCACATTTGTTTTCTCGATTAAATAAGATATGATATTGATGGGAGCACAACTATTATAGGTTGCACACTGTTCTCTCAAATTCCAGAGGAGCAGGCGGAGATGTTCAAAATGTCTGTCACAGATTTCTCCAGCATCGAAAATTGGGATATCACCGACCATAATAAATCGCACGAGAGTGATGTAAATTGGCTCAACGCACAAGTCAAATCGATGGCAGAGAAAGAGCCTGAGCGTACGGTGGTCACCTTCACACATCATCGTCCCACATTTCTTGAGGTGGCCACCAATCTAAGACATAAGAATTACTATGCACAAATAGTCTCCGGCTTTGCCACCAAATTGTCGAAAGAAAAATGCTGGAATAGCACGCAAGCTAAGCTGTGGGCTTTCGGTCATACTCACTTCAACTATGACTTTGAAGATCCGCATACCAAGAAGAGAGTTTTCACAGATCAAAAGGGATATCGCAGGGCGGAGAGCGTTACTTTTGATGTGGTGCAAATGCCCAAGAAGACAACATTTGACGCACACTATCGAGGCGGAAATTCTCCTTTCGAAAGCAATGCCTCAACTGGGTGCGCTCAAAACCAAATCACAGTAGGCTAAATACCCAACCGTTACCTTGTTATCGACACTTCAAAGCCAAATTTTCGGGGCTAGGCTACCTAGACAAGTCTCAAGGCAGCCCTAAATCTCAGCCCCAATCTATCGTGCTTGACAACTTATAAATTCAATTGAGGTTCTCTCGAAAGTTTCTCACAACAATCTCTATGTTCGCATTTCTACGATTCCCGATTTCTACAGAGGCTCATTAGGCGTATCTTGAAGCTGTACCTCCTCGAGGGAGAAGTCAAAATAGGCCAAGCTGCTGAAGTTATCTTAACGCCAAACAAACACAATCGGCGACGCTAATTGCGGGATTCTGTTATCCTGTATGCCTGGCGGAAAGGATCTCGGTCTGCCTAATGGGTAATAAGACGTCGAAACGTTCAGGGCGCCACAAGCAGGACGAATGCTCCAAAGAGCGCAGTTTCTCGGATCGAAAGTCTGAACCTCCCATTGACGATAGCGGTCTTCCTGTTCGGAGAGACAATCGGTACAGAGCTTCTTCACTCCTGGCGAGCGATGGTATCCAAAATGCTATTTGACTAGAAGAGCTTCTGCCTCTGTATGGCAGCGATACCATGGTCTGGGGCCTCACTCTCCTGGTGCAGGATCCGCTCGAGGCAGCGACTTGCGTTTTAAAGTTCGGCTATCATCGAACAGCGCCCGACGCCAGGTTTCTGCATTATTCAGATTTCACCGAAAGCAGCGTTCGTCTATTACATCCAGAATCTACGGAGGCAGCAGTGACCCTGCTACCTGCGCGAGATTGATGCTATGGTATGCAGAACCAGAGTCAGAACCGTCTACCGCCGCTCTACTCCTTTCTTGACTCCACGATGGAGTTCTGGCTGAACATTTCTTCGAAGGACTACAACGAGCGCCTTGGGTTTCGCGTTATACGTTGCAGCTCTGATAAATAACTGCTACGCTCTCACAGACGAGGCGGGCGCCAGGGTCAAGCCAAGTCAAAGTCGAACATCGCGAGCTGCACTTCGACATCCTAGCTGGCAAAGAAAACTTCACGCACACAGCTCGTTCACCGATACCACGCACAGAAGTACAGAGAGCTAGATCAAAGCCGGTCTATTCACACCTGTGCCATGCCAGAAGGATGGCTACAGACCACAACTGGGAAGAACGCTTGCAGAATAGTATGACCTGATATGCCTCCACGACCGAGAGATCTCTTGCAACGCTCAATCAAAAGCCACTACAAATTCTACGATCTGCGTCACCTTCCCCCCCCCCCTTTGCAGTCTACCCCTCTGAGTCCGATGATCCAAACAAA
>JAABUK010001946.1_pt1 | contig 38109 bp, 40 predicted proteins | sample 5559141 | NCBI WGS metagenome assembly JAABUK01 (sample SAMN10711869, study PRJNA513367) | rock metagenome | isolation source: Antarctica rocks | place: Antarctica: Victoria Land, Pudding Butte nord | collected 2016-01-03 | reverse complement strand
TGTAACTTAGCATACATACAGCGCCTAGACAGTGTCATAGCCATAGGCTGCATGCACTTAATGAATAAAAAAAAAAAAAAAAAAAAACATGCGTCGCAGATACATATACTGCAAAGACACGACACAGTCTTTGCTCATATACACAGAACAACAGCAACGTCTTTGCGCATGTGCTGCAACTAATATACAACACTCACACAGTCATTGCAAAAGCACGACTCAGCTTTTGCGCACATACACATCTGTGCAACGCAGGTTTTTTTTTTTTTTTTCTTCATTAAGTGCATGCAGTCTATGACTATGACACTGTCTAGACGCTGTGCATATGTTAAATTACATGTATCTTGATCAAAGTCGCTGCTTTATATCTTCTCATTGATCAATCACATCAATAGTTTACACAAACAAGTGCTTTCAATCAAACAGCTTCTTTTTTTCGTGCTCTCGTTTTCTTGCTTCTTCATGTTCTTTTCACTTTACTCTTTCGTTCTTAATAATCATTTTCTTGTCACAATTCAAGTACTTTTCAAGTACTTTAGCATTGCGATTCTTTCAATCTTGATGATAAACAACATCAATATAATGTTCATGTTTTTCAACTGTGCTTTTGCTTTAAGCTGTAACTGTTCTGCTCTATAATGTTTGCAGTTCAGTAGTAAGTGCTTCGACGTTTGTCTCGCCTTGCATATTTCATAGCATTTGTTCGACTTATTCTTTGATAATCGATGCAAATAACTTTTAAAATAATCATGTTTCATTTTTAGCTGTATAAACGTTGAAAACATCAGTCTGTCTATTTTTCGAAGCTTTTTTAATGATCTGTAAATCAGATTCACTCTTGCTGTGTGCTTCTGATACTGATTTTCTTTTTTGATGCTGTCATTTCATACAATTAGTCATTGCTCTTTTATCTCTTTGTTTATTTGCTTTTTGATGAAGCTCATGATTGTTCTTTTTCTGATGTCGATTGTTGATCTTTTTCATGTCACATCTTTGATCAATTGATTTGCTGCTTTGTTTTCAATGATGTCTTTGCAACTCGATACTCACTGTATGCAAATATGACATCAATTTTGTTGCAGATTGATCAGATTTTATCATATGTTATTGAATAACTTCAAATTAACATTGCTCTTTGCTTTTAATCTTTGCAGCGTCATTTGACTGTCTGTGTACACTTAAATTTCACTGTCTTCAGATGTTTCTTTGCTGCATATCGCAATTGCATCATCAATAGCTTGCAATTTCGCTTTCGTTATGATTATTTCATTGATCACGCTTGTCATCTTGCTGCATCTAACAGGCTCGTGCGTGAATATCATCGCGATTTCAATTTCTATTTTGAGCTTTGCTATCTTTTTTTGAGTTTGCGATGCATTGATGTACATCACTATGTTTTTCGTCTTTTTAACTATTGTTTCCAGTTTTCTATAGTGTGTATTTATCATTTCGCACGTTTCATCTCTTGCGAATTCGATTTGCATCTTTGTCAGATATTCAATTTCCTGACTTCATGATTTCTTGAAGTGAGAAATTTCGATTTCTTTTATTGAATTCAGTGTTTTTTGCACTTTGTTCAATATTCAATATATCTGCGTGAGTCTGTCTTTGCACTTCTTGACTTTTCGATGTAAATTCATCTTCATCTTGTTTCAGTTCAGATATTTCAATGTGTTCAGATCTAGGTTCAATTTGATAGAGTATTGAGATGAGTATGATATGAGTGTTTGCTTTCTTGTCGAATGCTTTTTCGATAATTCAACTATTTTAATTGCATAGTTCTTGCATTTTTGATCTAGTTGTACTTTCACTGACGAAATTTCAGCCTCTATTTGCATGACTTTTATGAATGATGTTCAAAATGCTTTCAGTATCTTTCGTAATGCTGCGTTCTGCAGCTTGCGAAATTTGATTGCGTGACTTTTTTGATTGTTTCACCAGATTTCAACGTCGTAGTCGCTAATGATTGTGACACATGCTAGATACAGCTGTCTTTCTGACTTCACATTTAGTTCTCACTCACTATTCATTAGTCTAAAGAGTGAGTGTAGCGTTCTTGTGACTGCAATGATTTTCGTTTGCACATGCATCTTGAAGTTAAGCTTTCGATTCAGTCAGACTTCTAGTCATCATATGCAGATCTTTGATTTTACGACTGTGTCATTGAGTAGCATAATTGTTTGATTGAGTGTCTCTTTGTGATTTTCAAAATGAATCAATTCGAATTTTGAGTTATCAAATTGCACTGCGTTTTCATTCGCTCATGTAAATGCGATTTTCGTCATCTTTTTCAGCTTTTTCACATTCTTGTCAATGCTTTTTCCTTCAACGTACAGTGCGACATCGTCAATGTAGCTGAATGACTGTAGGTTTTCGATTCTTGCGCGAATCTTCGAGAATAAGTGTCGAATGTAAATTAGAAACAGAATGAGCGAAATAAATGATTCTTGCAATATTTCTGTGAAAATTTCCTTTGACTTCTGATGTTCTTCATCAAATGCTAAGTCAATGATTCGATTTTGTAAGAAGCATTTTACTCAGTTGATCAAATTGATCAATATCTTCTGTTTGATCAAGATCTTGACCAGCTGTTTCAACGTCACATGATCAAAGATATCTTTGACGTCTAGCAGTAAACATGTAAGCGTGTTTTCGCGACTTTTTGCCATTTGCGCGTCGTGTACTAGGTTTAGTACTGCGTTTATAGCTGATCTTTGTTTTCTGCCCCTCATTTGATTGAAGTCTAGCAGCTTGTCATTTGTTTTCGCTGTGTATGACAGTTGCATTGTTATTAGCTTTTTCGCTATCTTGTCTAAGCAGTTTAGCAGTGTGATAATTCTGTATGTCTTTGAAATTGAATAATTCGATTTATTCGATTTTTTCAGAATGATTTCTGTGCCTTCGCGTCATATCTTTGAATGATAGTCACTTTCAATCAGATTCAAATACATCAGATTGAAAATTTTCGATATGCTTTTGTATGCTCGCTGCACGATTGCAAATGACATATCATCTGATTCAAGTGCTTTTCTGAGTGCTGAGAAGTTAATAGCATGCTTAATCTTTCTCTCGATAATTCTTGGTCACTGTATACTTTCGTTCAATAGTAATTTCTCATTGATTTGAACTTTCAAAGATGATGAATACATTGCTTTCAAGAATGTCTTGCACTTTTCATTGAATTCAGTTTTCAACTTCTTTTGCGCATTTTGTATTGAGAATAGCTTTTCAATTAGTCATGATTTGATGAACTTGTATGTCTGAAACACTTTCTTTTCTTCGATCTTGTTCAGAAAGTTGATTCAGAATTGGTTTTTGATCAACTTTATTGCATCATGATACGAATTTCACATTCGCATTATCTCTGTTCATGCATCATCAGTTCTGCATCTTTTTCAAATTCGTTTTCTTGATGACAGTGCTTCTCGCATCTCGATGAGCTCGTCGTTTCATCAGAGTTTCGATTTTGCGCATATTCGCTGTTTAAATACAAATAACTTCACTGCACTCTTGATGCATTCAATCAAGTAAATGACTTTTGCCTCTAGACTGATAGTTCTTTGCATTTTGATAATCATTTCATTCTTTGTCTTTTGTAAGTGCATGTCGAATCTCTTTCAATTGACTTTTTGCAAGTTGTAAGATGCATTTAGCGAGTTTTCGACCAATTTCACCTTTTCTGTGACTATTGTAAACAGAATTACTTCATGATCAAACTCTGTGTCTGCATCTTCATTCACATGTCAGTTCTTGATGTAGTTTTGCACACTTCTTGATGCAAAAGCTAAATCAATTACTGAGCTTGATCTTTTGAAATAGCTGTGATAAGTGTCTATATTCAATGTATTAATCAGGTCGCAGTCATGCATTCTTACTCAGTTTACTAATGCTTTCGTTCTAATAAGATTTGCGATCTTCGCGTTTCATCAGCTATGATGCGCATTAAAGTCTTCTGCAATAATAATCTTTTGATTGTCGTTTAGTCTAATCTTTGCTAACTTTCGCTCAATCGTGTATGATTGCTTCTTCTCTGTGTTTTGTGCTTTTTCGTTATATATGTTGAGCAACAAAATCTCATTCGAAATTTTATCGTTCGCTATCATTATCGCTTGTATGTCTTTGCTGTTGACTATGTTTGATCTTGATGTGCAGATAAACTCTCTTGCGTTTTTCGCAACAAATATCAGTACTCTGACTCGAGTCTTCTGAATATTTGGTTTGATGCATATAAACGACGAATGCGAGATTGTTATATTCTCATCTTTCATTCATGATTCTTGCAGAATAACAATATTCGCTCTGATTTTCGCAAACTTCATGCACGCATGCATGATTTGCATTGATCTTGCGCAGTTGTGCTGTAGAATTCGAATATTTGATTCGTTTGCAAAGCTTTCGTCATTTGCAATATTTTGAGAGTTTTCTGATGTGATACTTATTACAATTTCTCGATCAGATGATCTCTTTGAGCGTTAATGAGCTGAGCTGCCTGATATGTTTCATATATTACGCTATTTGCAAAGTGTGCATTTTGACAATTACAGCACTTTGATATCATATGATTGCATGATTGCTGTTCTCTGCATGTGAGCAGCGAGCATTTATGCTTTCATGTCAGATGATTTCGTTCACAAAACAAGCATCTTGATGATTTATTGCACTTGTTCTGCAAATGTTTGAATGTTTAACATCTCTGACACTGATCACTTAATCAATACTTTCGATATTCGATCATTCGATATGTTGATCTCGCTGCTAGAACTCGTTTTTTCAAATGTTTTTGTGCTTCGACTTCGATTTTGAACATCAGTATTGTCGAAGCATGATTCTTTCTTACTTTATTTTCATCTTTTGATAATCATATTGAATTGATTATCAGCTTCAATTCAGAGTTGTACTTCTCTAGCTCGATTCTCAGATATTTCATCTTGATCTTCATGTTGAAGATATTAATTTTCAGACTGTGTATCACTATCTTGTATCATTTTTCATTCTTCTTGATACTTTTGAGTTCAAATATATGCTTTCATATATCTCTTTGCTTCAGTAGAGCTTTCGCGATGTATTTCTCTGAAATCATTAAAGCAATATTGTTATCTCTTTGTGTTTTAGTCACTGTAGCGACTATTATATCAGACTTTGCCTTCTTCAGTGCGTTGTTCACTGCATTGCGCATTTTCATCGTCTTTAAAGTTCAGTTCTCATTTTTGAAATTGACAATAAGTCTTCTTTCGCGATATGATATTTCTTGTGATTTTGGCGAGAATTTCTTGGTAATTCGATTTCATTCGTCTGCATTTGCATTCACATTTGCATTTGTGTTTGCATTTGCATTTGCGCTTGTGACTTGAGCTGCTTTTTGCACATATGTGAGCTTCTGCGTTGGTTTTTGCGAATTTTGCATGACTTGCGACGTTTGCGAAACTGCCGTCTTCTGCAAGATTTGCGAATTCTCTGTCATTTGCTTTGCATTGATTCTCTTTTTGATGTTTTCAGCATTTTGTTGAATCAATTGTAGAATGATCTTCAGTTTGTTGTTTGTTTAACTTTGAAGTCGATCAATTTGCTTCTGAATCGAGTTTTCTATGCTTTCATTGCATGCTCTTCAAATGTATGTTAAGCTATGATTTATAGTCTCTTTCTGTTCTGATAATGCTTGTCTTAGCTGATTGATTGCGAATTCAATTCTTTCACGCAGTCTCTTTATTTACATCTTTTTAAAGATGACATCGTAGCACTTGCTAGTACTAACTTTGATGCTAGCTTCTTTTTGCGAACTTTTCATCACTTTTCGCTTTTTCATTTCTTTGAATTTCACAATCGCTCATGTTTGCTCTTTTTGCTGCGAATTCGCATTTCGCAGATTGATTGTATTCTTGTCGTTGTGCGCATTTGCATGTGAATTTAGCATTAATGCATCGAGTGAACTAAACATGTATTGCGTTTTTCTATTTGCTGATGTGAGTGATTTTTGTTGACTGCAAAATAAATCGACAATGTCGTTCTGCAGTTATTTGCTTGTTGATGAACTCATGCTAAGTTCATCTCATAAATCTGTTTCAATCTCTAACGTTGACTTTTTGAATTCTATTGTTGATGTTTTGAGTTCTGATGTTGAGCTATTGCTTTCGCTGAGTTTCGCGTTAATGTCTGCGAAATGAGAAGAAGAAGAGCGCATGAAGCGACTCTTTATATTTCTTTTCATAGAAGATTTTCCCGCGTTTTAAGCTTTGAACTTCTAGAAAATTTCCTTGACATCACTTAAATATTTCTTTAATCTCTTACTTAGAGCGTTTCACGTAAACAGTAACTTTAGTGTAAAGATTTCTCAATTTCTATCTCGAAATCTGCAATAGATCGTCTTTTATTATCAACTTATGTCAGATAAAAACGATATAAATCTAGTCTGCAAAAGTTTAGATTACTCTTTTTGATAGAAAATGCTTGATGCAATTGCTTTATATTTCATGTATTGAAGTAGTTGCATTATCTCGCTCAGAATAGTAACGACTGATCTTGACTTATTATCTTGCACATCAAGAAAAGGTAAAACAGATAGTGATTTGATAAGAGACGCTGTACTTCTCTGAAATAACGTTGTTCTCTGTGCAATCTTTGAACACAAAAGAGTTTGATTTCGATTTTTGCATCAGTACGCAGTCTTCTGTGCTGTTCTGAAGTCGATTGATGATTTGTTCTTTTCATGTGAGTTTGCTCTTCAATTTATCAATCAAATTACTGTCTGAATTGATGATTCTTTCTTCTGCGTTGATGAACTCTCGTTTCGCCGCCGATTTTGGCCTGCGTGAGCGCGAAAAATTTCGATTTTCGATTTTGACTTGCGACGCAATCATCTGTGAAGCTATTGAGTTGAATGAGAGCTTGTTTCAATCATATGATTGTGCTCTATAACTTGCTGATCGATTTAATATATCATATGCTTTGATAGATCGCTTACTAAATCTAGTACATGATGCGTTCAATTCAATCAAATGATATTAAAACGCAGTAGAATATACAGAATAGTAAAACACATCAAGCGCATCACAAGCAATGTCATTAACTGTCATTACTTCTTTCAGCTGCAGCTTCTGTACATCAAACAACTCAGATTTACATATGTTGTTTAAACAATCTTTCACACACGTTGTGATCATAAGCTTCTTTCTCAGTTTCATCTGATTGATCATAAAGATTGCAATAATGATTACATCATCATCTTCTGATGCAGTCTTGAATACTGTCTTGAGTCAAAAAGACTCATTTAATGTTTGAAATTTAAGAATTCAAACATAAGCATTTAATGAATGCATTGAATAAATTTACTCATCACAATGCATGCAACATCTTTCTTTGTACATTAAATGCAGCGTTAATACATCACTTTTTCATGAAACTCAACATTGCAGCTTTGCATCATCTCTTCATCATGAAATTGTGATGATTGAGTTTACTAAATGAATAAACGAGATCTATAAGAATGATATGACAATGTGATATTCTAAGCAGACACAGAATGAGTATATTTTATGATAAAGCTAATTATTAAGAAGCTCTCGATAACTTGAGAAAATTAATTGACTATAGAAAGTTTGTCAAGCATTGTCAAGTTGAGCACAACATAACTCAGAACATATTAAGTCAAAGATATGACGTAGTCTAAATGATGTCTTGACAAAGTCATAGAGTTTCAAAGTTAACTCAGATCTGATCTTCAACTCAGTTTCTGACTCTAGTCTTTGATCTAACTTCTATGTGTCAATTCATCATGACAATTGTTTTCTTTTTTAAGTGAGTTCATTCTTGATTTCAATAATTAATGTCTTTGTTTAGTCTGATAAATGATGACGCGTATTCATTGATTCACTCTAGAAACTCTCAATAAAAACCTTCAAATCTTTGTGAGAAAACAAGAAAAAAAGAAACTTTCAATTGAATGATGATTCATCTTCAATTATAATATGTATAAATGACATTGTAAATAGTATATATGTTGTGTAGTTGATGTAGATGACAGCAATGATGACGTGTAAATAGCACATAAACATTGTTTACATTTCAAGTAAATGATGTGATTAAAATGATAAAGTGTAAACAAGAAGAATGTAGATCATGCAACTCATCTTGAAGATCACACGATCTCTTTGATCATTCAAAGCTAAGACTTACGCTAACGCTCAAGCTCATACATAAATTTCATGATTGCATGAATCTTTACATTTGTAACTACTTCATCATTAATACACAATCACTTCTTATCAACATTGATTAATCAATCATCAATCACTAATTAATTACTATTCACTAATCAATATATTTTCAATCAAGAATGTAGAATGTTAATTAAATCATGAATGAATTCTTATTTATATGAGATTTGTTGCAAGCATGCATCTTGAATTTGTTGAGATCATGCCTAGAATTTAATCACACTGCAGCAAGATAGTGCGTAGCTGAATAGAATGTTTGATCAATAAAGATAGCTATAACTAGAATATTAAGAATACAGAAGAAATCAAAGAGAGATTTCGAGCTGTATCTATAGTAGGGCAAAACAAAGAAGACGAAGCAGGTTTGCTCAAGTATCAAAAGCGCTAGAATAGAGTGTTAAGACTAGAGATTTAACATGAGTCAAAACCTCTAGAGCTTGTTGACTAGAAAACTCTATTCAATCTCGATACACTCGTAACATTACCTTCTTCTCTTTAAAAGTCATATCTCTATGACTTGTAGTGTAGTTCATAGCACTGACGTAGAATCTTGATGTCTGTCTTTCTATCAACCTTTCTATTGATTTAAACTAACTCGTCAAATGTCTATTGTAGCAGACTCACTATGTAAAATAGAGTGATCATTGAAGCAGACTCACTAGTTGCACGTGAACGCAAGATAGATTGATTCACTGATAGATCGAGCGATGAGAGTAGATAAATCATTGCATTGACGAAGAGTATCATTGAAGCAGACTCACTAGTCAACTTGCTCATTGAAGAGATCAACTTTCGACTTGTTATTGTAGCAGACTCACTATTTGCATGTGAATGTAGAATCAGATTCACTGATAGGTAAGACGATGAGAATAAATAGATCATTGCATTGACGAAGAGTGTCATTGTAGCAGACTCACTATGAGAACGTCATTTGTAGTAGCAGACTCACTAATTTGATTTGATGACACAGATTGTTTTGACTCGTTTGATTCATGAGCTTGGTTTGAAACAAAGAGAGAAAGAGATGAGTTGAACAGCTTATTTTCACTCATCTGCTTCACAAGAATGAGTTGATTCTAGAGCAATTCACGAAGATTCTTTATCGTGATTCTCTTAATCGAGTGAACTGTGCGTACTTAATGAGCGATAGATTCTCTAGCAATTCAAACAGTCTTGTCGTTGATTCTATTGACTCTTTAATGTTGTTCTGTCTTTCGATTGCGTCGATCATCAGGTAAAACAAATTTCTTTATACTTGTTTCATTGTTCATCAAGTAGCTTGAATGAGTAATGAAATTGATATCATGTGGTAAACGAATTCTTAATATAATGTTGAAACTGTGTCTAGAATCTAATCACACTGCAGCAAGATAGTGCGTAGCTGAATAGAATGTTTGATCAATAAAGATAGCTATAACTAGAATATTAAGAATACAGAAGAAATCAAAGGGAAATTTCGAGCTGTATCTATAGTAGGGCAAAACAAAGAGAACGAAGCAGGTTTGCTTGAGTATCGAAAGCGCTAGAATAGAGTGTTGAGGCTAGAGATTCAACATGAGTCAAAATTTCTAAAGCTTGTTGACTAGAAAACTCTATTTAATCTCGACACACTCGTAACAGAATTAGTCTAACATAAATCATGTTAAACTATCATAGACTAGTATAAAGCTGATGTTGACACGCTAGTGATTTAACATGTCTTCATGAGTATAAGATTCTTGACGTGTTTTATCTTCTTTCTTCTTTAGCTTTGAACTTCTAGTTAGAATACACTCATATGATTCGCTTTATGCAAACTCATAACATTAGTTCAAAGCTCATTAATCTTGCCATCAACATGTAGATGATATAAAAACAAGCTACACAACTTAAATCAGAAGTTGAACTCAGAAATTTTGACAGCAGAATCAGAACTTAAACTCAGAAAGCTCAATAAAAATCAGAATTTTCTAAAGAAGAATCTTGATTCAAAATCAGAAATTTCAATAGAATCAAAATCAAAGAACATGAACGCGTTGTTCTTGATTAACTCTTTATTGAGTTCATCATCAGAAATCAGAAATTTCAGCAGTACTTGAACTCAGAAAGTTTGATAGAGTAACATCAGAATCTCGATCAGCAATTTTCTACTCATACAATAACTAGAAGCACAGAATCAAAATCAGTGAGCATTGCTCGCTACAACTTTCAAAATGTTAGAAGAGAATCACTTCTATCACAGAATCGAACAGCATCAGAAGAAGAGAAAGACACGAATGCAATGTCAAATACAGAAGAAGAGAACATGAATGCATTACTTTTTGTCTACGAAATAATCAAGATCAGCATCAATGAAAAGCTGAATGCTTGAATAAGCACTCATGAAGCAGACAACATTGTTGTCTTTATCAAGTACATATGTCAACAGCACAATATTGAAATCGAGATTCACAATGACATGATTCAGATGTTAGAAAATGTCAACAAGATAAACATCATGTTGAAGATTATGCAGACGCGTCTGCAGAAAGAAGTTAGAAACAAGAACGTGATTATACGTCATTTAGAAGCTGCATCAAGTCAATAAAGCACTTTGATTTCTGAAGATTGATTCTTGAAGTCAATCAAGTTACTTGATTCGTCTTTGTTCAAAGATTCAACGCAGAATGTAAATAATTAACTGTTTTGAATGTGAAATAAGTTGAAGACAAATAAGAATCATTTTTCTATTGAAGAGTTGAAGATTGCATACATCGAAAGTTGAGTCAGTGAAGTTGCGATCAAACATATTACATCTTGCATGTAGAATATTTTCTTGAACTCGTTTCTAAAAGTCGAAGAAGTACTATCGATAATTAATAAAATGTACGACAATCTTAATCATCATCACACGACTCAACGACAGTACTTGAAGCTGTATCAGAATAAGATCTTCTTTCATAAATTTTGAATGAAATTTCAGAGATTTAGTGCAGAACTAAAGTACAATAATGAGACTTTACTAAATGATCTTCAGCACAAGATCAGCTCAGATCTTCAACAAGTAATGCTCAATGAATGAATCACAGATTTGAATGAGTTTGTCAACATCTGCATGCAAGCGAATGTTAAATTAACTGAATTGAATGCTCAATCAGTTGTCAAAGCATCAGCAACTTAAGCTGCTTGCTCTGTCTTTAGCACATTGACTGTTTGATTCACGTCATCAGTTTCTTCGTGAAAGAAACTCAGAAGATTGAATCTCAATTTCATTCAGAAAGAGTTGTTTAAGAAAAAACTCTGCTTCAAATGCAAAAAGTCAGAACATAGAGCATATGACTGTCTTGAAATAACTCAAGTGCATGAAATCACTGCGAATTTGAAAAATGATCTGTCTTCGTCAAAGTAGTGACTGAGAATGATATACTCATATTCTGTTTCATCAACATGTTTGACAATTTATTTGATTTCAAGTTGTTCATTATTGATGTCATCTTAAGTAGTTTAGAAAAGATATTCAGATTTCTCGCTCTGATAGATACTGAAGTCACTGACATAACTTTTATTGATGAATTTTTGATGTCAAAGCTATGTGAATGCTTTGATATTCAGTTAATATCGCTGTCAAAATCAAAGTTGATTCAATTATATGATGAAATCTCTGATTAAAAGTTGATTACATACACTCTGCATACATTGATTATGATACAAGAACACAAGAATGAAATGATGTCTTTATTAATAACTTGTCTAGAACAGCACAAGATAATCATTGAAAATCTCTGGTTGAAAAGAAATCAAATTTTGATAGATTTTGCAAATAATTAATTAATATCATCATTGAAGATTTAAACATCGAAATCTGTTGTTTTGAAAGTAAGCAGTCAATCAGCATTTCACAGATTTGAGTCAAGTGAAATTTGCAAAATGAAACAAAAGAACTTGAACTTGATTGTTACATTAATGATCATTTTAAAAAGACTCATGAATCAGAAATCAGTGAATAGATTCATTGAATCTGCTTTCATAGCAAAGCAAAGCACTCAAGTTAATCTCAATCAACTTCAACTCTTTCAGTCAACTGAGAAAAAGAAACTCATCAATATCATCATGATTGAAGTCGCTGTGTATCAAACTCTAGTCAAGAATAAGAAGATCAAGATCTTTTTCTTGATCATTAGTGAAATCAACAAAGTGCTTAGCTCAGTCAAAGATTTCGCGAAACTAAATGAAATGATCTTTGTCATGTCATTAAATAAACTGAAGAAGAAGCTTTTAATAATTTATCACAACTTTCTGAATGTTTTTGATAGAGAAAAGACAACGCAGTTGTCTTTGCATTGATTATACAATCATAAGATTGAATTAAAAAATGAGAGTTAACTTTTTAGAAGTCAATTGTATTTTATGTTGAGCTACAAGTTGCAAAAGATCAAAGAGTATTTAAAAGAGAATTTGAAGAAGAAGTTCATCACACTCAGCAAAGCTTCTTTTGCTTCGTCAATACTATTTATCAAAAAGAAAGATGATAGTCTTTGCTTTTGCATGAACTATTGAAAACTGAATGCTCTGATTAAAAGAAATCGTTATTCAATATTCTTGATAAAAGAAGTATTAGCTTGAATTCAAGACAGTAAGTATCTGACTCAACTTAACATTATCGTTGCATTCAATAAACTGCGCATGAGTTCAGAAAGCGAAGATTTAACTACTTTTGTTACTTTCTTCAATGTTTACAAGTATAGAGTAATGCTTTTCAAATTGATCAATGAATCTGCGTTCTTTCAGCACTATATCAACAATGTATTGTTTGAATGTCTGCATAAATTCTGTCAAACATATTTGAATGATATTCTTATTTACAGTAAAATCTTGAAGAAACATAGAACTCATATGAAAGAAGTGCTAGACAAGCTTCGCGAAGTCGACTTGCAGATAAACATTGACAAGTGCGAATTCAAGATTCAGAAAATCTCGTTTCTTGAACTACTGATATTCATCAATAATCTACGAATAAATTCTCGAAAAGTAGATGTGATTCGAAGCTGAGAAGTGTCGCGATCGTTGACTTATGTGCAGATCTTCATTGACTTATGCAATTTCTATTAACGATTCATAAAGAATTTCTCAAAAATCATTTGACTCATGATAAAGCTGACTTAAAAAGATTATCTTTTTGAATGAACAGAGATTTGTCAGATGATCTTTGAAGAACTAAAGTAATAAATGATGACAGTTTTCATTCTGAAGCATTTCAACTCAATCAGAAAAGTTATTCTGAAAACGAACTTTTTGAATTATGTGAACGACGAAGTATTGTTTCAGTATGACGATGAAAACATCTTACATTCAGTGATTTTCTATAGCAAGAACATGATTCTTGCAGAATGCAACTACGAAATCTATGACAAAGAACTGCTGATCATTATTCGCTGTTTGAAACATTGATGTCTTGAATTGAAATGTACAAATATTTTGATCAAGATCTTCATCAATCATCTGAATTTGAAGTACTTCATGATCATCAAAGAACTGATCAGACAACAAGTTAAATGAGCTGAGAAGTTATCTGAATATAACTTCAAGATCATATATCAGTCAAAAAAACAAAATCTGAAAGTTGACGTGCTGATCAGAATGTCAGATGTCAAGTCAGTTGAAGCAAATGATGATTGAAAGCTATATCAGTATCAAATGCTATTGTTAGAAGACAGATTAAAACTTCAGTCAATAGAAAATGATCAGAAAGTTGATCAAGATCTGACTCAAATCTTGCTCAGGTCTGATTCAGAATCTGACTCAGATTCAAAACTTGAATCAAAAGTTAATCAAAATTCGATCGAAGAAATGATTTCTATTCAGAATCAAATTATAGTTGAAAATTGAACGAATCAACTGTGCTTTAATATTTGAATAGTCATGAAACAGAACAGAAGAACTTGTCAAGATATTGATTTAAACAATTGCAAAGTACTTGATGAAGTACTCTGAAAAGATGACAGACTATGAATTTTTCAGTCAATGATCACTCAATTAATAAGAAAAGCATATGATCTTTCGATCAATGATCACTCTGACATGAATCAAACGTTGAACTTGCTGAGATGATCATATTGCTGATCGAATGTGTCAAAATTGATTAGAACTAGTCAATAATTTAGTTGAGATCTGATTTAGATCTGACTCAAATTTGACTTAGATATGACTCAGCATCTTTTTTCTTTTCTAGCATCTTTTAACCAGCTTTTATTGTCTTTTAGACAAACACACTTCTTTGTGTTACGAGTGATCAACAGATTTCTATGACAAACACATTTCTTTGTGTCGCAAACATTTTTCAAATCAACACTTTTCTTGTGTTTCAACACGTTTTCTTTGAGACTAGCGTCGATCTGAGTAACTATTATATAAAGCATGTTCTTCTTGTCTTTTGTATCTTCTTTCTTCTGTATTTTTAAAGTCTTAGTTATAGCTATCTCTATTGAATTAAACATTTCACTCACGACATGATTAGATTGAATATCTAAACATGATTTCAACATTACTTTAAGAATTCATTAATCACATGATACTGATTTCATTACTCATTCAAATTCACTCAACTAACAATGAGACAAGTATAAAGAAATTTGTGTATCTGATGATCAATGACATCGAAAGACAGAACAATATCAAGAAATCAATAGAATCAACGAGAACATATGATCATGTGATTGCTAGAGAATTTATCGCTCAGTCAGTAGCATCAGTTCAAATCGATTAATAGAATCAATGATAAAGAATCTTTGTTAATTGCTTGAGAATCTTCAAAAAAAAAACTCAAATCAGCAACACTCTTCTTTGAAGACTAAACACTTTAACAAACGATCTCACTACATACTATTGAGCATCGTTCTTCGCTCGATCATCAACTTTTCGCTATGACTCGATTATCTGTGAACAATTTCTTTGAGAGTAATCAAAGCTCTTATTCTTCTGACACTAAAGATTCAGTCATCTATTCTGAGCTATCATCTTGCATATCAAAATATTTTAGAATTGATATTGTACAAAAACATTGATACTCTTTGCCTCATTCTCAAACTTTCAATGAATCTCATGAAGCTTCTACTTCATGAAATATAAAAAATGTAAAGCAGTTACAACATTGAGTTGAACAAGATTCAGAAGTTTTTCTAGAATATTTGAACAGTCTTCAAACTCAACGAGATCTAGGCGTAAAAGCTTGTGAGCTATTTGACAAGATATCAAGTGAACAAATATGAAAGACTCATTTCAAGAAAATGAATAAAGTCAAAGAACGCTTAAATCAATTAAATCAAACGTTTCAAAATCAAGTGACTGAATTGCAACATCAACTGCAATCATTTAAAGAAGTCACTTCTTTTTCTTCTACTTTGTTCAATTTCTTCAAGCGATTTCAAAAGCTTTCAAATTCATTTCTGTTTACTGATGAAAAAAAATCTATCTGAAATGATTGACAAGAAAAGATTCGTGACAAGCTAGAAATCAACGTCGATCATTTCAATATCAATAGAGTTATTTTGATTTACGTTCACTTCAGAATCAAAGAAGACGCAGTCAAAGCTACTTTAACTTAACATCAACAAGATTCATTGAATCTTTATGTCACAGTCAATGATCTGTTAAATGAACTTGCTCAGCTTTATGATGATTTCAACAAAGAGACAAACTTTCAAAGAAAATACGTTAATTTCACTCAAGAAAAGAGCAAATTCAGTGAATTCTATTCAATGTTTCAGCATCTGTTCTCTTATTTGAAATATCATGATAAACAGTTAATCGTTGATCTACAAGACAAGATAGTTTATCATCTTCATGCAGCTTGAAGTAGTCAGTTGATTCAGTCAGAATCTCTTAATAAAATTCATAGTTATCTGATTCATTTGAACAATGAGCATCGAGTCATGAATGACATCAAAGAAAAGAAATTCTTGGTCAAAGTCAGAAAGTAAGTCATCTTTGCTGAGAAATGAGATTCATTGAATCTCTATAGAAAGATCGAGATCACTACATTCGTCGATCATTCAAAGTTGCATGACGCGATTTTAACTAACGTCAAAGACATTGATTTACAAGCTGAAATCTGTTTCATCTGTCACAAATCAAATCATACTTCTAAAGAGTGCTTTGATTGATCGAGAGTCAATGCATTAGAAGATGACGAGTTTGATCAATTTACATTGAACTCTGAGTTCAATTCTGATTCAAAAAACTAACTATCTCTTTCAGAATCATTGAAGAGATAGAGATTATATCTTTGTGCAGTCAAATTAAAGTTCTATTAAAAGAAAACTATTTTGAAAAGTCATTTCTGATCAATGCTTCTCTTATCTCTCAGAGCAATTCTTTCAGTCTTCATTCTTTGATAGATAGTGATTTCATCATCTACACGCTGATACATGACAAGCTAGTTAATAAAGTATGTCAGAAACTTGAAATACAATTTATATTACTAGCAAAAGAGAAGTTAATACGAGACTATGATGAGAAGTTAGCTAGAAAGACTATTACTCATAAGATTCTATTCAATCTCATGATTGAAAGTCATAAGAAATTGACTATGTCAATGCTGATAGCTGATATCGAGCATCATGAAGTCATATTAAGCAAACTCTGAATGAACAAAAATGAAATATTATTGAACATGAGACATGATACTATCGTATTCTCTGATCAATTAGATATTTCTATTTCGGTTTTTTCGATCTCATCAAATACAAAGCATTCAAGTTGATCGCGATCAACTTCAATCTCTTCAGCAGCTCACAGCAAGATCTTTAAGATGCTCAAACACTCAGTTTCATTCATTCAGAAAAAGTCATTCTTGATTTAAAACATAGACGTCGTTTCTTTTCAAGCACTAGTAAAACGAAAAAAGAAGAATCAGACAGAGATTTTTGCTATGTTCATTGAAGACATCAATAGAGAAATTGTCTACAATACTCAATGCAAACTAGATGTCATAAACGTCTTTTCTACTAATGAAACGACTCAGAATTTGAAAGATATTAAAGTCAGATTATCATTGAAATATCAGAATTTTCTAAACGTCTTTGATCAAGCTCAAGCAGACAAGCTATCGTCTCATCGTTCATATGATCATAAGATAGAGTCTACTAGTGACGCAACGTCATCTCGCTGTCGAGCATATTGAATGTCTCTTTACAAGCTTCAGAAAGTAAAGAAATATCTGAACAAGAATCTTTTCAAAGAATTTATAATCTCTAGCAAAGCTTTATATTTCTTACTTGTTCTGTTCATCTTGAAAACAAATGAAGATCTATGATTTTGCGTTGACTATTGAAAGCTCAATGCTATTATCAAAAGAAATCACTATTCTTTATCGCTCATAAATGAAGTAATTGACAAAATAGTTGATTGCAAACATCTGACTTGATTGAATATTATTTCAACGTTCAACAAACTACGAATGCACTCTGATAGTAAGAACTACACTATCTTTATTATCACGTTAGAAGTGTATAAGTCAAAAGTGTTACTTTTTGAACTTATCAATGATTCTATCTTGTTTCAGCAGTATATGAATGATGTTTTATGAGACTTTCTAAATGACTTCTGTCAAGTCTATCTAGATGACATTCTAATCTACAGCAAAACTCAACGAGAACATAGACAACATGTCAAAATGATATTAAGCAGACTACAAGAAGCTGATCTACAGATGAATATTTGAAAGTGCGAATTCAATGTAGAAGAAATCGTCTTTTTAGAAGTCATAGTTTCAGAACAAGATCTTCGTATGAACTTTATCAAAGTGAAAGTCATAGTCAACTGAGCTACGTTGATCAACCTAAAAGAAGTTCAAAGCTTCGTGAGATTTGTTAACTTCTATCATCGTTTCATTAAGAACTTCTCGAAGCTAGTCAAATCGTTCACTCAGCTGACTAGAAAGAACACGTCTTTTGTATAAAATGAAGTCTGTGTTCAAGCTTTTGATGATTTAAAGAAACAAGTCAGCTCAATCTCAGTACTACGACATTTCAATTTCAAATGACAGACTATTCTGAAAATTAATGCATCTGACTACGTCAAAGATGAAATACTATCACAGTACGATGATGAGAATGTTCTTCACTCAGTAACATTCTACAGCAAAAGCATGATTCTCGCTGAATGCAATTATCACATCTATGACAAGAAATTGCTAATCATTATTCGATGTTTTGAACACTGAAGACTCGAGCTTGAATGCATCAAGTTACTCATTCAGATGTTCATTGATCATCAGACTTTGAAGATCTTCATGAAAAACAAACAGTTAACTCAACGTCAAGTCAATTATCTAAACATTCTATTTGAGTTTAACTTTCAGATCATTTTTTAATCAGGCAAAATGAACATTAAAGTCGATGCTCTAATCAGAATGTCTCTGATCAACGTCTCTGAATCAACTCAGCGTACTGAAAATCACTATCAGATCATTCTGACACTTGATAGAATAAATATTCTAGCTATTGAATCTGAAGTTGATCTCTATCAATAAGTAAAAGATGTCAACAAGATGAATGAGCTTTGCAATGAGTATAGACAAGCTATAAGCGAAAACAAGCTCAAGCTACATAGCACTGAATTGAAGCATTGCAAGATCATTGACGATGTTTTGTTCAGAAAAAATCTACTGTGAGTTTCTGAGAATATGCATATGAAATTACTAAAGAAAATTCATGATCAGTCTTTCATCTTTCACTCTGACAATCGAAGAACTATTGATCTAGTTCAACGTTTCTACTATTGATCAGATCATCAAGCAATGATTAGACGTTACATTCAAAACTGTCATGTTTATCAACAAAGCAAGACATCTAGAAATAGTATTAATGAACTTCTTCATTCTCTTTTGATTTCACAGAAACGCTGAAAAGATATAGCTATGAACTTCATCACTGAGCTATCTCTATCAGAAGATTATAACGTCATTTGCATAATCATATGTTGTCTCATCAAGAAACGTCATTATGTTCTCTGTCATTGAGAAGACGAAAGCATCTCAGTCAAAGAAACGGTTTGAATTATGCTATGAAACGTCTATCGACTTCATGATCTATCTAGTTCTATTGTTTTGAACAGAGACTTTCAATTCATATCAACAATGTGACAAAGTCTTTGTAAGTGACTAAGAATCACAGCTAGTTTATTAACAGTTTATCATTCTGAGATTGATGATTAATCGAAACGAGTTAATCAAAATGTTGAACGCGAATTAAGAATCTACTGTAACTACATGCAGAATGACTGAGTGAAATGACTTCTCATGATGAAATTCAGCGAGAATTTCAATATTTTCTCGATCATCTCAATGACTTCATTCTACTTCAATAAGAATTTTCACTCTTGAATGAGTTTTGATTCAGATATGACTGACTATGAAACAACTCATGAACGTCTTGAAGCTAGAAAAGCAAATGATATTGCAATTCAAATGAAAGAGCTTCTTATCTTTGATCTTCAGCAATTGAAAAAGACGAAGCAAATCATTGAAGCTCAGATCAATAAACATAAACGAGACATCATTTATGAAGTAGACGACTGAGTTTGATTATTCTCTAGAAACATAAAGACAACTAGATCATGTAAAGATTTGAAAGATAAACAGCTAAAACTCTATTAAATCACTGTCAAAGTTGAAATCTTCTATCATCTTCATTTATTAATAAGCATGAAGCAGCTGCATTCAATGTTTAGCTCAAAGCTATTACATTCTTATTCTTAAGACTCGTTATCAGAACAGCATTTGAAATCTTCTAAATCATTGACAATCAAAGATGATGATCATTGAAAGATAGATGACATTTTGAACTTTAGACGCTATTGAGATCAAATACAAGACAAGATCAAATGAACAGAACTAGATCAAAATGACAAATGATACTATGTTAATAAAGAAGAATTCAAGAACTTGAAAAAAGTTCTAGTTGAATTTCATAAGCTTTATTCAGACAAGTCACACTAAGTTGAAAAACAGTGAAAGTTTGCGTTTCATTTGTTCTATTCATGCAAACATGAATTTTCGAAGAAGAGAATAATGTTATGAATGTGTCAGAATTGATTAGAGCTAATCAATGATCTAGATCTGACTCAGATTTAACTCAGATATGATTCAGCATCTTTTTTATTTTCTAGCATCTTCTAATTAGCTTCTATTGTCTTTTAGACAAACACACTTCTTTGTGTTACGAATGATTAACAGATTTCTATGACAAACACATTTCTTTGTGTCGCAAACATCTTTCAAATCAACACTTTTCTTATGTTTCAACACGTTCTCTTTGAGACTAGCGTCGATCTGAGTAACTACTATATAAAGCGTGTTCTTCTTGTCTTTTGTATCTTCTTTCTTCTGTATTCTTAAAGTCTTAGTTATAGCTATCTCTATTGAATTAAACATTTCACTCACGACACAATTAGATTAAATATTTAGACATGATCTTAACAGAAGATGAAAACGATGATCAAGCGTTACATTTGAAACTGTTACGTTTATCGTAGATCAAAAGCATCGAGAGATCGAATCAATGAACTGCTGAAGTCATTGCTCATACTTGAGCAGTAATGACAGAACATATCATTAGACTTTATTATTGATCTATCAGAAAGTGATGAAAACAACGCGATTTTGACAGTCATAGATCGATTGTCTAAGAAATGACATTATATATCATGTTGATCAAATGACGAAGAAACCTTCACAGAACAAACAGTCAAGCTACTGTTGTTATGAGTCTTCAGAACTCATGAACTATCAAGATCAATAGTGTTCAATCGTGATTCACAATGCATATTGATTGTCTGAAAGTCTTTATGTCTGAAACTCGACATCAAGATGAAACTATTCACAAACTATCATTTGCAGATCAATGATTAAACAGAAAGAGTGAATCAGAATGTGAAATGATATCTACGAAGTTATTGCTTGTATATGCAAGATAATTAATTCATCTGATTATTTATGATTGAATTCATTGATAACAATGCTATTTTGCTATCAATTGAACAGTCAACGTTCTTTCTGAATAAGAACTTTCACTTTCATATGAGCTTCGATTTGAACTCAATTGAATATGAGATCACTCAAGCTAGAATCGAAGCAGACAAAGCAGAGAATATATTCGAACATATGAAATGATCACTAGCATTGATTAAGCAAGTCTTAGCAAAAGTCAGAGTCACAATGAAGAAACAGATTAACAAGCATCAAAAGAAAATAATTTACAAGATAAATGACATGATGTTTCTGAATTCTAGAAACATAATGATCTTACGATCATCAAAGAAACTAAACAATAAGATGCTAGAACTTTTCAAGATTCTGATCAAGATTGAACATGTATATCAACTGAAACTGTCGTTGACTATGAAGATTCATTCGAAGTTTGCGTCAAATCTGCTGCAACTAAATTCAAAAGACACTTTAAAAGAACAATGAAATGAGTTGTTTGATTCTATAATAATTGAAGATGAAGATGAATGAAAAGTGAAGAACATATTGAACTTCAAACACTACAAATGAAACAAATGACTACAATATCATGTCAATTGAAAAGAATACAACGTCAATCTACATTAATACAACGTTGATGAAAGTGAATTTAAAGATTGCTTAAAAGTCATCAATGACTTTCATGAACATTATTTGAACAAGTCAAGATAGAAATTGACTCAAGAAAGATTGACTGAACTGCAGTAATGAAAACATTGCTAAATGAAGAAGAAAGATAATGTTGCAAGTGTGCATCTCAAGTTAGTTTAACATAGATCATATTAAACTATCATAAACTAGTATAAAGTTGATGTTGACACGCTAGTGATTTAGTGCGTCTTCATAAGTATAAAATTCTTGATGTATTTCATCTTCTTTCTTCTTTAGCTTTGAACTTCTAGTTAAAATACATTCATATGATTCACTTTATGCAAACTCATAACAAGATTAATCTAGAATTAATCTTAAATTAATCTGAATTATTGTAATTGTAATTGTAATTCATACACTCTTGTGACATTGATTTAAACTCGATTCATGAGAGACTTTATGCTATTTATATCGAGTGAACAAAACTCTTTGAGAAAGAAAATCACTCGTCATCTATACGACTGCTTTGCGCAGTCGAAACAATGAGATTGACACTATATTATCAAGTAATGAATTTATAACTTCTATTCAGCGCGTGATGCTCAAGTAAACTCTTGATGAAAGTGTCTGTGCTGTTTGATTATGATGCATCGTCTTTGCTCTGCTCTTCATTGATGATATTTTATACAACGATGTTTCAATTTGATTCTTGATTCGAAGATGAAAGACGTTTTCTTTGCACTCGTGATGCTCGTGATTGTAACGTACATAGAGCTGTGTTCTCTTACTCAATGATTGTCATTCATTGAGCAGAGAAATATGTGATGAAAGAGAGACACACACGATGAGAAGATAAAGTGTGATTGTACTGAGTAATTCTTTTCTTCTCTTGATTTGACTTATGTCATGTAGATGTTGAATGAACTGTTAGTATAAATGTGCAATCGCAATCGTTCGATGTTTGACTCTGATCAATGAAAGAGAATGCGTTCTGATCATTCTCTTGAGCTCTCAATTTTTCACGTGAATAGATGAATGACTTGACATCAAGTAAAGAAGACGAGTTCAAGCTTTCTCAGTATATCAGCGTGATCGACGAGTCACTACTTCTTCAAGCACTGTAGTCACGTCTCTCAATACTTGAGATGACTATTCTACCTGATATCTTTTCATCAATTACTTGATGACACTGTCGATGTGATGAAGACGTTTCGATATCAACGCAGTCAACAAGTCGCAAATTCTTCGATCACTTGTAGTCACAACTTGCAGACTCTTCATCTGAGTTGTCTTTTTCACTAGTAGTATCTTTTCATCTCTTACTGACATTGACATGTCATTAATCTTCTTCGTAGATTGATTGTGACTGTTAGAAAGAATGTTGTCGTGTGAGTGAAAACTTTGCATGACAACTTTTCTGATCACGCAACGTTCTAACATTGTTTAAACTGCGTTGAATTGAGATCTCTTGACTTTTTTGACTTCTATTCAAACACAGAATAGAATCAAAAGATTCATAGTCAACATCATGTATAAATAAATCTCGTTGTCAGTCAATCTGAATTATTATTATTATGTTTTCAATTAAATTTTTAAAAGAAAAGTTGATTTAATAATCATTTATTAATAACTTATTGATTAATAATTAATCTAATCATTGAGATAAAAGTTGATCAAATGACAAATGTAGTAGAAAAAATTAATTGATGATTAATATTAAATTAATAGAATGAAAAGATCATAATAATGTTAAGAAGAAAAAAATGATAAGATTTTCAGATTGTTAATTTTCAGATTATTTGCTGATTAATAAATGATTAATAAAATATTACTAATTATAAATTAATCATTGATAATTACATTTTCATATTTCAATCACTTAGTGAATTTTTATTCATGTATAATTACAACAAGTCAGATTACTATTTAATTATTCAAATATTAATAAATGATTAATCAAGACTAAATTGAATTTAAGAATTTTCTGTTTATCAATGCTGTTATTTAAAATGACATTACTTAAAAAGATCATGAAAAATCACGAAAATGCGAGTCAGAAGATTTGACTTGAGTATTTGAGTCGAGTTAGAAGATTCAACTCAAGTAATTGAGTTGAGTCAGAATGTAAATATGAAAACTCGACTTGACAATCAATCTAATAAAATGACATGAGATGAGCTCGCTGTGATACAAGACTATCTAGACAGCGCGTTAAAGAAGAAATGAATTCATTCATCAAGTAATTCTGCAAAAGCATCTGTGTTGTTTATAAAGAAGTTGAACGAAAGTCTTCATCTATGTGTGAACTATCGTGATTTCAATGAAATAACAGTAAAGAACAATTACTCATTGTTTTTACTGTCTGAGACGCTGAATTGCTTTGCTTATGCAAGACATTTTATTAAAATTGATATTTGCAACATTTATCATTGCATTTGAATTTGCAAGAGCAATGAATGAAAAATGACTTTTCATACATGCTACAATCAGTTTGAGTATCAGATGATGCTCTTTGAACTGATAAATGCTTCTGTGATCTTTCAGTTTTATGTAAATCACACGCTTAAATCATTTATGAATATTTGCTGCGTGATATATTTGAATGATGTCTTAGTATACTCTGAGATGAAAGAGCAGCATTGAGAGCATGTGTGCAAAATTCTTCGCATGCTACTGAAATATCAACTGTATATCAAGCTGTCAAAATGCACTTTCAATCGTAGCAAAATTATCTTTCTGAAATTCATGATAAAATGAAGAAATATTCAGATGAAACAGTTTCATATTGATGCAATCACTAGCTGATCTGAGCTCAAGTTTGCAAAGAACATTCTTGTATTCTTGAAATTTGCAAGATTTTATCAACAATTTATAAGAAAATTCTTTTAAATCATCACGCTTTTAACAGATTTAATCAAGAATGCGAAGAAGAAAGCAATGCATTCACTCTTCACAATGACATTGAAAGCAAGAAAAACTTTTGAAAGATTGAAAGTAATCTTTATCAATGCTCTCATTTTGAAACACTATGATTGAAATGCAGATCTTTGCATGAAGATTGATGCATCAAATCGCGAAGTTGAAGACATGTTTAGTCAGAAGAACAAGACTGATCAATGACATTTCATTGCATACTATAGTTATAAGTTCAAAGAAGCTGAAGTACAATGAGACATGCATGACAAAGAGCTGTATGCTATAGTTCTTGATTTTAAAAACTGATAACACTATCTTTAAAGTAGCAAGCGACTCATATGTGTAATAACAAATCATAATAATCTTCATTACTTTATGATGATGAAGAAGCTCAACATACAACAGATGTGTTGAGCTGAGAAATTAGCTGCGTTTGACTTTCATATAGAATATCACAGAGACAAATTAAACTTTGCGAATGCATCATCAAGAAGACTCAACATTATGAAATTGAATGATAGCAAGAAGAATAATGATGATTTTCTATTTACTCTGCGAAACAAACTTCGCAATCAGAAATATCAATCTGAGCTGTTAGAAAATGAAGAAGTTTTGATAGTGATTAAACTCGCAGCATTGACGATGCAACTGAATGACATAGTCATTGCAGATACTCAAGTCATGTGTTTGAATGAGAAAGTACTCGTTAAATCTTGCAGAATTCTTGACACTGCGTCGTCTCAACTTTTAATTCATCAGATTATGAAGTTGAAGAGATTTTATTTGAAGATGAGTGAATCAATGACTGCATGACTGCTGAAGTTACAACAAAGAAACGTCTTTGTTGCAAATGAGAAGTGACATCAATGATTTGCATCTAGAAAGAATGAGCTTTTGAAATGAAGTATGAAAAATGATGAACTGCTACGTCGTGATCTTGCAGTCTATGTACTCAATGACTCTGCTATAAGAAATAAGATTTTGCATATGAATCATGATAATTTCGAAGCAGATCATTTCGCACACGCTCATATCAAGATTGCAATAAGAAGAAAATATTATTGATTAAAAATGCTCAAAGAAATGACAAAATATGTTTACATCTATTCAGACTGTCAGCGAGTGCAAGTGCATCATCATAAACTCTATAAGAAGCTGACGTTTATATCTTCAGAAAGTGTGAATTCATTTCACATGATGATCATGAATTTCATAACAAACATATTCTTTGCGAAGAATTTGTACATTGAAAAAACAAGCAATGCTATATTGATAATGATAAATAAGTTGATCAAGCACGTAATTTATATTTCGACGATCAAAGATTTGAATATCAAGAGACTTGCAAATCTGCTATGACGAAAATTTGTATCTCAGCATAAAATGATGCAAAGCATTATATTGAATCAAGACTCACTGTTTATCAATCATTTCTGAATCACTCTATGTTGACATCTTGAAGCAAAGTGAAAGCTAAGCACTGCGTTTCATTTGCAAATCAATGATCAAACAGAAAGATAGAATCAGATGCTTGAGCACTATCTGCGAGTGTATTTCAATTATAAGATGAATAACTAATCAGAGCTTTTGTCAATGATGATGTTCACATATAACAACAGCGTACATGCTAGTATTGAAAAAACTTCACATGAACTTCTAAAAAGATACACTGCAAGCTTTGCAGAGACATCTGAGAACAGAATTTTAAAGAAGAAGACACTCTTAACTATGAAGTGAGCAGAATGACTACGAAGTATCAGAGAACATCTAATGAAACTATGAAAGTGAGTAGCAGAGCAGCAAGCAAAGTATTATAATGCTCATCATAAAGCTGTAAGCTTTCAAATGAAAGACAAAGTACTTCTGCAAAGTATAAACATTCATATACTTTGATCAAAGAAGAAGATTGATCACAGACAACTGAGATCATTCAAAATATTGAAGAAGATCAACATACAAGCATATAAGCTTGAACTATCTGAAAGATATGATGCAATTCACTCAATTTTTCATGTTTCTTTATTGAAACTCTGACACTTATGTGATAAGAATTTGAAGTTGCAGATCATTCTTGTAAAAGAGAAAAAGAAATGAAAGATAAAGAAAATACTTGATCAGCAAATCAAGAAAGAAAAGATTGAGTATTTAGTTCAATGAGTTGATTCGTCTTTCTATGAAAACTTCTGAAAATCAATGAAAAATCTTAGCAATGCAAAGAAGATCATTGAGAACTACAAGACAGAAAGACAAGTACATCAGTCAACTGCAAAGAAGTTAAAGAGAAAAAAGAGAGACAGATCACGTAAGAATCATGATTGAGAAAATATCAAAAGCGCAAAGACGCAAGTTTAAGAAGTTGATACTAAACTACAATTATAAAATCTCACGTAACATATGTCTTTTAAAAAAGAAGATGACAAATGTTGCAAAAGAACGAAGAAAAGAAGCGATCAATGATCATGAATGAAAACGTTGAAGTGAAGAAGAGAGCTATTTATTCATCAGTGAATCTCATCATGCATTGCTTGCTTCAGTCAATACTTACAAGACGAAGATGAAGTGACATGACAACGACAAGAAGTGACAAAGACGAGAGAAATGAGAATCTCTACTTAACTGTTAGATACAATCTCACATGCTGAGAGAAAAAACTACTCACTTTCTCATTGTTGAAGATGAAGAGCGAGATGATCTTAAGCGTGAGCGATGAGATGTTAAATCATTGCTTACGCAGCGTGATGCATCATCAGCTGAAGAGAGCATGAAGCTAGATTCATCATGCAATCATGCTTTTCTTCAAAGCAATGCTTGCATTTGCGAGCACGCTTAATGAGAGCACGACACATGTGAATCATCACTACATTCAGACGATGAACGCAGCGATAGCATCAAATCTTCTGATCATGATGATTTAACATACATCAACATTTATTGAAATATGCAAAGATAAATATGTTTATCAGAAGTTGTAAGCTTAATCATTAATGCAGTGAGTGCAAAAGAAGCAGAAGAAGCAGATGCAACAAACGTTGCAATGATGATGACGTGAAGAAAAATGTACATTTCAAGAAAATGAGCAGACTTCGCAAGCATGTTAGCATGATCTCAATGAGCATGAATGTTACTATTTGTCATGATAGTGATGATGATGATGATGATGTTGATACTGCTATGTCATTCACATTAACTCATGAATTGACTTGCATCACAACAATGCTGCAACGAAAGAAGCTCATATCATGAGTTGCAAGCTATGCAAGATACACATAGCAGATTTCATGCTTCATCAGTTCAAAAGAACAGTACTTACGAAAGAGTATGCTGAAACGAGACAAGAAGAAAAGAAAGAAAGAAAGAAAGCAAAGCTGAAGAATTGATATCAACAATCTTGCACTAGCTTTGTTTATGCTTGTTAGCATGATCAATTCACAACACTTTTATACAGATGCTAAAATGCTGAAAAAGTCATGATTACACTATCAGTTATAAGAAGACAATATGATGCTATAAAGACTCAGAAGTTGAGTCTTTAAAAGAAGATGCAGTTGTGAAAATGCATTTCATCAACTATGAATGATGCATGTCTGCAAGACTAGCTTGCAAGATTAGATCAAAGAGATTAACGAGTGAATAAAGATAGCAATTTGACAGAAGATGAAAACTCTGCAAGCTTTCACTTTTGTTTCTTAGCAATTAGTTCTATCATCAATAAAGTGCTATCTTATTATCTTCTACTACGCAGTTTCACGTAAAGAGATTTTATCATCTCACACTGAGTGTGATAAACTTCTTCTTCAAATTCTCTTCTAAATACTCTTTAATTTTCTGCAACTTGTAACTCAACATGAAATACAATTGACTTCTAAAAAGTTGACTCTCATTTTCTAATTCAATCTTATGATTGTATGATTGATGCAATGACAACTGCGTTGTCTTTTCTTTATTAAAAACATTCAGAAAGTTATGATAAACTATCAAAAGCTTCTTCTTCAGTTCATTTAATGACATGACAAAGATCATTTCATTCAGTTTCGCGAAATCTTCAACTGAGCTAAGTGCTTTGTTGATTTCACTAATGATCAAGAAGAAGATCTTAATCTTCTTATTCTTGACTAAAGTTCAATATACAACAACTTTGATCATGATAATATTGATAAGTTTCTTTTTCTCAATTGACTGAAAGAGTTGAAGTTGATTGAGATCAACTTAAGTGCTTTGATTTGCTATGAAAGCAGATTCAATGAATTGAGTAGATTCAATGAATTTATTCACTGAAGAAAGTACACATTCAATAGTCAAAGATTGAAGAAGAAATCAACAGATTATTAAAGAAACGATTAAGAAACACTTCATACTCACTCAGACAAAGCACATCATTGACATGATGCTTACGCTTCATCTCAATCGTCAAGAACAGATGAGAAGCATCGTTGATGTGATGTTAATGAGTGAATAAGAAGCAATTATTACTATCTTGCAGAAGAATTCAGTCAAGACAAAAGATATACAGAAGAAATTACACAAGCTGCAAGTACTTTATGAGCTCAACGAACGTAGAAACAACAAGCTGATGTTCTGAGAAAAGATGAGAAGTTTGACAAAAATGATAGAAAATCTGATGTGTCAACGTGTTGCTGCGTTGACTGTCAATCAGCGCATAAAGAATCAGCTGAAGAGACTGAAAAAAATAACAGACAGACTTGAAAAAGAGTTCATGAAGAAAAGAAAACACGTTGACAGTTGAGCGAAGAGAGTGAGCGTGAAGTTAATGACATCATTTGAAAGTCATCTTATGTTCAACATTAATATATCATTATCAATGCAAAATCATTGTGAGAAATTTGAAGTAAAGATCTTTATTAAAGAAGAAGAAGAAGTAAAGAGAATTATGACAACAACAACAAAGAACATAGTGAGATGAGCAAAAGAGATTGACGTTGACGAGACATTGTCAACATGCAAAAACATAAAGATGATGAAAAGATGATTGAAACTGCTGATATTTTAAATCAAGACAAAGAGCAGTAAAAGAACATTGAAGAAAAACGATTTTTGAATCAAAGAGATATCATTGAATGCATGTCTGCGCGAAATCAGTTTTGAAGTAGTGATACATGAGATTAAAGTCGAAGAAATGTCTAAGAACATAAAGAAGAAAGAAGTAAGAACTCTCATTAAGATCAACAAAAACATATATTCAGAAATGATGATTAAAAAGATTGAATGACTCACAAAGAAGAGTGAGCAGAAAAGATATGTTTTGCTGATAATACACGTAGTCAGCGCTGAGATGATGAACAAGCTGATTAATGAGAAAGTATGTCATGAAATCAACATAAAGATCACATAGTTCTATGATTCAAGCTGCAGAGTGCATCAATGTTTAAAGTGTCAAGAATATGATCACAAGATGTATAAATGCAAAAACAAGCAGAAATGCATTTACTGCATGCTGAATCATCGCTTGAAGCATTGTTTTTACAAACAAACTTGAAACATGTAAAAATGTGAAGCATGTCGAGACATATACAGAATCTTTGACTCTCAATGTCATAAACAACAAGCTGAAAAAGAAAGAATAAAGAGAGTCACAAAGCACAGATCTCTATATCATGTTGTACGAAGACAGAAAGAACTCAAGACAGTGACATCAAAGACATTCACAGAAACATTTATCAGTCTGAAATTGCTAATGAACAACGACTTGAAGAGAAAACAGAGACGCTCAATGAATGAAAGTCATCTGCTCAGCGCAGTCATCACATCAAAAAACACTATACTGAATCACTTGATCAAGAAATCAAGATCAAATGAATTGAAATCAACGTCAGTCATGTTGTTATCAATGTCATCTTCTGTTGAGAATCTTACAAGTGAAGCAAATACTTTGCAGACACTCAAGAGAACACTAAACAGTTTGAAATGTGAACTTTAATGTCTCAGCAAAAGAAGCTTTGAATACTACAGTACAACATTCACAAGTTCAGAAACAAGATGATGATAATGCTACTACATGAGAAAAAGATAAAAAACTATGACATTTTGATTCTTCAAGAACTCTGATGATTTGATGATATTTTCAAAGCATACTGTTCAGCAACTGTTAACTTCACGCTGAAGAATAATGAAGATAGAATCTGTTTCTACATAAACAAGAAAATCGACAGCAACATTTGATACTTAACATAATACTTCAAGAATGTAAACACAATTACGTTATAAATACTAACAAATGATGCACAGATGATTTAGAAAGCTATACACATTCATGAAGTATACAATTTGTCACTCAGAGATCATGAAATTATTCATGAAAAAGAAAATCTTTCAAACATCAAAAAGATGCTACACATGTTGAAAGAAAGCATTCTTGTAAAAGACTTCAATTTGCATCACTTCACATGAAAAGAATCATTCTACTCAAAACAACATTTATTGTTGAATGAGCTAATTAAAATGATCACAAACATTGATGCATCACTAGCATTATCTCAAGACACAATTATGAGAAATTATCAAGAATTTTAAATAACAATAAATTTGATTTTCACGACAGATGACATTATGAATCAATTAATACAATGTGAAATCAATGAAGAAATGAAAAACTTCTCAGATCATTTATTAATACAGACAATTATAAATTTCAGAGTCTGCAAAAAGTCAGCGCGAAAATCGCGTTGCAACTGAAAGACAATGAATAAAAAGAAGTTCATCAATATTTTGAAAAAACAAATGTTGAAATTATTGTTGAATCATGAAATGAAACATTGATGCATAAATGAATACATCAAGCAACTGCTGAATGCACTGAAGAAAATCATTGAGATTTTCATTCTTTGAGCGAGATCACATGAAATGATCAAAGCAGAATGAACGAAGAAATGTATGAAGATCATCAAGAGCATGCAATGAATGAGAAGAAGCTGTTGAATCATCAATGACTGAGCAGAGTACATTCAAGCATGTGACAAGAAGAGCAAAATCATCAGAAAACAGAAATGCAGTGAATATCAAGAGATCATGCAGAATGTTGAACAATTCTCAAGAGAACTGTTCAAAACTGCGAAATGAGCAAGAAATGCAGTTGCAAACACATTGACTCAAGCAACAATTTCTTCTCTGATCAAGTCAGAGTACTTTAACATTATTACAACAGCGCAGAATAAAGTGAAGATGATGTTTCAAACTCACTTTTTGTCATCTTTAAAGATTCTCATGCTGAACACAATAGACTTCAAGTACTCATTCTTGATTAAAGATAATACTTCGCTGATGCATCATAAGATTAAGAGAGTTGTTTACAAAGTGACATCTGACAAGACATTGAAACACACAAAATACATAAATAGAATAATGTGCAGACTTGTCAATGATGCATCAGAATAAATACACTTTCTCTTTGAAAGATGTTTACAGAAGAGAATACAATTAATTCAGTTTAAGAGCGCAGTCATAATAATGATGCAAAAGTCAGACAAGAAAAATTACTTTAATGCAAAGATATATAAATCAATTGTGCTACTCAATACACTGAGCAAAATACTGAAGTTCATTGTATTTAAACATCTGCAAAATGTCATAAAAGCTTATGACTCAATATTGAACACTCAGATGAAAGCTTGCAAGCACAGATCAATAAATATGACTTTGCAACTAATTATAGAAAAGATACATACTGTGTGAAGCAATATGAGAAGAAAAGTAGTCTCATTGCTGAGTCTGAATGAAAAGAGTGCATTTGATAATATGATGCACAGCAAACTCTTACATGACATGAAGAAGAGAAAAGTTTCTAGACTGCTTCTTGAATTTATGAAGAACTTTCTGAAAGATCAACGCATCATGATCATAATTGATGATTACACGATAATGAAATGCAATGTGAACGTTGACATATCACAAGATTCTTTGCTATCATTGATATTATATTTGTTTTACAATGCAAACTTGTTAAAAGCATGTGATGACATCAAGTTAAGAACTAGCTTTATAAACTTCATGAATGACATCAATATCTTGACATACAAAGAGTTTATGAAACGCAACTGCAGAATTCTCAGCGAAATCTATGATAGATGTGAACAATGATCAAAAACGCATGACATTAAATTCTTGATGACAAAGCATAAGCTGATTCACTTTACAAGAACTTTTAAATGATTCAATATGAAAGTTGATGTAGAGTTGATAAAACATCAGATTAACTCAAAATCAAATATTAAAATCTTGAAAGTTCAACTGAACTTCAAGCTGAAATGAGTGACTTACATGCATCATGTCAAAGCAAAACTAGTAATTAAACAAAAGATCATGCAAACAATTATTGAGTTTACTTGAAACTCATTAATGATGACAAGTAAGCAAATATACTTCGCGATGACACGCTCTTTGCTTAGTCACAAAGTCATCATATGATATACATCACAAAGAGTAAAAGATCATTAAAAGAGTTTGAACGTCAAGCTGAAATCAATGCAAGAAAAAGCATTGTGACAGATCATTAACATTTATTATGTAACATCAACAAAGATTTTACAGATGAAAATAAACACAATGTTGATAAATATTCACTTATGAAAGCTGATACAAAGATCAATAATAAACATGAATTCTTGAAAATCGAACGAAGTTATTGAAGTAACAATGCGTTGAATTCACAACAACTTGATACTCAAAAGAGATTGAAAATCAAAGCTGTGCAAAACATCTCTGCAGCTGAAACAAAAGTAAATGAAAGAAATTGTTACGAGTGTGTCGAGATTGAATAGAGTTTTCTAGTCAACAAGCTCTAGAGATTTTGACTCATATTGAATCTCTAGCCTCAACACTCTATTCTAGCGCTTTCAATACTCGAGCAAACCTGCTTCGTTCTCTTTGTTTTGCCCTACTATAGATACAGCTCGAAACTTTCTTTGATTTCTTCTGTATTCTTAATATTCTAGTTATAGCTATCTCTATTGATCAAACATTCTATTCAGCTACGCACTATCTCGCTGCAGTGTGATTAGATTCTAAACATGATTTCAACATTATATTAAGAATTCGTTAATCACATGATATTGATATCAATATTCATTCAAGCTACTCGACGAACAACAAAACGAGTATAAAGAAATTTGTTTTACCTGATGATCAACGCAATCGAAAGACAGAATAACATCAGAGAGTTAATAGAATCAACGATGAGACTGTTTGAATTGCTAGAGAATCTATTACTCATTAAGTACGCAAAGTTCACTCGATCAATAGAATCAACGATAAAGAACCTTCGTTGATTGCTAAAGAATCAACTCATTCTTATGAAGCAGATGAGTGAAAACAATCTGTTCAATTTCTTTTTCTCTTTGTCTTGAAAGCTTGTGAATCAGACGAGTCAAAACAATCTGTGTCATCAGATCAATTTAGTGAGTCTGCTACAAATGATGCTTTTGTAGTGAGTCTGCTTCAATAACACTCTTCGTCAATGCAATAACATATCTACTCTCATTGTTCTATCTATCAGTGAATCAATCTATCTCACGTTCATATGCAACTAGTGAGTTTGCTTCAATGACAAGTCGATAGTTGATCTCTTCAATGAGCAAGTTGACTAGTGAGTCTGCTTCAATGATCACTCTATCTCACATAGTGAGTCTGCTACAATAAACATTTGACGAGTTGATTTGAATCAATAGAAAGATTGATAGAAAGACAGACATCAAGACTCTACGTCAGTGCTATGAACTACATTACAAGTCATAGAAACATAACTTTTAAAGAGAAGAAGATAATGTTACAAGTGTGTTGAGATTGAATAAAGTTTTCTAGTCAACAAGTTCTAGAAATTTTGACTCATGTTGAACTTCTAGCCTCAACACTCTATTCTAGCGCTTTCGATACTCAAGCAAACCTGCTTCGCTCTCTTTGTTTTGCTTTACTATAAATACAGCTCGAAACTCTCTTTGATTTCTTCTGTATTCTTAATATTCTAGTTATAGCTATCTTTATTGATCAAACATTCTATTCAGCTACGCACTATCTTGCTGCAGTGTGATTAGATTCTAGACATGATCTCAACAGAAATACTTAAGTAAACAAAGATGAATTGAAGTCATTTTTACACAGTGATTCTCTGATCAAAGTCATTGAAGATAGTTATAGTTGCAAACAAGAAAATGTCAATAAGATAATACAATCTCAATACATTTACATCAAAGCAAAGAGTTTACTTGAATGATAGTGATAGCAGAAATGATGTTACAGCAATTGTAATGAGAATGAACTGAAAGCTAAATAAAAGACTGAAAGAATTGACTTTAATCATCACTCATCATGATGAGCTGAAAAAGTTAGTCGCAAGAGCGAAACATTTTGCAAACGTAGTGATAGCAAATCAAGAGTGTCATGAAAAGATATACAAAGTATACAATGATAATCAGACTTCTCTGAAAACAGTGAAAGCTATGATATCAACAAAAGATCAGACACATCTGCAACAAGTTCAGATTATGCATGAAAGCATTCAATCTTAAAAAGTCATGCTGAAGTTATATTGAGTGATGAGACATGCAGAAGTACTTGAAAATGAAGTAATGAACAAAATAATTGATGATGCACATGATTTGTCTTTATTGCTGACTGAGCATCAATGCATTGAAGTGATGATGAAATTGACGCTCATACAGAAACAAATCAAACAAACATGAAGAATAGTCTGAAAAGAGAAATTTAACGCAGCTCATTTTCAATATCTGATATCAAAGATGACACATCAACATCTGTGATTGCACAAAAGTTATGCAAAGTCTCACAGCGCATTATTGACGCAGCTACGCATAAGAAAAATTGACTTCAATCAATTTCTACATGAAAGATGAGTATTCAATGTTGCTATGATAACATGTGAGTATGACAAAGATTGAATGTCAATCAAGCACATTCTATTAACATGTTTTAAATGAAAGATAGAATGAAAGATGATGCAATGCAAAGAGAATCTTACAAACTTGAGAAAGCTTTTAAAAATCATGAGCGTGATAACAGCAATCATTCAAATGATACTCTTGATAAACATACTGAATCAATTTCAGACTGTGATGTCATCAGAGAATCAAATGAAAGAGAGAAAAAGTAAAGAAGAAACAAGCTTATAAAGTTCTTGCATTGAGAACAGTTACAGTATAGAGTGCAGAGAAAAGCGATAGTAGATACAAAAAGAGCGCAACGCTAGCACAGCGCTCGCTACAATATATAGAATCTCACATAGACTCATAATAAGTGTTGAATTGAGTAAGAATTCAAAAAAAAAATTCTATTCACTGATTTCTGATTCATGAGTTTCTTTAAGATAATCATTAATGTAACAATCAAGTTGTTATGAATCTGCATAGAGTGAATCATATGAGTGTATTTTAACTAGAAGTTCAAAGTTGAAGAAGAAAGAAGATGCAACACGTCGTGAGTTTACTCACGAAGGCACGCTAGATTGCTAGCGTGTCAACATCGCTTTATACTAGTTTATGATAGTCTAACATGATTTATGTTAGACTAACTTGAAGTGCATGATCGCAACATTACTTTCTTTCTTCATTTAGCAATGTTCTCATTGCTGTAGTTCAATTGATCTTTCTTAAGTTGATTTCTATCTTGACTTGTTTGAATATCATTCATGAAAGTCATTTACAATCTTCTGACATTCTTTGAATTCACTTTCATCAACGTTGTATCAATGTAGATCGATGTTGTATTCTTTTCAATTGACACAATATTGTAGTCATTTATCTCGTTCGTAATGTTTGAAGTTCAGTATGTTCTTCATCTTTCATTCATCTTCGTCGTTGATCACTATAGAATCAGACGATTCATTTCGTTGTTCATTCAAAGAATTCTTTGAATCTAATCACAGCAGATTTGATGTGAACTTTGAATGTATCTTCATAGTCGATGATAAATTCAGTCAATAAGCATGTTTGATCTTGATCAGAATCTTGAAGAATTTTAGCATTTTATCGTTTAGCTTCTTTGATGATCGTGAGGTCATTATGTTTCTAGAATTCAGAAACATCATGTCATTTATCTTGTAAATTATTTTCTTTCAATGCTTGTCAATCTGTTTCTTCATTGTGACTCTGACTCTTGTCAAGACTTACTTGATCAATGCTAGTGATCATTTCATGTGTTCGAATATATTCTCTGCTTTGCCTGCTTTGATTCTAGCTTGAATGATCTCATATTTGATTGAGTTTGAATCGAAGCTCATATGAGGGTGAAAGTTCTTATTCAGAAAGAACATTAACTGTTCAATTGATGATGAAATAGCATTGTTATTGATGAATTCAACCATAAATAATCAGGTGAATCAATCATCTTGCATATATGAGCAGTAGCTTTATAGATATCATTCTACATTCTGATTCGCTCTTTCTGTCTGATCATTGATCTGAGAATGATAATCAATGAATAGTTTCATCTTGATGTTTAGTCTCAGACATAGAGACTTTCAGACAATCAATATGAACTGCAAATCATGATTGAACACTATTGATTTTGATAGTTCATGAGTTCTGAAGACTCATATCAACAGTAGCTTGACTGTTTATTCTGCGAAGATTTCTTCGTCATCTGATCAACATGATATATAGTGTCGTTTCTTAGACAATTGATTTATGACTGTCAGAATCACGTTGCTTTCATCACTTTCTGATAGATTGATAATGAAGTCTAATGATATGTTTTGTCATTGCTGCTTGAGTATGAGCAATGACTTTAGCAGTTCGTTGATTCGATCTCTTGATGCTTTTGATCTACGACAAACGTAACAGTTTCAAATGTAGTGCTTGATCGTCGTTCTCATCTTCGATCAGCAATATGATCATCTCAGCAAGTTCAACGTTCAATTCATGTCAGAGTGATCATTGATCAAAAGATCATGTGCTTTTCTTATCAATAGAATGATCATTGACTGAGAAATTCATAGTCTATCATCTTTTCAGAGTACTTCATCAAGTACCTTGCAATTGTCTAAATCAATATCTTGACAAGTCTTTCTGTTCTGTTTCATGACTATTTGAATATCAAAGCACAGTTGATTCATTCAATTTTCGACTATAATCTGATTCTGAATAGAAATCATCTCTTCAATTGAATTTTGATTAACTTTTGATTTGAGTTTCAAATCTGAGTCAAATTCTGAGTCAGATCTGAGCAAGATTTGAGTCAGATCTTGATCAGCTTTCTGATCATCTTCTATTAACTGAAGTTCAAATCTGTCTTCTGACAATAGCATCTGATGCTGATATAGCTTATGATCATCATTTGCTTCAACTGACTTGACGTCTGACATTCTGATCAGCGCGTCGACTTTCAGATTCTGTTTTCTCGACTGATATATGATCTTGAAGTTATATTCAGATAACTTCTCAGCTCATTTAG
>JAABUK010001945.1_pt1 | contig 38109 bp, 52 predicted proteins | sample 5559141 | NCBI WGS metagenome assembly JAABUK01 (sample SAMN10711869, study PRJNA513367) | rock metagenome | isolation source: Antarctica rocks | place: Antarctica: Victoria Land, Pudding Butte nord | collected 2016-01-03 | reverse complement strand
CAGGGGCCGTGGCTTAGGCAGGTAGAACACACTCCTGCACACACCCATCATATCTCTTAAGCATGCTTGCGTCTATCAAAGCCAACTCAGCCAGATGCAGCAGCAGCACCAGTCATGACTACTGAGGTGAAGACTGCTTGCAGCACGTTTCCGAGATGGATGAAATAGACATGCATGATGGATTCTGAAGCATACAAGGCGCTGAAAGCTGGTGCAGCAGCAGCAATTGTGCCCTTGGCTGGGAAGTAACAATCAAGTGACCAAGATCTGCAGCTGGATGTTGTTTGGAGGTCCTAGATGATCAGACAATGGCATCATCATTGAGACTGGTCGACTTGCCTCAGCTGCAACGAAAACCGAATTAAGAGCCTACGAATGAATTGAAATGTGCGCTCCTGCACTGTTGTGACGTATGCAAGGTATGTATGCTTACAAATCCATGCCGTAAACTATGCATGCATTAATCTTTGCATGCTCTGACCTACATGTGCCGTACCCCACTTATGACCATCAGGCAGCATAATGCTTTGTAGCCCTCAATACATCATTCCCAAGTCTCTGCTGCGCCAGCACTCAGTTTCAAGACAATGGCTATACTGCAGACGCCTATTGAGCCGGAATTCATTCTGGTGGGCATGACTGCAGTGACCATCCAGTTTCTCACATGTTGAGTACAGTGCAGGTGTGATTTGGGCCAGACATAGTTGTGCTAGGCTTAGCAGGCATGAACGAGAATCTCAGACATGAAAGAGGATCCCAGCCGTGCAACAGCATCCCAGACATGGAAGAGGATCCCAGTCATGCAAGAGGATCCCAGATGTGAAAGAGGATCCCAGTGATACCTGAAGACTCCCAGAGCCCCAGGGTCCCCAGCAGCTCTCAGAATTTCCTGTCCCAGCCATTCATCAGCATTCCCCGGGGCCACTGGGTACAGCCTAGTCAGCGTCCTGGCTACCGAAGTCCTCAAGAAGAGGAACAGGCCCTGGCTGGCAGCATCCACCAGCAGCTTTGGGGGGACTGAAGGGGGTCTGCTGGGGTCTTCTGTTGGAGGTGTGTACTTTGGATTTACATTTCCAGCGCTGTTGAGCAGCACAAGACCTGCAGGGCAGCAGACAAGTGGTACATCACAGGCTTGTTAAAGGAATTGATCCTGGCGTTATTACAAGACCTGTTGTGTGAAACTGAGCAGCCGCCTTCACAGCACACGACCACTCCCAAGGTTAAGAGGCAACCAAGGCTTCTCACATGAAAACTTATTGTATTGTTGCATATTAATTTATGTTACAGTGTTTGCTTTCTCTGTTAGGTTGTTACACTGTACTGTGTTTATTTTCATTAACTATCTTTATATCATGTTGTGCTATGAAAAGATGCTTCAAATGCAATAGAAGGAACTGCGTGTGCCATGAGGCATCGATGACTTAAGAAGCAGAGCAAACAGCAAACAGCAAACACCTGTGTTACTGACAAGGCAACCATGTTTGGTCCTTGGTCACTGGTTCTGAGTCAATCTGTGAGGCATGCAAGACCCACCCTTGACTAAGGACGGATAGTCAGCTGCCAAGGAAGCTGAGATGAAGCCGCCAATTGAGTTTCCCGCCACAACCACAGGCCGCTGCACCACCTCTAGCACGAAGTCCCGCAGGAAGTCCCGCCAAAGCTCCTGAGAATATGCCAAAGACTGCTTCTCTGAGCGGCCATATCCAGGAAATGTTGGCGCATACACCTGCAAGGAAAATGTCAATGCTCAACAGACTCTCACAGACATATTGAAATGCAACATTTGCCTTGGCTCTAGTTTCAAAATAATAACATCAATAAACTCTGCTTCCCAACTCATAATGAGCTAGGTTTGTGCTTTCTAGATTTGACATGACATAAGATGGGCAGCAGCTGCTGAAGTTGCCTGTCCAGCACATGTTGATACCATCAAACTATGTAGCGAAAGCCATATGAACGACCTGTGCATAATGATAATACATGTTAAAACCAGATCAGGGCATTCAGTGAGAAACTTGGCCTATCAATTGCTTGGCAATGCTAGCTTTGCCAACTGTCCCACACCAGGCACGATATCATGAGTAACAGTTAATGTTAACAATAACAATAGTTCAAAGCTGTTCAGCTCATGATGAGCTAGGTATACGCAGGACAAGTCTTGTGTCAGAAGAGTGCATCTCAAAGCCTGCTTTTGGCTCATCACTGAAATCCACTGGCAATGTTGATAATCAAGCCCTCAACCAGCAACGCCACCCGAATTCTGACTAACACTGTGTTACAATCTGCAGTGTTTCAAGGGTCATCAGACACACCTCACACAGGGAGCTATGCAGGACTATAAATGTCCTAGGAGAAGACACATATTTCAAACAACAAAATATTCTGGCAACAAATGTTATGGTCTTTTGCTGTTCCTTTTTATCAGTCTTTGTTGTAGCACCATACCATCCACGAATGTGGGTTGTTTAGTTGAATAACTCACATTTGCACGAACACACTTCAGAAACATATAAAGTATTATTGAAATTTCCAAATGAAGTATTAAATGAACACAGACCTGATAACCTGCTGCAGTGAGAGCCTTGATTTGGCCACGCCACTGCTCGCCAAAGGCACCAAAGCCATGAACTAGCAGGAAGGCTGGTGCCTCTGACTCGGGCAGCTGGCCCTCTGCTGCACTGGTAGACGGTTGTGCGTCGCTACCTGCATTGGTAGACAGACGAGCATTACCATCTGCTGCATTAGTAGACAAGCTGGTAGATGGTTGTCCATTGTTACCTGCATTGGTAGACAGACAAGCGTTGACATCTGCTGTACAAGTGGACGGCTGTGCATTGCTGCCTTGCACTGGTAGACAGACGAGCATTGCCATCTGCTGCATCAGTGGACAATTGGGCATTGCTAACTGCACTGGTAGACAGCTGAGCATTGCCATCTGCTGCACTGGTAGACAGTTGAGCATTGCTGCCTGCATTGGTGGACAGACATTTGTGCATTGCTGCCTGCATTGGTAGACAGACGGGCATTACCATCTGCTGCATCAGTAGACAGTCAAGCATTGCTACCTGCATTAGTAGACAGCTGAGCATTACCATCTGCTGCATTGGTAGACAGATGAGCACTATCATCTGCTGCACTGGTGCACGTACAATTGAGATGTACTGCACTGTTGGACTGTTAAACATTGCCATCTATGTTGCTGTCAGAAGTCTTACCAGCATCTGCAGCAATACCATTAAACTGCTGCAGCTACTAACAAGGGAGGGGAAAAGGGAGTACGTCATTTTTGCAGGGCTGATGTATATGGGGGACAAGTGTGTAAAAGACTGCCCCTCCCCCAGGCCATGCAGCAGTTCTAGCAGATCTCCTTTTCAGTTGCTGCCAGCAAGCTCATCAGCATCAGCTCACGCAGAAACATGATCACATTGTTGCTCTGGTGCAGCTGCTTTTCATAGAGGGGAGGGTAACAAAGTCACAGTGCATCAGATTACTGCTGTAAGCTGTGGACACATGGATACTGTTGAAAAGAAAAGAAAAGAAAAGAAAAGAAAAGTTTACGGTTTTCAGCGATCATAATGGGAGCCTCCTAAGGCGGCAGCCCGGAGGGATACTGTTGACAGATAGAAGATGGCATGGCATAGCATGAGACTTCTGGAAGCACATCTGGATGTTATAGGAGAAAATTATGTCAGAATTTGAAAAGTATGGGGGGGGGGGGGGGAGTAGGGGAGGAGGGTGTACTGGGGGAAGGGGTTGGCTTTGGGCTGCTTACTTGCAGACGCCTGGGGCCCTTCCTGAGAGGCAGTTGTGGGATTGCCAGCTGATGGGTTCTCTTGCAGGACTGACTCAGCAGTGTAGTAATCGGTAATGAATCCCCGCCAACGCCAGTGACGGGGCGCATCCCCAGTCTTGGTGTCCCTGGGATACAGCTCAACCAATGCATGTGGCCAATCAGTCAAGCTAGTGCCTTGGTCCAGCCCTTGGTGTGGCAAAACTGCAAAAATGCATGACTCAAGAAGTGACTAACAGGCAAAGTCAGCCTAGCTGTATGCAGCTGTCACTCACTTCACTTATGAGCTTAGACACATCCAGACAACTCAGCAGACACTCTACCTACAACTGTAAGAGTAAAACAAGTTGACTACTTGAGCCATCCAATGGGTAGGGGATGTCGCAAGTGCGGGGGAAGGGGAAGGGGGGGGGGCGGGGGCAGATGACGGGTCTGGATTTGGAGATGAAGTGTGCAGCAATGCAGGAATGGTACATATCAGCAATAATCGCATCTTTCATATCTACAACCCGATTCAACCCCAATGCAACTCCCCCAGTACATTCAACACTACATCCAATGTCTTTGGCCAGTCACACCTGACTCTATCATTGGAGGCCAGGTGCCAGTGGAAATCCGAAACCTCTGCAGTATTGGCAGCAGATCTGCAAGGTACGTCCAGTGCCAACTTCTTCTTCTGCAAGTCTGCCTGCCATCGCCTTCCCTTCTTCTTCTGCCTCTGCTGCTGCTGCTGAGCCTCATGGTAGATGCGCCGCCGTGACAATGTGCCCAGGGCCAACGCCTGGTTGAAGATGGCAGGAAAGGATCCCAGGGGTGTGGCGGGAACTTCACTGGAGAGGACGGCTGTCAGCATGTCTTGATTGGCAGCACTGCAGCCAGGGCGCAGAACAAGGTATGGGATTGCTGCAGTGATAGGGTATGGGATTGCTGCAGGGACAGGGTATGGGATTGCTGTATTGACAGGGTATGGGATTGCTTCACTAGACAACAGTGCTGCTGCAGTGGGGTGCCGAAGCTGGTTTTGACATCATTGCTCTAGAAAACAGAAACTTTTGATATAAGCTACGCAAATGCAGGTCAAACGTGACCGTATTGCTGCGCATCATACTACTGATTGTTCATCATTATTCATACATTTTGTGTGGATGTCCACCTGCCACACAATATGCATTGCTGTGGGATTCAGGATGTTGCAAAAGATGCCTGTCATGTGAGTGAACAGCCACCATACCTGTCAGGTGAGTCAGCACACTGAAGGTAGTGATGCAGTGCTGCCTGGACAGCAGGTTCACCAGCTGCCAGATGTTTGGACATCTGTGAGAGCCAAGCCTGTGATGTTGGCTGCTCATGCAAGAAAGCTGCAACCTGCAAACACAATGCAATGACAGGCAATCAAGACTGCAAGGTAGCTCATGTCTGGCACACACTGTATAGGTGTGGAGGTTTTGTGCAACATGAGCAGATGCAGTGCGCGACGCAGGTCATAACATAGGCAAGCTGCCAAAGCTGTCAAACTGTAATGGCTCTGCATCAGTAGGCAACAGATGCAGAATCACCTCTGCGCCAAACTGCTGCAAACCGTTTGAGTTGCGGCTGTCTTTCATTTGGCATGATGCCATTGCAAGACAATGCCATTGCATTGTTGTGTCGCAGCTCATGGAGGTTCACCTCAGGTGCTTGCCTGCCAGAAAAGGCAGCTGTAACAGCAGCTTCCAAGTCTGTTGTTGAGGGCACTTGGCCTACATCCAGCCCTGCTGGCAGGGCAGGTAGCTTCTTAGGTCTCTGTAAGGGCTGTGTGGCGTTGCCCCTCTTCTTTTTGAATGTTTGGTAATTGTCTGAATATGGCAACTGGCCAAAAATCTGCATTCGCCAGGGCTTGATGTCGACACTGGGTGGCAAGGCGGCTTTGACTTTGTCAACTGCTGTGTGCCACCTGCACAACAAACAAGGTGGCAGCGACATAGCGCAAACACACACAACTGTAATGAATGGACTCATCACAAGCTCATGATTTTAGGCTTTTTGTTCATGTCTGGTGGCTGATTGACCGAGTCATGTACCAATATTTGAAGCCAGAGCATCTATAGAGCAAGAGACAGCAAGAACATCATGGCAAGTGTGGCTGGTTGCCATTTGCTGTGATCGTGGCTTTATGTTGCCCTGTGCTATATGCATGCTCAAGTGACAGGACTTGGTGCGTGAACTACTTACGTAGTGAACATGCAGGATGCTTGTAGGCATGACACTCTGAAGAGCCCATCAGAGGGCTCAACCCAGTGTTGCACAATGGTAAGACAGGCCATCGGAACGAATCCATTGACAGACTGTCTACAGTGTGCCCACTTGCTAGCTGTGCCAAAGCAGCTGGGTACCTATACTCAACTTCTTCTTCCAGGATGATGCTGGCTGCTTGGAGACTGTTGACAAGGTCTGGCAGAACACTCTCCATGGGGCCATGAAGGATGACAAGATCACTGCCCAGCTCCTGCAGGTTTTGCTTCAAGGCATTTACTGCCCCAAGCAGTCCTGCGCATAGAGTCTAGCAGTTCTATCTGTCCTATGCCTGGTACTGTAGTTACATGAAATGCAGTGGTTGGGAGGGCATAAGTTGCCCCACCATGTGTGAACAGAAACATGTATAATGCATCTTCATGCATGATCATCTGCTTGCCAGAATGTAGTGATGCAAGTGTGTGCTGTGGAGTTGGTTCAGCATGGAATGTTAGCCAAGGTAACAAACTGACCTTGCAGGCCATGAGGGGTCCTTAAAAGATGCAGAAGCTGCCTTGGATCAAAACAGAAGACTGGAACGATGTTGGCTGATATGGCTTGTTCCAGACCAGGGTGATCGTCAAGCCTCAAGTCGTGCTTGAACCATACCTGCACGTCACTGACTCATGCCTTTTCTTGTCTGAAAGTCGAAAGGTTTGGACAGAGCTGACGCGAGGCTTACTATGGTCGGGCCTGTATTGCTGACCGCAGCAGCTCTGACGATGCTGAGTTGGCTCTGCACTGAGCAGACGATGCCCTACGACAGACATCAGTAGCAAAGTTAGAAGTTAAGGACCTCTGCAACGTTAGTGTCAATGTATCAGCTTCTAAAGCAGCAGAAAACGGCTGTGCTTCGGCACCTTATGTTTTCTCGGTTGTATCTGCCTGTGCCCTGCGACGCGCCAAGATGATTCTGCTGGTCGCAGTGAGATGAGTGAAGTCAGAGGTCTGAGTGTTACGCAAGATTGACGAGCTTTGCAGCTGCCAGAGTGCTTTAAAGCGTAGCTTTCGTTCAAGGTGTGCATGCGGTTGTATGGTGTTGTCTCAATTGTCGTCGGAAGAGAACGGCGATGTCGCACACCGTGTTTGAGAGAGATTGTTATATTGTGCAACTAGTCTAATTGCAAGGTGGCGCAAACAGCATGCACGACATCAAAATGCGGTCGCGTACAACTTGATCTTGACCAAGCAGGCTGAACTCAATGAGTACATTTGCAGTGAGCTTCAGGTCAATTATTTGAGTTACAGCGCAGCAGCAGCAGTTCAATCACGGCAAAGCGGTGAGGGAAATTGCACATGACCCACTTGTAAGTAGGATGCCTGCGGAATGGCAAGTCGCAACGCGCAAGGGAAGGTCGAGAAAGGCGCCAGAGACTGTCCGACCTCAGCTTTACTCCTCACAGACCGCTGATCCTGACCTCGGCTCACCTTGGATTGCTTGTCATCCAGACAAAAACGCGCTTTGTCCAAGTACAGCATCAAAGCACACCCACCCTCAGCTTGCCGGCTTGATGCAAAAGGTTGAGATTTGCTTGAAAGACTTGCAAGCCTCCAGCTTCTTGCACAACTTTCAGCGAGTTTGGAAGTATGTGGGCAGTCAGAGCCTGCTTGACGAAACGTCGGACCTACAATGCCAGGGCAGCTTCACGACGGCCTCTGCAACAGAACTGGTCATCTATGGGCTGGGGTCCCCAGCTGCCGGTGAGACTGCAGACTAGGCACCATTGGTCCTCATTTATAGTCACTATGCTCTGCATGCAGAGCTATCTGTTTGGTGTGCTGTGTCTGAAACAGCACCAACCTTGAGTGTGTGAGTGCAGGCTATCGTGCTGTACACTGCCAGCTTGCATTTGCGCTGTTCTTGCAAACACAGCTTCCCTGCCTTAAGCAGACATGCGCATTTGATCCAGTTTTTACGGCCTTGGATAAAAGCCTGCTGAATGAGTATCAAGTAAAGGTGAGTGTTGTTCCTGCCAAAATCTAGCTCTCTGCTGACGTCATGGCCCTTGCGCATTACAGAGAACAGTTGCCACATACAGATGCATGCTTCGCATCTGATAACTGTCCTGTATTGTTGACAGGTGTCTGAGCAAGACGTTTCTGGCAGATACGTGGCAATCACGCCAACATTGTTCTACATGCCACACTGCGATTGCCACTTGTATAACAACCTGCTTAAAGCCAACTGGGGACCCCACCAACTGCACAAAATTGCCATCCTAGGTATTCCCATAATCCCTCCTGTTGTTGATTTTCTCTACTGGTCTGGGTCCGTCTTAGCTCCTTGCTGCATGTAGATTTATGGCCCGCATGTACTTTGGTCTGATGTTCAGCTTGTGATTGTACTGGTGCAGGTAACAGCTTTCATTCATATGTTCAGCGCTGGGCCCATAGATCCAACAAAGACAGTGCAGTTCGTCCTCATGAGCTACTTGCAGTGGCAGCTTCTGGGACAGCTGTGGAGCTGCCTGTCAATGAGGCTGATTTTCCTGTCACTTCAGCTTTCAACGACCTAAGCTTGCACTTGTTTCCTGAATGGAAAGTGTCAGAGCTTGACATGCCACAAAGCGTCACTTCAGCACCACAAATCATCTGTTGAACCTGACATCTCACATCTTCAGCAGCTAGGCGCAGGCAACATGACGACGCGGTGCAGCAAAATGCTGTACTGCCAAGATGAACGCTGAGCCATTCCAAGGTATTGTTGTTGCAGCAGGTCAAAGCTGCATCACTTGTGTCTGCACTGGGCCTAAGTCAGTGCAGTTGTGCTTTGCATGCATCTCATGTTTGATGTATTTTGCAAGCATCTTATGCATGATGTGGTGCTGCAGGTGCAGCGTGTGGAACCCTTTCAATCTACATGGTCGACGTAAAGAACGCTTCCTCCAGTCCACAATGTTTCATATTGGGTTATGTGGCTCCAGTGATCTCCTTGGCAACATAGAGATATTTAGATATAGGTCCTCAATTCGCAGTTTGTATTTCCAAGTGGGGATTAGATGGAGCCAGCCTGCTTCAGGTCATGCACTTGCATTAAGAAAGCCAATGTGCTGGTAAGTAGCCCTCTGACGTGTGATCTTGCACAATGTATCAGGTTCAAACATCGGTTTCTTCCACTAGCCAGAAGAGGCCAGAAGACTCATATGTTGCAACTGGAATGCTGTATAAAGGCAGTTTGCTGGGCAGTTTTGAACACTTTTTAAAAGACTGGCTGTACAGCCTCCTTCTGCTGAACAGAAGCAAGCTGCAGATCCGGCTTTGCCACCTGTTGTGCAGCAGCGACAGTGGCTCAGTTCTGGCTCACCCACCTCCCTCCCAAAAGTGTCCCCTTTTTGGTTGATAACGCCGTTGGGCAACGGCAGAAGCCTAGTGGAGCTCGAAGCTCCCATCAGACACCCGAAGGGTCGTGTCATTTCAACACGACCAATCAGGAAAACGACTCTCTACGTTATACATTACCATGAAAAAATTGCAGCAGCAAGAGTCCTTGCACTAGACTTCAACCTGCTAGTTGAGATTAGTGATCTGCAAAGATCTTGAAATTGATCCAGCAACACCATCCAAAAACACTTTGTTTTTCAACCAAGCCATGGGCTGGATTGCACCATTGACTGAGGAGTCATACATTGTACATTGATTGGTTGGCATGATGTACATGTGCACATGATCTGCTGCAGTGGAAGCAAGTCGTTGATCAAGTAGAAGGATTATCAGTCTGCAGGCCCTGCATTGGCGCTGCTCCCAAGTCGAACTTCCTTTGGATAGACGCTGTACGGGGTGCATATACAAGCATGCAACCATCACTGCATCCCGCCACCATACAGTCTTCTGATGTAACAGCTACTGCATTAACAGCTCGATGCTTGCTTGTCTCATTGTTTGTGTCATAACGATGAGCCACCTGCATGACAATGTCACACCATGTTGAGGCTAACTTGATCATTTTTTGGATCCAGCATGCAATGCGCGCTGTGTGTGACCAGATCTACACGGCTTATGGCCACAATCTTAAACTGGCAGCTGTGTTGAGCAGGATTTGATGTTCAGAGCACCAGACATTGTGTCACTGACTACTATGCCAACATGTTTGCCTAGAGAGACCAACCCTGATACACAGAGCTGGTCCACTGAGCAATGTATATATATTGTGTTTTATTGCATTATCATGATTGTTGTTATGATGTTGTTATACTTGTATTGCAATGCATATTATCATGTCACTGTAGCTGCATTTGAGTAACATGAGCCTCAAACAAACAACACACCTGCAGAGAGTGGATCCAGCGCAGATTGATGACGCCCTTTGCACCTCCAGTCAGCACAAAGCGCCCATCTGCTGACACAGCAAAGGCGTTGAGCTGCTCGATGCCTTCTGCGCTGACAATGTGGCGGCCGTTGATGGTGTAGGCATGGATGGCCAGGCTCTGCCAGCTGTGGGCGAGCAGGATGCCAGGGCCAGGGGCTATTGCCAGAAGCTTAGGAGGGGCATTGTGGGGCAGATGCAGGCAGCGTACATACCTGCAGGCAGCACATGGCTCTTTTCAATCATCTAGTTTCATTCAGGACCGTCATCCCTACTTTGGACCTCTATCCTCAGAAATGTGTTGGGACAGTGATGACGCCTTTCTACATTGAGGATGTGTTTTAGTTGAGTGTGAGGGCCCTGACCTCAGCATAGGGGCACATACAGATGCAATAGCATCCAAAACCTGTAATTAGCAAACTTGCAGCAGGCACTGGAGTATAGCCCATGCATTGGCGCTGCAGTCTGCACAGACAGCAGTATCAAAAAACCAACTCATATGCCCAGCTGCTTGGGTAGCATGACTTATGGCTGTTTTTCACCATTTGCTCATCAGCATCACATGCACAATTTGCTGAGGTGCTTGCTGTGAGTATTCTGACTTGGTTGCTGAAAGCAGCCCTGCCCAGTAATGCTAAGGCTGCGACCAGGCATGCATGCCACAGAGTCATTAAGGGCAACAGTGAGGCCTACCTGCCCTCTAGCAGCGTCGTGAAGGGCAACAGTGAGGCCTAACCGCCCTCTAGCAGCGTCGTGAAGGGCAGCAGTGAGGCCTACTTGCCCTCTAGCAGTGTTGTGAAGGGCAACAGTGAGGCCTACCTGCCCTCTAGCAGGGTATGGAACAGGACAGAGCCGTCCGCTGAGGCACTGACCACAAGATCCAGCTCAGTGCACACCGCCAGACAGGCTACCGCATCGCTGTGCCCATACAACACATGCCGGGGCTGGTCTCTCAACACGAGGCTAACAGGTCCCTTCTGCTTTGACCTGCCCACTCTAGGAGGAGGCACAGCGTCCCAGATGACCAGAGTCGTGTCTCTGCTGCCTGAAACGACTGTCCGTGAGTCTGTGCCGGCTGCTACACAGGTGACGACGTCCTTGTGTTGATGCAGGCTCTGCAGCAGGCGGCCTTCATCTGTGGTGTAGCAGCGAATGCTGTTGTCCCAGTAGCCGCAGCAGACGACTGTGCGGCCGCCGGGCAGGACTGCAAAGCAGTGGCGGGCTTCTATTTCAGTCGCAAAGGGCGTTCCAAGCATCCTGCAGCCAATTTCTTGTCATGAACATCAAGGGTTCAAAATTGCAATAATAACAATAACAATGATAATGATAATGCTAATGATAATGATGATGACAATAATGATGATGTTGATGATGGTGATAATAGTAATAACAAGAACAATAACGCTTTCCAATTCATGGTGAGTTAGGTACATGCAGAAGGGTTCATGCCTTTTTACATCAACAGTCTTGCATTGACATGATGTGCAGCATAGCTTTTGAATGGCCTCAAATTGGATTCTTGAGTGGTTGCAGTGAACATACAGCATATGTATCACACAGGCAGATTTTGGCTCCAATGTGGGCAGCTCAAGCTCCAAGGCATCAAACAATGCGTCTTGTGAAAGGTGTGTGCAACAATCTTTCATTGCCAGCAAGCAACTGCAAACTGCATTATAAATAGGCCTGCTCAGAGGATTCAACTGAGTCAGCACATCATCAGCCTACTTCCTGCCAGCCCCTAATCCTATAACCCCCCTGGGGCCTAGATTATACGTCAGCAGTCTAGGCCCAACACAACAAGTGTTGTGAATCATGTGCCAAGATGCAACATGAGACGTTTGGGAAATGCCCAATCTGCAGAACATGCAGGTGAGAAGTGACTGACCTAGGAGGGCCAGACTCAGCTTCCACAGTGTAGGAGATCTCAGGGGTGGCACTGGTGAAAGTGAAGGCGCCGGCATCAGTCCTGAGGCTGACCCAGCGGTGGCAGGACAGTGCCCTGTCAGCGTTGATCAGCACCACCCGCCCTTCTGTCACCTCCAAGCAAGCAATGCCCATGTTGCCTCTGCAGCACAAGATAGCTGCCCTTCGCTGCAACTGGAAGGTGCTGTTCACTGCAAATGGAAGTTGCCCTTCAGGGCATGGAGAAAGCGTCCTCGACTGCAAATGGAAGGTGCCCTTCAGGGCATGGAGAAAGGCCCCTTCACAGCAAATGGAAAGTGCCCTTCAGGGCATGGAGAAAGGGCCCTTCCCAGAAAATGGAAGGCACAAATGGCATTGCATGCACAGTCACCAGTTGTCAAAAGACAGTCTATTTAGGGCAGTGTGACAAGGGAGGAATCAAGTCTGTTCCCATCAGCTGCATGCTGATCAGAGACTACACGGCCAGGATAGCATCGCAGTGGGCAGTTGGCTTTTAATCTTGCCCTTGCAAGGCTTGGCAGCTGCCTTTTGGGGCTACTCTGTGCCACACTGACTGGCAACGTCACACTGACAGGGCATGACCAACTGCCAGATTTGCAAGGAAGCAATGCTTGACACCACACCCATTGCAGCTCAACAAGCAGGCAGAGCATCAACAGCGACTTCTGCTCAGAAGAAGAATTGGTCAGGAGCGACCTCTGCTCAGAAGAAGAATGTGGTGAGGAGGAGTGAGCTCACTTGAGCTTGGCTGGATTGGGCTGCCCAACAGTGACAATCTCCAGGGCGGAGGGGGCATTCAGCAGGGGTCTCGCAGAGGGAGGGGGCGGGGCCCCCCTCTTGACATGGCGCCTCTTGAAGAGCTGGGAAGGCGTCTGCCCAAAGTTTCTTATCTGCTCTTCCACAGCCTGAACAGCAGACAATTGAATGATGACTTTGAAGCATGGTGATAAGATGGGAGACTGACAGCAGACAATTGAATGATGACTTTGAAGCACTGCAACAAGATGGGAGACTGACAACACTTCTGACACAACACTAGAATTCACCACCATGAGGCAATGACGTGCATTGTGAGCTGAGTCACATCCTGCAAAAGAGACTGGCAGCTGCTGTGGTATGGCCATACCTTGAGCTGCGTTGGGTCCTCAATCTGGTCAAGATTGACAGCTCCTTCATAAGTGAGGTAGTAGAACACGTTACAGGCCTCCTCTGCTTCTTTGCCACGCTGCTTGAACCTGCATGCCAAGACAACACTGTCACTGTCATCCTGAATGGTGTGCTGCTGCAAGTCACTTTCACCTGCTATGTTACAAGGCGGGCGCTAAGAGTCCAGTACTTGCTCATCAAATGTGCTCATCATGCACCCTATTGCAATCTTGCCTGAGAGAGATGGTTGGCAAGCAACTCTGGCAGGGAAGGACGAATGAATACAGTGGCAATGGTTGTGGAAGTACAAGGCTGCAGAGCAGAGCCTACCCAAAGATGAGATCAACCCATTCATGCAGGTGCTCTGAGACGTAGTCACTCTCCAAAGCCTCTTGCTGCAGCCTGATGAATTCATCTGGGCTGCCATGGGCCCAGGGGGGTAACACCACATCCCCCACTGCAACCCCAGTCTGCACAAAAAAGTGAATCTTTGTCATGCTGCCTGTACACGGCACAATGTGCACTGCAGAGGTGAGTTGCCAGTGCAGAATTCCAAATTTGGACCACTGCACGACACAAGTTGTGTAGCACAACACACTTGGCACGTTCAGCACCTGAATACGAATAGCACATTCTGTGTCAAGGCCACAACAAGTTGTGCAGTGAAATGCCTGCATTTACCGTGAGACTGGATCACTGTGTAAACACACTCAGCACAGTAGCAGAATGCAGAGACTGAACATGGCAAGGTGCAATTGTTGTGCAGTCTGACTGAGCATTTGGTGTGCTGCAATCAGACACCTGCTTCAGTATAACATATGCACTATGTCAGATGCGGCATCAGAACATCTTGCTGCATGATCACTGTGTTCACAGGGTGTCGCTGTGGAATGATGACTGCCTGCTGTGTGCCCAAATTGAAGTTGTTGCTGTTGAGAATAAACTCCAATTGCTGTAAACAAATGACTAGATGCTGTGTGCCCAAATTGAAGTTGTTGCTTTTTAGCAAAAAGGCTAATTATGGCTACCTGCTGCGTGCCCAAGTTGAAGTTGTTGCTGTTAAGCAGGAACTCTGACTGGTGGAAGAACTCCGGCGTGAGCTCCTTGACATCGCTACTGCTGTGGAGGCAGTTGTCCCAGGTTGCTGCCACATTGGAGAAGAGGCGGTCTGCATGGTCGAACCTGCCGCCTTGTAGATTGCGGTTCATGGCTGTGAAAGGCTCCATCCGGATCAGGTAGAAGAGCACAGTTCCTGTAGACATAGCCGTGCACCTCGTCATGCTGCATGGTCAAAAGTTTTGTCGATACTGTACTACGTATTACACATTGTGTATTGAGTATCACATTTGAGATAACCCTGGTCACAATACCAGCCTGCTCTGTGTTGGTGTCAATCGCTGCATCTGATAAGCTAAAAGAGCACTGTTCCTACGGCCACAGCCGTGCACCTCATTGCAATCATGTTGCATGGGTAGACTGTGAGCCTGCACTGGATTGGTATCAGTTGCTCCATCCTGATCAGGTAGAAGAGCACAGTTCCTGTAGACACAGCTGTGCACCTCATTTTAATGATGCTGTATGGTTGACATACTAGGCTGCTCTGCATTGGGGTCAGTCGCTGCATCTGATCAGGTGAAGAGCACCAAGCCTGCAGACCAGCTATACACATTGTGATCATGCTGTATGATCAAATCTTGGCTCCTTCCAGCTTGCTTTACATTTGTGTCATTTGCTTCACCTGATCAGATAAAAGAGCGCTGTGTCTGCACCGTCACAGAGTTACTGCTGTAGCCGTTGCTTCAGCATACAGAGATCTGCACAATCCACCGAGAGAGATCCAATTTATGTTGGCTTCAAACATGCACAATCCCAACATACTGTTGTGAGTGTTTGGCGAAGAGTAGAGGTTTAAATATGGTTTGCATGTTGGCCCACCAGAAAGACAAACAGCAAGCTTGTTTGCACCAAACTGATGGACAGAACATGGCATGCAGCGCACACTCACTGGCACAGACAGACCATGCACCAGCAGAGCACGCTCGCTTGCACGGGTTGCCTGCAGCTGATCAGCAGAGCACAGCATTTTGCACAGACTTGCCACCCATGAGCAGGGTAACAGCTATGCACACAGACAGGCAGCCCACCAGCAGAGCAAAAGCTGTGCATGCAGGCAGGCAGCTGAACCGCAGGGCAAAAGCTATGCACACAGATAGGCAGCCCACCAGCAGAGCACAAAGTCGTACACACAGGCAGGCAGCTGAAGCGCAGGGCAAAAGCTGTGCACACAGACAGGCAGCCCACCCGCAAAACACAGAGCTGTGCTTATAGGCAGGCAGTTGACCAGCAAGGCACAATACTGTGCATAAAGGCAGGCAGTTGACCAGCAGAGCAAAAGCTGTGCATTCAGGCAGGCAACCCACCAGCAAAACACAGAGCTGTGCATACAGTCAGGCAGTGGACCAGCAAAACACAAAGTTCTGCATTCAGTCAGGCAGCCCATAAACAGAGCACAAAGCTGTGCATAAAGGCAGGCAGCCCATCAACAGAGCATAAAGCTGTGCATCCAGTCAGGCAGTCGACCAGCAGAGCACAATTCTGTGCATAAAGGCAGACAGTTGACCAGTAGAGCACAAAGCCGTGCATACATGCATGCAGCCCATCAGCAAAACACAAAGCTGTGCATACAGGCAGGCAGCCCATCAACAGAGCATAAAGCTGTGCATCCAGTCAGGCAGTCGACCAGCAGAGTACAAAGCTGTGCGTGCAGTCAGGCAGTTGACCAGCAAAGCACAAAGCTGTGCACACAGAAAGGCAGCTCACCAGCAGAGGAGTAGTGAGATCCATAGTGGAAAGGAGGAATCTCGGGGTCTTCCTTCAGGCTGTCAAACCGATCCTCAAACTCGCGCCTTCTCTTCTCGTTCAAGGCGCCTACTGGCTTGCTGAGGTCCCGGTAGGTGGCCGGGGCATTCAGGTCCAGGCTGGGTGAGGCGTAGTCAGCCAGCACCCAGGGGAAGACTGGGTACTGGTTCAAGTCATTGAATGTACGCCCGGCCAGTGTGTTCAACTGCATCACGACAGAATTCTGAGCCATGACCTCCTATCTGGGAAGCCTTTTCGGTTATGTAGTTACAAAAGGATATCTTCTCTTTCTGATGACAGAGTACGCCTTGTATGTCTGAGTCAGAAGTGTTTGTTGGGGAGGTTTTTCTGCACCTGTGCATAACAAGCAATGCAGGGTGCTGCATGAGACAAGGTCAACAGCCAACATGGTCATGAGGTCAGCTGCTGTGTAATACACCAAAGTAGAGCATTATTACTGTACAGTGCAAATGATCAACAAACTGGACAGACATTCCTGCACAACATCACACTGCAGTGTTTCTGCCAGGCTTGCTCACATGAACATTCATGCTGGAGATGCCAATGGCCATGCCTTTGTTGCATGAGACAATCAAACCAAGACAGGAACAGTATGCTTATTCACAAGACATTTGGTTTAAGCTGACGGCCGCTTGCTACACAGCAGCCACGACACCATTTACTTGATGTACGCGTGCCATCGCTGCAATGCTACCTCTGTATCTTTTCATTGACTTCAATACACAGCTAACAGCATTGTGTGCTTTGTAGCAGAGTAGATGCAGATCACCAGCAGTGCTTGCTTCACAGCAGAATTGCTACAGCTGGTATCAGAGCTTGCTTCACAGCAGAGCATGTACAGCGCATGCTTGCTTCATGAAAGACTTGCCACAGCTAACAGCAGTGCTGGCCTTATGCCAGAGTTTCTGAAGCTCATAGCAGTGCTTGCTTCACAGCAGGGTTGCTACAGGTGAGAGCAGTGCTTGCCTGCATGAGGTAGTCATAGTTGGTCATCTCCCAGCGCTGCCAGCGCAGCTGCAGCCGGCCTGCCATCTCCAGCTTACGCTTCCTGTCCATCATGGCGATGCGCCCTGTTATGTTTCGCACACAGCTTGCCACATCCCGCATCACCTATGACATGAATCACTGTCTTTCCATCTGCTTACTGTGTGAAAGTGTGACGGTGGGGCAGAGGTGGGGTGAAGGGTGTAAGGGTGGGGTGAAGGTGTGAAGGTGCAGGTCCCAGACCCCCGACATGGCCCCTATGTCAAATGATCTATGCTCTCGGCCCTGCTCAAATGAGATGTTCACTGTAAGTTGCTGTGGTTGATCGCCAACCAGCAGCCACGCACTCTACAATGCCATACAGTGTCAAGCTGCACTCTGCAATCTACTTCAGTTTTATTTCTTTTAATTTGCCAGTTCTTTTCGTTTTCAATCTACATCTCGGATCTGTGTAATACTAAGCCAGCTGATCAGGCGTATCAGGATCAGCACAGCATGACAGTGAACGCTGAAGGTGCTTGCCGGCAGCTGGAAGTATGCTCGCATCATCAACAACATGTCAATCACACCAAGCAGCTTTGCGAGCACCGCACTCAGTGTGACGAACACATTGGAATGATCATAATGGGGTAACCCATGGCTGACCTTGGGGGTCTCAAAGCTGAGGAGCGCGCTGGAGTGGTTGTACAGGAACAGCTCCAGGGCTCGTGGCTGCAGCAGGTAGCGTGCATGATGCAGCTCCGCCACCTGGGCTATAGGCCACACCTTGTGACTCCTCACCTCCTGCAAACACCACTTGAGTTTTATGCTGACTGTTGTTGCAGGTAGCCATGCAGACTGGGGCGGAGACTCAGAAGTTTGCTGTCCAGTTGACGTGTGACTGCATGATGTAATTCAGCCATATTGACTGTTGTTGCAGTCAAACAACATGTACCTGCCTGCAGACTAAGTAGAAAGCTTTGCGACTTTGCCATCAGGGTTAGGCATGACTGTGGCTTGAAACAACAGCAGCAGCAATGTATTGTATTGTTCATTCGAAGGCACAAGGCCACCAGTGAGCAGCTGGTGACAGGTATAGGTGGGTTTGGCTTGTACACAGAAGCACGCTGAGGGGACTGGGACTGGGACTGGGATTGGGATTGGGACTGGGACTAGGAGAGGGAGAAGGCACATTTAGGAGCGAACACCATGAGTTGTGGTCAGACCTGATACTGCATGGACTCGGGATGCAATCAAATATATGTCTGCTGAAAGATAGACCGCTGTCAACCTTTGTGTGTTGCGGTCAGGCATGCATAATCACTCATATCTTGCCAGAGCCAGCACATCATGGGCAAGCGACTGTCAATCAGGTCAAGCATGCTTCCAGATGTGCAGTAGGCACTATCATGAAGCATTTTCAGGATGTCTAATGATAGATTGTTTAAGGAGCTATTATTTGGTAAAGTTAAGGGGCTCCGCCCACCTGGTCGCCCCAGGTCTAGTTTCAATGATGTTGCTTTGCATGATTGTCAAACCCGTTGGATTGGTAGACCGTATAGAGATGCGCAAGACAGACTGCTTAGGAAGGACAAGACTTGTCCCGCACGTACCTAGCTCAACATGAACTGGGAAGCGTTGTTATTATTATTATTATAAAGCCTTGTTGTCGCTGTCAGACAAAGACTTGAATGTCTCTATCACAAACAGGCCATTTTTGTGGCATCTGACATGCAGAAATGAGGCTTGTTCACATGCCATGCGCAAGATGTTCACCTTTGCTTTTGTTACTGGACCTTCTTGGGGATTATTTGAAAGCCCCTCCTCTGGAAGCAAGTCCCCAGTGAACTGCAGCTGTCCCTGCAGGATTTTCAGGGTCCCTGGGACCACATGCTTGGGAGTGACAAGCTCACATGCTGTGGTGAAGATGACCTGCAGCACATCAGGTAGCCCTTGTGACTTGCGCAACACCAAGCACCAAACCTACAAAGCCTTTGTTTGGTGAGGTCAAGGGGCTTCGCCCACCTGGTCACCCTAGGTCTAGTTTCATTAATTTTATGTTATGTGATTGTCAGATCTGTAGTGTTAGCAGGCCTTATAGGGATGCACAAGACAGGCTGCTCTGGAGACACAATACTTGTCCTGCAGTACCTGGCTCATCACAAGCTGGAAAGCCTTTTTAAGAATTTAGTATTAATAAAACACCAAACACCTGCAGTGCACCACACAAGCACCTTGGCTTGATCTCAAGCACAGCACTGAGCTGAGACATTGCGTTTGCCTGCTGCCGCAGCTCATGTCACCTGTCTTGGATGACTTGTGGCATGTATGACCGGCCACAGACAATCCACTACCAGGCGACATGAGTTGTTGTGGGAGGCAAATGCAAGATCTTAGCTGAGTGCTGTGCCTGAGATGGCATTCCCTGGGCTTAATCTGTCCCAAACACAGAGCTGCTGATAGAGCCCTATCAATGTCGCTTTGCTCAATTATGACCTGCTGCTCAGACGTCTCTGCTGTCAACATGCAGCTTCTTCACGCAGTTGTCAATTGTTAGTCTAAGGAGCTAGCAGACATCAGGGCACAATTTGCATGGACCCAACCTTGTTGACAGTGAGCAGCTTGGCTTTGTCTAGTATGACCAGGTCAGATGCTAGAAGGCAAAGCCCTGATAGCTATGACATGAGAGCTGCTGCTGCAGCTGTGATCATGAAGAAGAACTGCGTGCCTGCTGTGACCCGACATGCATGTTGCATGGCCTTGATCCAGCGCTTAGTGGCTCAAAAACATGTCCCTGCTGCTTTTGTCTGCCTTGGCTTTGCTGTCATCATGACGCAAGAAAAGAAAGAAAATAACAAACCAAAAGACAAGAACAGCAACACAACTGCCGAACAAACAAGGCCAGCCTAAGCATGCTGCTGTTGTAAGAAAGCTGACCTGGCCTTGTTCCTGCTGGCTCTGAGCTGCCCTTGCTTCTCGGTCATCATCAGGCAGGGTCTCAGAGCTGAGGGGCATGGACATGTCCAGAGCCTCCACACTGGCAGCCCTGCAACACATGAACTCCACCTGAGCACCGTTTCCAGCAAGACCATGGGATGCCACTCAGCAAGTGTCTTGCAAGGTCCTGCGTGAAGCCAATGTTCCATTGACAGTTGTTGGACAATCACTCAGAAAGACAGGCTCAAAGGATGTCAGGAGTAACCACAGCAAAATGGCTGGCGATGGCACAGCAGACAGTCAGTGCTTCCTTTAAGGAGAAGCAGGCAGTTGGTGCTTCCTTTCAGGAGGTATAAACAGCTTACAAAAGCAAGGATCCATATTTGCTGCAACGGCCAGAGCATAGCTGTCCACCTGTCCAGATGCAGGACAGATGTAGCCAGGGTTGTCTTAGCCAGCAAACAAGCAGTGAACCAGGCAGAGGACACCAGCATTACAGCAGCGGCTAATCAGAGTATTGCACATGACAGCAGATGTATGGCGGTTTAGGGTTTCAGTCCTATATATAATTGTGGTCAAATGCCACCTTTGGGGTGCTCGAGGCGATGATGGGGAGCTGACTGGGGAGGAGGGCCGTTCTGGGCTAGCCCCAAAGCCCTCAGGGTCTTCCTCATCCAGGATGCGGCTTCTCATTCTCAGCACACCTGCTGGAAACTCTCCTTACATTGCTGTACAAAGAGATCAAATAGCAACAGCAGCAGCAACAGCAGCAGCAGCAGCAGCAGCAGCAGCAGCAGTCTTTGGCTTCAGTTGGCGAGTTTTCTGGCAACTTACATGAAACAGTGGCAGCTCACAAGGATGGGGTGGCTGCATCTTTCACTTTGGATTCATGAGCTTACAAAGATGTGGTGATAGACTGTGCTGCATATGCTGCTTTGTTGTTCACATCAATGAGTGCAGGCAGGCAGGTTGCAGACTGACAGACTGACTCATAGGAGTAAGAAGACAGCAAGGCAGCATTGCAGTTGCAAGCACAACTGCGACAGACAACTTGCTCACTCTTGCAAAGGAAGAATCTACCTCACAAAGGAAGATTCTAGTTTGTGCGTTCACCTGAGAGGAGGCGGTCAGGGCGTCCCCGGTCAGCATGAGTAGGGCTACTGACAGGAGTGCCCTTGGCATGGTCATCATACTGCATGAAGTGGTAGTTCCTCTTCAGCTTCATGCGCCTGCAGGGCAGCTTGCATGTCATGATTCAGGCTTTTTGGGATTGGTATATACTAAGTTTGCCAAGTCTTGCCCTGAGAGCGTGTACCCATGACACCCACAGCATGCTGTTTTATATACCTGCTAATAGTAATATGCGCAGTCCAGGTGTGACAATGCAGCGTCTGCCATGATTTGTTTGGTCAGATTCAATTTTCAGCGTTTTTGTTATTGTCTGACGTGCAGTGTTTGAGCACCCTTGCTCTTGCAAATGGGTAAAAAGACAGAAAAGACATATGTTGGGACAACAGAAAGTACCAATGAGTACAAAAATAAAACGCATTATTGCATACCTCAAAGCAAACATCTCATTGTGACAGGTTGTACAGATATGCCAATGTTTGTCAGAATCCTGGTCAAAACCCATAGCGCATGATGACAAGCAACTTGGTTACCTTCGGACATTGTCTTCGCTCTTGTCCAGCTTCCAATGGTACTGCTGGGGTGCATCGGGGTCAGCCCAGATACCCCTGTCAAAGGTGAGGCCGCGCTGCAGGCGGCGCCACTGCCTCGCCACCGCCTGAGTCTCCTCATCGTGAGCAACTCTCGCCGCTGCTCTTCTTGATCGCTCGCTTGCGCACAGCACACCTGCACAGACAGAAAGATTGTCAGGCCCTCTGACAGGGTCTGGGGGTGCCCACATTGGGCTGCTAGGCAGGAAAAACCCCACATTCTCTTGTGTGATGACTGCGGCCACACTACATTGTATTGTGGGATGACTGCAGCCACACTACATTGTATTATGTGATGTCTGCAGTCACACCACATTCTGTTGTGTGATGACTGCAGCCACACTACATTCTGTTGCGTGATGACTGCCTCCGCATGACACCAACATCACTATCAGAGAGATGAGCAAGGTCTTGCGCCAGTCTCCAGACTTGGCGTGACTGCTCGTCTGGGTGAACGCAGATCGCGTGCAAGGAGCACTACAGAGACCTGCAAGCTCTTTGCATGTTGAGAGGCACTTTCTGTTAAAGGTGTGTCCAGCAGCTGGATGATTTCAAAATTGATCAAGATTTACAGGGGTAAACAGTCGTAATTTTTTTCAAGGGCAAAACTTCACACCAAGGGCTTCTCGCGCCACATCCCAGAAGTCATGCTGCAAGCACTAGAGATGTGCAAGCTCTTTGCATGTTGAGAGACATGATGATCATACCAAGGGCCTCACGCGCCACATCCCAGAAGTCATGCTGCAATCTCTAGAAACGATGATCATACTAAGGGCTTCTCGTGCCACATCCCAGAAGTCATGCTGCAAGCACTAGAGATGATGATCATACCAAGGGCTTCTTGTCAGAAGTCATGCTGCAAGCACTAGAGATGACGATCATACCAAGGGCTTCTCGCGCCACATCCCAGAAGTCATGCTGCAGGCGGCGCTCCTCCATGCGGCGCCGGTCTGCCGCAGCCTCCAACATCTGGATTGCCGAGGCCTGTCTGGACGACTCATGCTGCATGCACTTGCACTCCAGCTGCACTGCCCGCACCACAAACTGCTGCTGCACAACACCCTGCATCTGCACAGTCAGACAACTCGTTGACATTTGGAACAGCAGATGGCAGGGGTTGCAACGCCTACGAGATGATGAGGATAAAGCCACAGCGTTCATTGTCAAAAGGGTCGCAGGGGGTTACAGGTTTGCTTTGTATCATGGCTGTAGTGTTCTGAGCTGAAAGCTTGTTGTGTGCAGACTTTGATTGCAGGATAGGGTTTTTGGCAGTCACAGCTTGTTTTAGGCAGACTGAGGCTGGGCAATAAGATGTGCTTAGCTGATAGATGATTGTATGTAGGCTGTGTACGACATGCAGGAAAGCCGGGTGTGTTCTAACCTGCTGCCACGCCACATGCTGTCCTGAAGTTGCTGTTGGGGCGGCGTCATCCTGCTGGCTGTTGTCCAGCAGGACTGGCCTGAACCTCTTGACAAAGTGCATGATGGCCGCCTCTACAAGCTGGCACCTCTTTGCATTCCCTGCTTGGTGGATCTGCTCATGCATGAGGCTCAAAGCTGCCAGCAGCATGTGCACTCTGTCCCTGCACACCAAATCATGCTCGTGCAATTCATTCATAGACAAAAATGAACTTTTCAATGGCTTGGATCAGCGCTGAATGACTTGTCTCAGTCACACTCTTCAGAATTGTCAGTCAGACTCTTCAGAATTGTCAGTCACCTTACTTTCATGACATGACGAGGTACGTTACAAAGTATAGTGACGTACGTGGTCACTGTCTGTTGACGAGGTACATGCAGGACAGGTCTCCTACTTGCTAGAACCATGCGTCACAAACAGTACACGCCATCTGCTTGATTGTCAATCCAACACCCTCAAAATCCAAATTAGTGACTTACAGCACTGCATCAGTGATGCTAGTACTGAGCTGTTGCAAGCTGTTGATTAGTGTCTGCTGAGGGTATTCATCAGGTTTAGAAGAAAGTGCAGGGAAAGTCCAAACTAGTGAGTTATAGCACTGCGTCTGTGAGGCTAGTACTGAGCTGTTGCAAGCTCTTCATGAGTACCTGCTGAGGGTATCAGTGGGGTTCATTAGGTTTGGGAGGAGATCCAGGGCTTCCTGGACCCTCTGCTTGGCCCGCTGCAAGGGCGATTGCTGCACGTACAGCAGCAGCAGCCGTAATACCAACCTAGATACGCCGTCTCCCAGACCAGTACTCAAGGATGCTGCTTCCCCTGCAATGCACCAGTGACCAAGTCAGCACAAAGTTTAATACTTTTTGGAAAGTATTTTAGAGTTCTGGAAGGTTTTTGAAGTTTTGGATGGTGTTTTACTTTTGCACAGTTTGTTTCTGGTGTGCTTCGTCTTGACCCAGAAAGGAGACTCCAGAGGAGACTGGATACACTCTGGTCTGTAAACGATGGAATGATGTGATGAGCAATAGTGATGTCTGGTGTCTTGCAAGGAGCAGGTGACTTGTGGTCAGTGTCAAGAACACGGGTGTGACTGATGCAAGCTGGGAGTCTAACAGCCTTTTAGTGCATTGTCAACACGACGCGTGAGGCATGCATACCACAAGCTGGGAGCCACAACCTTTCCTTGCAATCTTAAGCATGCATACAATGAATGAAGCATTCATACTGCAATCGTCCTTGCAATCTGAAGCATGCATACAAGGAATGAAGCATGCATACTGCGATCTAGGAGAGCAACAACCTTTCCTTGCATTGTCAAGCATGCATACAAGCTCACCACTTTGCTCGGCTGTTCCCGCAAGAGGCAGTGCAGCTGGACTTTTTGTTGAGCCCCCCTGAGGGGTGGGGGTCAGGCGCCTGATGAGGCCTGGCCCCTGGGGACTGAGGCTAGCCAAGGTGGCCGCTGCTTTTTGGAGCAAGGTGATGAGAGACCAGCTGGCATCTGCCAACCGCCAGTGCTGCTGCTGCAGCTGGAACACTTCTTCAGCCTGCTGCGCACAGGATGGATGTGAGTGCAAGGATGTAGGGCTGTATGGTTGAGGGCAGAATCTTGGTTGTATGGCAAAAGCTTGGGGTTTAGGGTGATGTAATTGAGGGCATTGGTGTGACAAGATCTCGGTTGTATGACAAAAGCTTGAGGTTGAGCTTTCAGGGCATTGACATGAGCATATGTTGTTGCGTCGCAAAAGCCCATGTGAGAGGACCTTGGTTGTGTGACAGGAGCTTAAACATGTCCTGCATGTGTCAGAATCAATCATTGGCCATCAGGCCTATCCTGACAAGAAGGCCTGTGAGCATTCCATAGAAAAGCTGGCAACTTACCAAGCAGCTCCAGTCTGTAACCTGAGAATGAGTGCGTACTTGATCTTTCACCTGCTGACTGACAGAGATACCGATGCAAGCCCAGGCCTGGGGGAGGACCTCCTGGCTGCCCACTAGCTCTGCCCATTGCATGGTTGCTGCAGTGGGCCGCAGCTCCAGCCCAGAAGGGGCTATCAGGCTGCCACCAACCAGCTCATTCACCAACCTCAGCAAAGCTGCGCACAAAGACATGCTTCTTGTTCAGTTCCTAAAACATCTCCACAATGTAGAAACGCAATTGTACTGTCCCGAGACGTTTCTCTATTTAGATTCATCCAGTGTGGGGATGACGTTTCTGAAGTAAAATAGACGTTTTGGGATTGAGACGAGCCATCAGTCTTGTCCACTTGGTAATTCTGATGGCAAAGCAACAAGCCTGCTTGGCATGCTAAGCTTCTTGTCCAGTTCCAATCAGTGTTGTCCACTTTTGAACTCTGATGGCAAAGCAACAAGCCTGCTGGGTATGCTAAGCTTCTGTTGCAGGGGTATACTGGCAGCAGTAAACTGGCAACAAGCTGTGACAGATACTGAGCAGCGCTGCAGGCACATTCAGCAGAGCTGCTGGGTGCTGAGACACTAGATCGCTGCAGCATGCTGCATGTCCCACATGCAACATGGTTGTACTGCAGTGTTGCGACACAGTTTTGCTGCGGTTTTGTTCTCTGCATGCAGCTCGGGGTTGGTCCAAAGCACTTATTATTGAGTGTACCTATAGCATTTGTCCCCAGCACATACAACTGAGCGTACCTACAGCATTTTCCCAAGCACATACAACTGAGCGTACCTACAGCACTGTCCCAAGCACATTCGACAGAGCGTACCTATAGCATTGTCCCTGCAGATCTCAGAGGTGACAGATGATACAGTGAGCCAGCTATCTGCTGCTACTGCGCCGCCAGCACTCCCCTGACCCAACACATCCTCAATCACATCAGCCATCAGCTCATGCAAGAGGCCATGTCCATCAACTACCCCTCTTGCAGCATACAGCCTGCAGATGCCAGATGCATCAGGTGGGCACATGCCTGGGCTGTGAACTTGATGACTGTGCTGATGAGCATTTGTGACTCGTGCCAAGGTGTGATGCCAGATGCATCTCAAGAGCCAATGCCCCCTCATGGGGTAGGGCCTCAGCAGGAGTTGCTGGCAACCATTGGGTTATGCCATGTACGATAGGCCTACCAGGACAAAGAAGTATGCCAGATACATCAGGTGGGCACATGCCTGGGCTGTGAACTTGATGACTGTGCTGATGAGCATTTGTGACTCGTGCCAAGGTGTGATGCCAGATGCATCTCAAGAGCCAATGCCCCCTCATGGGGTAGGGCCTCAGCAGGAGTTGCTGGCAACCATTGGGTTATGCCATGTACGATAGGCCTACCAGGACAAAGAAGTATCCCAGATACATCAGGTGGGCACATGCCTGGGCTGTGAACCTGATGACTGTGCTGATGAGCATTTGTGACTCGTGCCAAGGTGTGATGCCAGATGCATCTCAAGAGCCAATGCCCCCTCATGGGGTAGGGCCTTAGCAGGAGTTGCTGGCAAGCGTTGGGTTATGCCATGTACAATAGGTCGGTCATCTTGCAGAAGGTGCTGGTCACAAGAGCCAATGCCCCCTCATGGGGTAGGGCCTCAGTCTCAGCAGGATTTGCTGGCAACCATTGGGTTATGCCTTGTACAATAGGCCTACCAGGACTAAAAATATGCCAGATGCATCAGGTGGGCACATGCCTGGGCTGTGAACTTGATGACTGGGCCAGTGAGCATTTGAAAGTTGTGCCAAGGTGTGATGCTGTTGTGTGCTGACATATTGGCCACATGCGAGAAGGATGACTGTCAGCAGTTCTGAAACCAAGGCAACTGTCAGGTGCGCTGTAGTACAATACTCACTGACACCACCAAACGCAACCAAAGCTTGTGTTTGATCACCAAGACATCCGTTAACTATACCACAGCAAGGATTGGTACTGAAAGCTAAATGGCCATTGGACAAGGGCCGGTTGCATGACTCCTCAAACATGTTGCTGCAGAGGCAGCAGCAGAATAAAGCATCACATGAGGTGCACTAGTCATTCCCAAGGAGGGTTATCTTGTAATCACCTGAGGTGACAAGCTGTCTGCTCCAGTGCAGTCCAGCCATGTGGGATGTACTGCACGCAGAACCCATGCAGGGCTCTCAGCAATGCCCTGATGAGCTGGCACTCATCTCCAACCCATTGCCATGCAGCATGGGTAGCACTGTCAGACCTGGGAGCCCCTTCTGGGGAAGAGGGCCGCCCCTGAGGCTGGCTGGGGGGTCTTGGAGGTGTGGCCAAACAAGGGGAGCCGTCCAGTAGAAGCTGAAGCAGCCATTCTTGCCAGCCTGGAGTGCTGGTGATGACAGCTAGGTTCTCTTTGGGACCCTCGACTGCAGGAACAAAATTGCGTCACTGACCATGACGTACAAAGCGCCATATTCATTCTCCACAGAAGATTACTTCCTATGCTGTATACTGCTGTGTGGAAGGGCACATGATGCAGTGCACCTCAGCTGCGCAGAAAGCCAGACTATGCACAAGCATGCTATTACTCTGTGTGATATTTGGCTGCTGTAACAGACGCATGCAACAGAGCATTTCACTGACATAATTACATTTGTGTAAAGTCTTACAGTGCATGAGCAGGGCTGCTGAGGTTGATGCAAAGTTGGTTGGTCCAAATTGGGACATAGCAACATATGTTACTGTCGGTATGCTGACTGTCAACTTGTACAGGGAGTGACTCAGGACTGTACCCATCTGACCCTGAGACATGAAACATGTCTCAATGAATGAGCAGTGCTGATGGGTATCAGGCAGACACACCAGGCAGACATACTTACAGACCATCAGCAGATTTGCTTACCAACTAGCCTTTTGAGGGTGGTGAGGGTGTCCAGGCGCTCCTTGTCATCATCACAGCCTGTGAGCAGGCCCAGCATGATGCCCATCACTGGGGCTGCTGTGATCAGGGGCGGCCTCTGAGCCCCCGCTGGCACCCGACCCTGCATCCATACATGTCAGCTACGACTACACCCAAATGAAGATTGGGAATGGAAGATTGGGAGTGGAAGAGTGGGGTTGGGAGATTGGGAGCGGAAGATTGGGAGTGGAAGATTGGGATTGGAAGATTGGATGAAGATCAGGGTTGCATTTTAGGCAGTGGGAGATTGGGGTTGGAAGGTTGGGGCTGGAGATTTGGCAGTGGAAGATTGGGATTGGAAGATTGTGGGTAGATGTTTGGGGTAGGAAATGGAAGATTGGCAGTGGCAGTGGGAGATCTGACAGTGGAGCAGTCATCTTGGTGCAGCATCTTGATATACGTGTGACCAGATGCTGCTGTCAAGACAGGATTGGTACAAAGCTGCTTCTCAGCATCACATGGTGCTGTCGTGGCACCTCCCATGAGGACTTGCATGCATGTTGCGCAGATGACAGATGATTGTCACACATGACAGATGACTGGCACAGTGCTGAACCTGTCAAGGAAGGCTCATGTCAAATTGGGACAGTACAGCAATAAGACAACAACAGCAGGCTGCTGTGTGATGGAGAACAACCATTAAAACAAGTGCTTGCGAGCCGAGCTTTAGGCGGTTGCAGTACATATGCATCACTGAGAGGGACATGTGTGTGATGCTGAACACAGCAGCATGCAGATGGCAGCAGTATTCTCTGACCTGTTGGCTGCAAAGCAGGTTGAGAAGGGCCAGGCGGGCATCTCTGGTATATGGAAACATCAACAGCGCATCTGCAAGAGCCGGCCAAAGGGCTCTTGTGTTTGTGCCCACCACCACAAAGTCTTCTGATCCATCTGCAGGTGCACAAGGGCGGCTTGGGACAGAGAAGACCCAGAGAGAGTTGGTTTGCACTGGGATGCAGTCAAGCAACTCTGAGCATGTTGCGCCATTGGAAAGTACCATTTCACAGTTTGCGAGATTGCAAAATGCGGCATGATGCAGTTGCAAGATGCAAGCAGTTGATGGCTGGGCCTAGCGACAGAACCTATTCAGTCAGCATTTTCCAGATTGAGCACAGGCTTGTTGTGGACTGAGGTTCATGATGGCAGCTGCAAGCAGAAGCCGTTCCTGCAGCACCTCGTCGAGCTGTGCTGCTAGCCGAACAATCAATCACTTGGTGCAGAGACACCAAAAGGGGACAGGGGACAGAGAGACAACAATACTCTGAGATACCAAAAGCAGAGAGACACAAAGGGATTTACAGGTGCAAACTAGGCTGTTGAACGACGACATTGCCTTATGTGACCCTGATTTGAGATTCCTGCTTGGGAAGATAAATACCTGTGCCACGAGGGCTGAGAGGCGGCGTGGGCTGGGTTGGGAAGGGTACAAAGGCAGCCAGTATGCGTAAGCCCTGCACCCTGAGTGACTGTTGCTCTCTCTGCACCAGAGACATGAACAGCTGCACGCCCCCCAGCTCGCCCAGGCGGGCTAGCATGGGGCGCTGGGTGGGTTCACGTGGGTCCAACAGACTGCAGATGATCTCCAGGATGTCTTGCAGAAGTTCTGAGTCTGGGCAGTCGCCCACAAAGGACACCACAGCCTGCAAGTGTCATATGCAAAGAGTGCAAAGTGCAAAATGCAAAGTGCAAAGCGTGCAGAGTGCAAAGCGTGCAAAGTACAAAATGTGCAAAGTGCCTGGTCTTGAAGCTGCACAGCCCACATGGTTTACACAGTTTGCACAGCGCTTCACTGCATCAAAAAGCGTACATGTCTGCTTCAAATCATTTAAAATGTCCGCTTTTGCAGAGTAAATGCTGAGCTGCTGTTGGAGACGACATATGCTCTTTAACAGAACAGTCAGGTATGACCCTAAGGTGCCTAATTCTCTACTCAGATCTGTTGACCTGCTGCAAGCCTCATGGCTGTTGTACAACAACAAGCCAACATCATTACCTAAAGGCCGCAACAGGTTCAGGGAAGAAATGGTTGCATCTTCAAACTTTGCACATGGGAGAAAACAAACAAGGGGCATGATGTCAGGCTGACACACAGAAGCCTGTGTGACAACTCACCTGAACATCATCAATGCCTAGGGAGTTCTGCTGTGCAGCCGATGCCTGCATGAATACAAGCACCACCTGAAGCAGACCCCGCCTGACCCCCTTCAGCTCGTCCAGGGTCAGGGCCCCCCCATACGCCTGTTTGAGGGAGTCTGGGGACGGGGTTTCCCAGAAGTGCGCTCTGACTCCGGCCAGGATGTGGGGAATAGGCAGCAGCTCCCTGAAGAAGGCTGGCTCATTCTGCATTACACAGGCACACTGATGTTCAATCATGCTCAGTGGCGCTGACACAGCCACAAGGCCTTGATGATGCATGGCGTTGATGATGACATACCAACGTGCATGAAGTGTGACTTCTATCTGTATTTCATGATGGGTCAGTTGATACTGTGGAACACTGTAAACAGAGTAGTTGTATACAACAAAGCATCTGCCCATGCACCAAAGAAGACTTCTTTCACAGACAGACTCACAGACAGTCACAGAGGGGACATAGAAATGTCACACTGTTTAACTTACAGACACTCATATATTGTAGATTAAGCTCAGAAACATCTGGAAACCAGCATGAGGGAGAGCACTTTAAGCACTTCAAATACAACTTGACGCTGCCCTGGTGGTGTCATAGGTTTGGAGAGTTTCACCTTGGCAAGCTTCAAGATGAGACCTTGCAGGCTCATCTGGCCAGCAGGAGGTGCTGAGCTCCACAGCCTCAGGTTCAGCAGCAGCTGCTGCAGCAGCTGCTTGGTCAGGGCCTCTGAGGGCGCAACAGCCCTAAGTAAGGACTCCAGGGCACGCAGGAGGGAGGCGTTGAGGTGTGTGGGGCTGCAATGCTGCAACAGGTATCCCAACAGCGCCATGCCTGCACTTTGCATTTTCAGCCTCGGCAACTTTGGGTCAATTTCGGATTCTTATGCTGACTACGCCTCATGACATACAAGCTCGACAACATGTACTATACAGCAGATCTGAGAAGGATGTATTCACTGCTGTAGGAAAAATGTGTCTTGCTCGTAGTCCTGGGTAGCTGCCTGTGTGAGGACTTTTTTTGGCAGTCAAGGTAACACAATGTTGTGAGCTGGTGAGGGCATGATCTGAGCAGCCAGGCTGCAAGAATGCCAAATTCCGTGAGCATCAGGCCCAGAAGCAGAGAAGTGGCACCGTGGCCCTTCCTGAGAAATTCAGAGTTTGATGTTCTTGTGGGCAGGTATAGTAAGTAATACCTGGGCTGACTCAGGAATGTACAGGACTAAGCAGCAAACCATTTCTTGCTGGAGACTGATAGCGAGAGCATCGGCACTTCAGGGTGTTGCAATTGCTCTTTTCAATCCCAAAACGTCTGTTTTAGTTCAGAGACGTCATCCCTACACTGGAAATCTAAACTCAGGAACGTCTGGGGATAGTAAAAATGCGTTTCTACACTTTGGAGATGTTTTAGTTCTGAAAGAAGCCATACCTGAGGTTTGTAGCATGGTGAGGCGATTGGAGGGGCTGTCTTCCAGCACAGCTGCCATCAGCTCTGCCACGTCTACCATGTTGGTGGACTCTTCACTGCCTGCACTGCTTGCAGCAGGCGCACCAGAGTCCAGCTGTGCTACCTGCACACTGGCACAGCTACTGAAGGCCATGTTGTCAGTCACCATGACAAAGCTTGAATGAACATAATACTGCTGGCTGCAGGCGCAACAGAGTCAAGCTGCGCTACCTGCACAACACCACAGCTGCTGAAGGCCATGTGGTCACCACAACAAAGCATGAATGAAAGTACTTATATAGTGCTGTATGAAAAAGGACGATTTGAGAAAGTCCGATATCTTCCTAGGGCCTGTTGTGTTGATGGGAATGAGTTCTCTGCTTTGAAGCTCTGACACCATGTGTCACACGCGGGTGCCACAGGTGACAACGCTGTCATTATAGACAGAGACTGTAAAAGTCTCCCTTCTCAGAATGTGTGAACCTGTCTGTGCAACACATGTTGGCATGATCCCTGGCACATATTGCACTCATGCACAGGCGACACCTTGATATGCATCACACAGGGGAAACATCAGCATCGCTGTCACCTGCAGCAGTGCCTGAGGATGACAAGTAATGCGCATTAGTTGTCATCCTCAGGCATCGCTGCAGGTGACAGCGGTGCCGTCGTTTCCCCGGTATGATGCAACCAAGGTGTCGCCTGTGCATGAGTGCCACATGTGCCAGGGATCATGTGCCAGGGATCATGCCAACATGTGCCAGGGATCATGCCAACATGCATTGCACAGACAGTACCACACATTCTGAAAGGGGAGACATTCAGATTCTCTGTCTATAACAACAGCGTTGTTGCCTATGCGCAGCAGTTGTCATCTTCATTGCTGCAGGTGACAAATGATGCGTCAGGCCTGTTGCGCCCCAGACAGTTTGACCATCTGATTACCTTGTCCTTTTGCAACAGTCTGGGTGTGCATAGTTGTTGTTTGTAGTCTTTGTTTCAACACATACAAACTTATATCTTGTCAAAAATTGAACAGGTTTTGAAACAAAACTGGAAATCAAATTTTTGGATGGTAGTTATTATCAGAGAAAAATGGGCTTACCAGCGGCAGAAGGACACTGAAACAAAACTGCAAAGCAAAATATCTGGATAGTAGTAGTCGTTATCAGAGAAAAATGTGGGCTGACCAACGGCAGAAGAACACTGACACCGCCCAGGCAGTGCAGCAGGTCCCTCAGGTGGCAGGTGCAGCACAGCTGACTGCCCTCCTGGACTGCTGCAGTCTGATGCTCGACATCCGCAGCACCGTCCATGTCAGTCGTGTTGTACAGCATGCGCCCAGCGGCAGCCTGTGCATTGTAACTGAGCACTAGGCGTGAGCCCAGGGCTTCTTTGCTGTGGATGAGGAGAGTGGCTGCAGCGGGAGCCTGGTCAAGTAGGGGGTTGGAGTCTGTCGGGGCGAATATGGATTGGTAGTTTGGCCCTAGTGCATGGAGCGCAGCAACTTGCCCTGTGGGTAAGGACAACACTCGTCAATGGTTGGTGAGCTGAGGCAACCACGGGGGTGAGCAAGCTTGCAACCTATGAGCGAAGGCATACAGGCCTGCCATGCAGGTACAGAGATAGATTGCGTCGCTACGTCGCTGCATTAGCACGTGCAAGACTATATGTCATTCTAGCGAGCGCTCAGCAGAGTATACTGTAGTAATCACAGCTAGGGTCAGGAGCTACACTTATGCCTGTTGAGATGATGCAGTGGCGCAGTAGGTCCGTGCAACAGAGCATGCTCAAAAGTGACAGTAGATCTACCTGGATTCAGCACATCATCGAACAGGTATAAGCAGCCCATCTGACCGCGGAAAGCTCCAAACGCACTGCCCACTCCACTCTCCCTGCTGGACAGGCCAGCTGCAAAGCTGCAGGCGTTGATGGGCTCTGCAATCTGTAGGTGCACACAACAGAACATGACCTTTGGCCACAAGCAATGACACAGCCGCCACGGCTGCCGCACAGCAAGGGGCTATAAAGTCAATTTGCATGAAACAATTCGCGTGAATCTCAGGCAGCATGTCAGGGAAGAGGAGGAAGCATGGAGCTGATGCCAGCAGGGGTGGCATCTGTTTGGCATTGACACCAGAAGAGACTAAATCCGATTCAGCACAGGAGAGACACCTTAGTTACTACAACTTCTGAAAGTGGCACACAAAGTGGACAGTCAATGCAAAACACAAGCTTACCTTAATGTACTTGAAGCGGCTGGAGGCCGCAAGATTGCCATCAACAAACATGCGCAGCACAGAGTGGACAGTCAAATCAACACAAGCTTACCTTAATGTACTTGAAGCGGCTGGAGGCCTCAAGATTGCCATGAACAAACATGCGCACCACAGAAGAGGACAGAGCGCTGCCTGTGCTGTGGGTGATGACCACGTGGTACCACTTGTTGGGCTGGAACTGGAAGGGCAGGGCCACCTCTGTGAGCTTTGGAGCCATGCAGCGCACCACCACCCTGTTGCCTGTACACACCCCAGCTGGCTTTGGTCATGTGTAGTAGTGATAATACCAATAGTAATGAGAATGATAATGGTAATGACAATGACAATGACAATGACAATGACAATGACAATGACAATGACAATGACAATGACAATGACAATGACAATGACAATGACAATGACAATGACAATGACAATGACAATGACAATGATAATGATAACGATAATGATAATCATAAAAATAAAAATAACAACAACAACAATAACAATCATAATGATAATAATAATAATAATTGTAATCAGATGATGACAATGATGATAATGATAACGATAATAATATCGCTTTCCAGCTCAGGTATTTGTGGGACAAGTCTTGTCTCTCCAAAGCAGTGTGTCTTGCGCATCTCTATAAGGTCTACTCATTCAATAGTTTGGACAATAATGTGTAGAGCTTGCTCACAGTCCATGCTGAGTTTGGAACTCATAGAGCTCAACACTGCGGCTTGCAGTGTTGTGCAGCTGACACCCAGGTGTCAGGATGTTTCGTTTGAAAGCTAGGTTGGTTGTGCAGCCCAGCTTTACAGCTTGCAGTGTCATTGGATGTGTCAAATGGATGAATGAATGGATGACTAGTTGAAGAATGGCTGGACAAATGGATGGATGGATAAACTGATGAGTAATCGGATGGATGGATGGATGGCTGAAATGATGGATGGATGTAGGTATGCATGGACACCGGACAGACAGACGAATTAATTGACAATCAAATTGATGGACAGATGGGGTTTCTGGCAGCTGACATACTTGCTTGTGACAAAGCCAGTTTGGGTGATCAAGTGCAAAATGCAGACCAGATCCAGATGGAGCTACAACATCTCCACAATGTAGAAACACGGTTTTACTGTCCCCAGACAGTTCTGTATTTCGACTTTCAGTGAAGAGATGACGTTTCTGAATTGTAATAGATGTTTCAGAATTGGAAAAAGCTCCACCCACCTGTGAAGGAGGCTATGACGCCCCTGATGTCAGCGCTCCTATGCAGCAGTGCATACAAGGTTCTGCCAGCTGTCCCTGATGGGTGCCCACTGCCCTCTTCTATCCTGAGCCAGGTGGCAAAGCTGTAGCCCTTGCTAGTGGGCAGCTGCAGTGGGGTCGTGGGCAGTATCCCAGCAGATTCATTGGCAAAGTCAAAGAAGGCTGAGGGGCCCTCATGACGTGCCATGGTGCACAGGGTGTGGAGGAGTAGGGAAGCATGGGGAGGGGTGGGGGTGTTGGGGCCTGAGCTCTGTCGCTTCAGGAGGCTCAGCAGAGCACGTAGGTCACGGCCTACAAAATGCAAACACTTTTGATACAATGAGGAGTATATGTCAAAGCAATGTAGAGAGTTCTTCGTGAAATGTACATTTGCGTGTGCAGGAGTTTTGGCATAGGGCTGAGCTGGTGGCATGCTTTCAGCTGCTACTTGACACTTGGCACACAAGCCTCTGCCACAAGTCTGCGCCTTTGTGAGTGCATACCACAACCAGCATGCAGCAGCCATGCATTTCATGAGTTGTTGGTTCTAGAACAAGTCAGTGATGCACTGTATTGCCGAGCCTGGATCATTCACATTAAAGTCAGATACAGAATGCACTCAAGTATTGCTCTGTCGGGCTGAGAAATGCATCATGCACATGATGGAGGCCATGTTTGCATTGCCTGTAAGCGCAATTCATTGACAGTATATGCTGTGACAAATGGAAACAGTAAATGAGGCTGACTGTGAAGTTGTAGCTTGAAGATCTTGCAACCATGCATGTGGAGCTGTCACACACTCACCAGAGACGCTGTAGGCGCCTGTGACTTGCAGCACCTCTGCAATGTTCTCTTGGCAGGCTGAAGAGGTGTCAGATGCTGCAAACCATGCAATCAGATCCCCATTCACTCCAGACCTGCACGTGTGCCACATTACATGGAACACTATGCAAGTCATTAGTAATAACAACAACAATAATAATGATGATAATAATGATAATAACGCTTTCCAGCTCATGATGAGCTAGGTACGTGCAGCAAGTCATCAGAAGCTGCCTTGCCACGCAACTGCTATGGCTGTACTGGATCGCAGACATAGCAATTGCAGGGAAAACTCAGGGATGGTCTGTTGTATGCTTTGCGCGACAACAGAAGGACACCAGCTGACATGATGATCCCCTTTGTTTTGCCAGCAATATAAGACAGCAGCAACAGATGCTGCAGATAGATCTAATCAGGCATGCTCACAAACGCTACAATGCAAGGTGCCAAAGACGCAACAGACAATCCTCAGAGCCAAACAGCCATAGCGCAACTGACATACTCAGCGGTCCGCGTAAATACTACTGTGTACACAAGCCTGTCCAGACACCTTTTGCCCTGAAGAGGCTAGGACAATACATTCACTTCACACACCCTAGCACGCTGTGCTGCACGTTGTGCTGATTGGCTTTGTTTGCCATCAACAACCATTGCCCTAGCTGCCAAGGATCACAAGTTATTTATTGGCCGCCCCAGGTCACCCCTACTTGAAAGCCTTTAAGTTGCATAGCAGGTAAGGCAGTGCTGACCTGTCAGCGGCAGACAGGTTAGCCATGTTGCCCTGCAGCAGCTTCTTCCAGACCTGTAGGCCTCTCAGCTGAAGGTCAGGGGCGGCCTGCCTGAGGCAGTGCAGGTACAGAGGCACCGCCTCCATATTGCCAATGGTCATGCTCTGGTCTGCATGGTATGCTTGCTGCACCACCATGAGACAACGTTAGTATGCATAATGTAGCGTTCATGTGCACACACGCAGAATCACAGCCTTGACCTGGCTTTGGTCATGATTTGGACTGCATCATGTGGGTGCTGCATGATCACCACCATAACACTGAGTGAATGGGACATTTTCTTGCTGGTACAAGGCAATAGTCATGGGCTGCTCTGTCTGGGGTACTTGCAGCAAACAGAGGATGCAACAGTGCAAATGATTATGAACAAGAAGGTCCGTAACAGAGCAGTAGTGTGGACACCATCAGGTGTGGCTACATGCTGTGTTTCTGCAACTTGCATGCAGTGCAGGGTTGCCTTGCTTCAGGCTAGGACAAGGGACACGTTTTAGCACTTTGATTGGGTGTCCCTTCTGTACCACAGTTCCACAGAAAAGTTTCAGGTGCATGACACAGTCTTTTTATGCCTGTGACAGCGTCAGCATGCAAGTTCACATTTACACAGGTTTGTTGTATTGTTTTTGTACCTGCAAACTAAGACAACTGCTGATTTGTAATACATATGTGAGGCAGCTACTGAGGTGGGGTCTGAACGTGGGACTCTGAAAGCAAAGTACAGTTTCCTCTACCTACCTCCAAAATGAGATGAAGAACTTGCATGAGGACCCCAGCAGACGGCCCCTTTGGGGCAGTTCGGCGCAGCACAATGTTCAGCAGGGTGTCATAGCCGACAGTCTTCTTCATCTCGCTCTTCATGGACTCATTGCCAGCCATCAAGGCTGTAACAGTGGACAGCACCTGCTCACAGAGCGCGGTGCCAGCCTCGTGAGAGTAATCAATGTTCAGCAGGTTCAGCAGCTGTACAAAGCACTGAGATTTCCTGCATAGCAATGCAGGAGGGAATTGATCAGCAGTGTGCAAAGTTTGATAATGGTTTTCTGTGGGTATGGATATAGGTATGGCTGTGGGTATGGGTATGGATATAGGTATGGCTGTGGGTATGGGTATGGGTATGGGTGTGGGTGTGGGTGTGGGTGTGGGTGTGGGTGTGGTTGTGGGTGTGGGTGTGGGTGTGGGTGTGGGTGTGGGTGTGGGTGTGGGTG
>JAABUK010001944.1_pt1 | contig 38121 bp, 42 predicted proteins | sample 5559141 | NCBI WGS metagenome assembly JAABUK01 (sample SAMN10711869, study PRJNA513367) | rock metagenome | isolation source: Antarctica rocks | place: Antarctica: Victoria Land, Pudding Butte nord | collected 2016-01-03 | reverse complement strand
GCACACGTCAACTATCTCAGAACAGCCTTGGGCAACTATTCAGTGCAGTGCCCCCTGGTCAACATTGGTGATGCCTTCAGTGCTGCAGCCGATGCAGCTCTGAACACTACCCTGTCACCTCCCTTCGTCCCTTACACCAACGACCTGTACTTCCTGACTGGTGCCTTCATCTTTGAGGACCTCGGTGTGACTGCCTACAAGGGTGCCCTCACCAGCTTCCAGAGCTCTGACATCATGCTGGCTGCTGCTGGTAAGCATTCCCAAGTCCCAGCATTCACAAGCTGATGCCCTGTCAGCCTACATTTTCCTGCTCAGTTTTGAACAGTATTTGCCTGCCTGCTGTGTGACCTCCTGAGCGCAATGCAACTACCTTTTGGCAGCTTTTTGTGGAGCTGCAAGTCTGTCCCATGTGCTGACTTTGGTACACATGCTTTGCAGGTATCATGGCTGTTGAAGCCTACCATGCCGGCTACATCCGCACAGCTCTCATCCAGAACGGCGACGTCGTGACTCCTTACGGTGCCAACGTGACCACCATCATCAACGCCATCTCTGCTGCCCGTGACACTCTTGATGGCACAGCTACCAGTGATGACGAGGGCATCTTCAACACCACCACTGGCGACTACATCTTGACACCTGTTGATGGCAACGCAATTGCATTCTCCAGGACCCCTTCTCAGGTGCTGGCTGTGGCCTACCTGAATGCTGCTGGTGCAGCTGGAGGCTTTTTCCCCAATGGCGTCAATGGCAAGATCCAGTACAGCAATTAGGGTCTTCAGCAGTGTCATCAGCAGTGCAATTTTGGCTTTCCATCATTTGACTGTATTTTATGAACTTGGTCTTTCACCAGATTATTAGTCTTGTACTGAAGTCATGTCGGTTCTGCTGCTACAGACAGTCTTGTTGGGTTTACGTGTCTTGGTGCTTCTAAAGAATTCTGTATTTCATTGATTTAAATTGTGCTGAATGCCCCCTATATTTTTGGGCGTACATGTTTGCAAATTGTACAAACTTGTATTTGTCAATGCTATCAGGTCTGTTGCAACACATTTGTAAACCACAAAATTACAAACATAAATTTGTCAATGCTGTCAGGTCTGTTGTAACTCAGTTGAAATTCACAAATGTACATGCTCTGACTCCTGCTGCTTTTGGAGTTCCTTCGATCTCAACTGATGCTCACCCAATGAGCTTAAGCATACCTGTGAATACACAGCAAGGTCAATTGCTGTTCAGCTTGATGTCAGTTAGGTGTGCAGCAGTCCACACAAGCTGATTGATGCTTCCAACAAGCAGGCGGTGATTGATGCAGTCAGGAGAGTCAGTATGCAAACGAATAGCGGGCCAGCAGGATATACATTTGCATTATGTCTTTTGACTGTCATGTCAGGGCAATGACAATGCACAAACAAATGGTATACTTGGCTCAGGGCATAATGGCAAAGTAGCAACACAATGCCTGACACATTTGATTACCTGTGATCAAGCCAGAATACGAAATTTTATGTGACTGCTGGCTCATGCTGAAGCTGCAACCACTCTGCTGATATAGGTATAACGAACTTCGGCCCTCCTTTGGATTCTGTTGCCTGCTGCTTGATGCTCGTGGCCGGCAAACCTATCAGCCAGCGAATCTTTCCAGCTTTCAGCTACAGCTCAGCCAGACGCGACCTGTAAAAAATATATTGCACTGACACTGACTCACAATGCATTGCACACTCAGGCGTGGTCCCCGAGCCCCTGCTCACACACGGTCCCTCGCGATCGCGCTTCAGAGTTTATTTTAAACCACTCAAATTTGAGGACAAATTTCTCCACAATAAATGCCCATGACACTGAGTCAAGTTTGGCAGCATTGCAGGTCAAGAGGGCACAATCTGTCATGTATGTCATCAGCTGACGGTGCAAGATCTGATGGAGAATGCAAATGCAGTCATCAGCTATAATTTAACATTACCAGTGACGGTGTGCATGAGGCGTACCACACACAAAATTGTCACAAACTCAGGCAAATGTTTGGCTTGATAAACGCACATGATCTTTGGCAACTGAGGTTTGTAACAATGTAACACGACAGGATGGGTATGATTAGATGAGCTCAGAGTTCAGCTGGAATGTAAGTTGTCATACTAGAGTTGAGACATATTTTTGAGATGTGGCATGCACGTCCATGCTCTGCTCTTCATCTTCTGAGAAGGCGCTTCAACATCCTTGGGCCCTTGCTCTTCCACCCCTTCCTCCCACTACCAGAAGAAATATCCCTGCAGAATGGTGAAGGAGGTTAGTGCTCAAGCACGCCAAGGATACAAAACTACAAGCAATGTCACACAGAACACAGCAGTTGTAAATGCATTTGGATTGCATGCTGCAACGTGTCAGCCTGATGAGGATGGTAAGCTGTGCAAAGCATTGACAAGCCCTCAAGTCCAGTGCTGCTATGCAGAGCTCTGTGTGCTATAGCAACCGGGCTTTGGACAAGATCACATGTCTGTCTTTGCATCCACTACATGTTCCTGTAGCTGCTCAGGCAGTGGTGCACCACCAAACAGCTGCACATCATCCATGCCTGCTGAACAGTGCTTTTCCAGCAGCTCACCCTTGTCGTCTTTGCACCCAGAGTGGCCTGCCACTTCATGTTGCTGCTGCAAGCTCTGCACTGGGGGCTCATGAGCGCTGCTTGCAGAGGCTGTCACGCTGACAGCTCTCACATGCGCTGCTTGCTTGAGAAGTGCAGGCGATGTTTTGTCAAAGGCATCTCCAATTGGACTCTGCACAGGATGTGCCATTGCATGAGGCAGCTCCTCAGTGACCTGCTGCTCTGCCTGCCTTGACTCACCAAACATAAGGCCTTGGAAAGCTGTGTGTGCAGGCCCCTGACAGCTGTCAGCCTGCAACGGGCCATTCTGGGAGCAGACTGATGCATCAGCGTATGCTGCCACATCCCTGGACCTCTGATGCCTACGCTTGCCCAGCCGAGGCACCTTCCACCACTTGCTGGCTTGGATTTCAATCTCAGCAGGTGAATGCTCATGACCCACATGGCTGTCTGCTTCTGAAGTTGGGCTTGCGCCGCCGCAACACAGGAAGCGCGCTGCACGCTGCCTCAAGCTGCTGGACTTCTTCAACCTTGGCTCATCCTTTGCAGCTGCTGCAGAAGCCTGAGGAGCACAGTCCATTTCATCCAGCATGCTCATCACAGTACTAGCACACCATGGGTGATCTATTGCTTTGACCCGCTCATGGGGGACAGGGTGAAAGAGCTGGAGGAAGAAGGATGCAGCCTGATCTGGGGCAGCGCTGCAATGTCTGACTCTGTCCAGCAGTGGGTGCTGCACCTCACTCCCGGTCTGCAAGGCTACCTCACAGGCTTGCACCTGCAGCATGACTCGATTGTTCAACATCAAAGTGCATGCAGCCTTACACTGACATTGTCAGAACTCACCTATGCATACAAGCTTCAAGACCAGGTCATAGCAGAGCAAGAGCAATTGGATGCTTCAAACACAAGGCTGCCCGCTGCTCTTGACATGAACAACAACAGATGCTGCAGGGCAAGCCTGCTGGCATCATCCCAGACACAGCCAACAATTTGAAATGCCCAATGCCTCAGTAGATGGATGGTGTTTGGAAGCAGTTAGCAGGGGCATGCTCACCCATGACTGATGAGCTTGCAGCACGCCCTCATAGTCTTCCCACTGTTCCTTGCAAAGGGAGTCAAGGCATTCCGGTGCCTTTGTTGCTGCCTTGCCAGGGAAGGGCAGCTCTCCAGTCAGAAGCTCAAACAGCACAATGCCAACAGCCCACCAGTCAGCTGAAGGGCCATTGATCAAAAGAGCAGGGTGTTCAGGTCCTGCCCCTTGGCACTGCAGCTGCAGGGAGCGCAGCAGCTCAGGTGCTGCATAAGCTGGTGTTGCGCCCTGAGGGTTGACGTCCAGACCATCACATCTGCAGGCAGACACCTATGAGTGATCTTTGCACAAACAACGACTTTTCAAGCTTGGCGTACATTCCCTGGTGGAAAGCACTGCATGTGATAGGGAGGATTTCGACTACTTTGTAAGGCATCATTGAGGAATACATTCGTTTTGCTGCATGGCATAGCCTGCAACAGCAAGCAACCAATGGCAACATCATGCCATTTGGCACAGCGTCTCACCTTCACTGCAATGTCGCGCAAACCCAAAATTGAGCAGCCTCAGTTGATCCCAGTCTGAAGATCCTTCCTTGCACAGCATAATGTTGCTACTTGAGATGTCCAGATGAGCAAGCTTGCTGCCCATGTGTAGGAGATGCACAGTCTGCACAGAGCATGTCTTCAACATCAGTTATTGTCTGTTAACTTTGATGAAAAAGCCATTTGAGCTAACAAACCTGCATCAGCTGTGCAGCTATCTCTATGACTTGCTGCTCAAGCTTGCACAAGCTGGCATGGCCAGGGATAGACTGAGTCAGGTCTGCCAACAGCTTGTTCAAGCTGGTGCCTTCCACCAGTCTGCACTCAGGCGCTGAGCATCAGCCAGGAACAGTGTGATGAATATTCATTGACGTGAGCATGCCAGATTGGTCGCACACAACATACTCTAGGACGACAAGAACATCGCCGTTTGGCAAGACAGTCAGCTCCTGGTACTTGACCACACGTGGGATGTTACACTTGTTGGCTCGAATCAGACCGTCGACCTCGTTCTTTATCAAACGCGGGGAGTGTGCATGATACTCAACGCTCAGTCTCTTGACCGCAAACTGTTCTCCCGTTAAGTTGTATATCCACCTGCTTAAAAAGACACGATGCGTGCAACTGACAGACAGAGCGCTTGAGTCATCTCAGCGCTCACACCACTGCCAAATCACCTTTCAACGCCGGTCGATGCCCCTCCATGGCCAAGCGTATGTCCTCCCGACCCATCGCCGCGATCCTCCGGTCGAGAATATTTCCATAAGAACTCTTCTTGGCTATAACACATATTTGGGCTGTGAACCAACCGAGATGCCAGAGAGGTGAGCAAGATTTGCAAACAAGCAAAGCTGTGAGATCTCGAGCAAGTTCTCGACGACCTGTATCCACTTTGCGTAATGATGAACGGGCGCTTCGCCTCGCAGGAAGTGGGGGGGCAGGTGGGGGGGGGGGGGGCGGGGCTGGGCCAGGACCCGCTTGGGGGTGTGTGGCCAATGGACATTTAAATGCTTTGGGTGGGGGGAGGGGGGGGGGCATGGTCCCCCAACGACCAAATGCAAGCTGACAATTGCAAGCTATTAGCACACTTTGAAACACACATGCTGCAGGTCTGCATGCAACACTTTTGACAATGCAGATTGACATCAACAACACATGTCGCACCAATTCCATCAGGGACTTTTGACTAAGCAGTGATTCAGAAGTGATGCAAGCACACCAAGTGACTCAAGAACGTTGTTGACAGTTTAATACTCATTCTGACACCACACAGCACTTGATTCAGTTCCACTACAGTACTGTATGACAACCTGTCTGAGGTAGTCCTGTTGGTCTTCGATTATTGAGTGCCTCCCTTTACAGTCAGAGGTTCGACTTGCACAGACGCATCATGTTGGGGGCATAAATGTTCGAAATTTATACCAGGCTTACACTGCAGTCAGAGCGCCTTATAAAAGATTGCACTCCCATGCAAGACCACCACAGAACAAGCTGCAACAGACAAAAACGCATTGACAGGAAAAATCTGCAACCTTCCTGTGAGCCAAGTCGGGCATAAGGTACTCCTTTCAGCTTGTAGCAGACTTTGCCTGCATCTATATCCCCCAGCTGCCTTGAGAACCATCCCATAGAATGGTGACTGGCTTCACAGCTACCCCGAGATTTGTCCCTTAGTTGTAATGCCTGAGATGCATGTAAAGGGCTCTGCAATTTCCATGAAGATAACAGCTGTACTCCCTCAATTACTACACAACTTGGCCTTCTTTAGATTAGCGTGTCTGATGTATGGAGCATACCTGTGAGCGCACAGCAGGGTCAGTTGCTGTTCAGCTCGGTGCCAGTCAGGTGGGCAGCAGCCCACATGAGCTGACCGATGCTTTCAACAGGCAGCCTGATTGAAGACAGTCAGGAGAGTCAATATGCAAAGAAACGGCAAGCCAGCAGTGCACACACTTGCATACCAGATTTGACTGTCATGCAGAGGCAACATGTAAGCGACCACTATACTTGACTCAAGGCATAATGGCAGAGTAGCAACACGATGCCTGCCACATGTGGTCACCTGGAACATGGACTCCATTGACTGCTGGCCAGTGCTGAAGCTGCACCCACTCCAAGCTTTGGGACAGGTCTCTCCACAGAAGGCTGCTCACGGTGCTCACTCAACTTTGGCATCACGAGGGCACAAACTGTTGCAAAGTCATCAGCTATGATTGAACAGTACCAATGAAGGTGCACTTGAGGCCCAGACCTACATCACACACACAAAACTGTCACAAACTCAGGCATGTGCTTGGATTGATAAACGCAGATGCTCTGGCAGGGAGTAAGTAGATCTGCACCACATGACCTTTGGCAACTGAGCTTTGCAAGCTGCTGACATCAATTAAAAACCAGGATGAGCATATACTTGAACTGCAAGTTGTCATATCAGCTGGAATGCAAGCTGTCGTATTCAAGATGACGCATACCTTTGAAATCTGGCATGCACACCCATGCTCTGCTCTTCACAGATGCTTATCTTCTGAGCAGGTGCTTCAACATCCTTGTGCCCTTGCTTCTCCACCCCTTCTTCCCACTACCAGGAGTACCCCTGCAGAATGGTGAAGCAGGTCAGTGCTCAAGTATGGTAAGGATGCAAGTGCAAGCAATGTAACATCTTTACAAGCAAAGTCACACACTATACATGCAGTCCGCAACAAAGCTGGATTGCATGGTGCAGCATGTCAACTCGATTACAATGGCAAGCTGGGCAAACAAAGCATTGAAATGCCCTCAAATCCAGTGCTGTCATGCATAAATCTGTGTGCTATGTAAACCAGGCACTGTAACAGATCACCTATCTGCGTCTGCATCCACCATGTGTTCCTGCACCTCCTCAGGCAGTGGTGCTACACCAACCACCTGCTCATCGTTCTTCTTTGCTGAACAGTGCTGTTTCACCAGCCCACCCTCGCTGTTTTGACATCCAAACTGATGCAACACACAATGTTGCTGCTGCAAGGTCTGCACTTGGGGCTCATGAGCGCCGCTTGCAAAGGCTGTCATGCTGACGCCTCTGGCGTGCGCTGCTTGATTTGATGATGCAAGTGACATGGTGTCAAAGCCTTCTGCAAGTGGACTCTGCACTGGATTTGCCATTGCTTGAGGCAGCCTTTCGGTGAGCTGCTGATCTGCCTGCCTTGACTCGCCAAATATGACTCCTTGGAAAACTGTGTCTGCAGGCATCTGCAAGATGTCAGCCCGCAAAGCAGCATTCTGGGAGTGGGCTGATGCATCAGTGTATGCTGCCACATCCCTGGACCTCTGATGCCTGCAATTGGCCGGCCGAAGTACCTGCCACCACTTGCCGCTACTGGTTTCAACCTTGGCAGGTGACCAGTCATGGCTTACATGGCTGTCTGCTTCCAAAGTTGAGCTCGCGCCGCCACAACACAGGAACCGCGCTGCACGCTGTCTTAAGCTGCTGAACTTCTTCAACCTTGGCTCCTCCTCTGAAAGAGCCTCTGCAAGAGCCTGAGCAGCACGGTCTATCTCATCCCGCATGCTCATCACAGTACTGGCACACCATGCGTGATCTATTGCTTTGACCCGCTCAAGGGGGACAGGATGAAAGAGCTGGAGGAAGAAGGATGCAGCCTGATCTGGGGCAGCGCTGCACTGTCTGACTCTGTCCAGCAGTGGGTGCTGCACCTCACTTCCAGTCTGGAAGGCTAGCTCACAGGCTTGCACCTGCAGCATAGCTCAAAGGTTGAAACATGACATGAAAGTGCATGCAACATTGCTCTGACTTTCTCAGAAATCACATATGCATACAAACTTCAAGGTCAAATCATGACACGGCAAGGGCAATTGAGCACTTCAAACACAGCATGGCTGTACTCTGCTCTTGACATAAACAAACACTGATGTTGCAGTGGTTGCCTGCTGGCGACATATTAGACACAGCCAATCATTTGAAATGCGCAATGCATCAGGTAGATGGGTGGTGCTTGATAGCAGTGAGCAGGGCATGCTCACCCATGACTGATGAGCTTGCAGCATGTCCTCATAGTCTTCCCACTGTTTCTTGCAATGGGAATCAAGGCATTCTGGTGCTGCCTTGCCACGGAAGGGCAGCTCTCCAGTGAGAAGCTCAAACAGCACAATGCCAACAGCCCACCAGTCAGCTGAAGGGCCGTTGACCAGCAGACCAGGGTCTGCAACTCCTCCCTCTTCGCACTGCAGCTGCAGGGAGCGCAGCAGCTCAGGTGCTGCATACGCTGGTGTTGCGCCCTGAGGGTTGACAGTCATATCTGCAGACAGACATGATAAATGGGAGTGATGTGTAGGCAAACGCTAGCAAACTGGATTTTACAGATGCGCTGTTTTGCAGACACCAATGGGAGGCACTGCATGGTACAAACTTGCATGTGACACTTTAGTCCAGTGATGCAGAAAGTTCTTGCACAGGGCGATGTCCGAGCCTTTAAAAGCAGTGAGTGGCAACATAGTGCCAACCTGCTACGTATGCAAAAGATCTTACCTGTATTGCAATATTGGGCAAATCCAAAATCCAGCAGCCTCACTTGATCCCAGGCTCTGTACCCTTTCTGGCGCAGCATAATGTTGCTGCTTGTGATATCTAGATGAGCCAGATTGATGCGGTGTAGATAATGCACTGTCTGCACAGCGCATATTTGCAAGATCAGGCGCTGATGTGTAAACTTGATAAATCATGCATTAAAGCTTACAAACCTGCATCAGCTGTGCAGCTATCCCCATGACTTGCTGTTCATGCTGGCACACATTGACGTGTGCAGTATCAGACTGAAGTCTGAAATCTGCCAACAGCTTGTTCAAGCTAATGCCTTCCACCAGCCTGCACGCAAGAACTCCTATTACAATAGGAGTTGAGGCAAGAACTTGAGCAGCAACAAGGCGTACACTCGAACTGCACATCACTTACTCCAGGACAACAAGAGCACAATCAGGTCCTCGAACTTGACCACACGTGGGATCAAGTGCTTGTTGGCGTACATCACCCCTTTGACCTCGTTCTCAATCAGATGTGGGAAGTGAACATGGTGTGCGAGGCTCAACCTCTTGACCGCAAAATCCTCTCCCGTTGCGTTGTGCTTCCACCTGCAAAAGATCGAACCATAGGCATGCAACAGGCAAACAGGAAACAGGTTGCTTGACGAGCCTCGTACGGTTGCACCAGTTGTACATCACCTTTCGAGGCCCCTCCATTTCCAAGCGTATGGCCACCTGGCAGACCGCTACGATCCGGTTGACTGTAGTTTTGCAGAAAATCTTCGTGGGTGTAGATTGGCATGGTTGTGTCTTGAACGAGCTTGTTACCAGAGAGGCAAGTAAGAGCCTACAGCAAAGCTCTGGACAGATCTCAAGGCTTTGCTTGTAAGTTGACTGTCGGCAGTAGGGCCGTTCTGAGCAGGCGCCCTGCAGATCTGGAAAGCACAGTGTCGGAAGAACGGAATCTTTGCTTTGCGAGGCAAACTTGGCCGGATCACGTCGTTGCATCGCGGGCGTATGTTGGTGCCTTGGCCTTGCCTAATTTGGACGAGCTCCACAACAGCTTGCGGAGGCTGACTTGTCGAGGTGATGGCTTATGCTGACTTGGCAGGGCGCTAAAGAGACGGCAGTCGGTGCGCATCACCAGTGACTCGTAACTACCTGTCCTTGCTTTGGGACTCACTCACATGTTGCTGTACAAAGAGCGTTTGATTCGACGCACTGCAGGTAACCGAGATCGTTCAAGCTTGAGCATGGCTCATCGCAGTACGCAGCCCTTTACTTCCTGCGACCAGCGCCATACTTTGAGTGCTGGGAATGCTCGGTATCCCGCAGGTCTATCGGTATGGCTGTTGCACCTGCCGCTGCAGCTTCAAGTCTTCTGTCAAATTGGTTTTGGCCAGCACGTCGTTGGTGGTGCTCTCAGCTCTCTGGTCTGTGGTCTCAGGTAGTTCCCGCAGCCTCGCCATTGCGGTCCGAAGTCACGGCGGCAACTTCCTCGCCTCATATTCAGCGTATGCATACCGCAAAACTGTACACGTATCCAATCTGCTGTATATTTTGGCAGAAAAGTGTGACTTGAGCCTCCTTTCCAATGAACTTCGGTCACAAACTGCATCAGTGTAGCATGCATCTCCTGTCAAACACGTATTGACTCAATCTTAAGATGACAATAAAAGATAGGACATTGGCATTGCAGGTGCAGTCTGCTAATGGCAGCCCAGCTGTCAGCAGTTCCGGTGCGCAGGCTGCCTCAACAGGGTTTTCTTCTCAAGGCCAGGCAAGCATGACATTCTATACTGATGAGTGACAACATGATTGCTGCCGTTGGTACTGCTATGACGCCATACTGATTTTGCTGAAAGTTCTTGTGACTCTCGAATGATGAGCAGGACACTGGGTATCATCATACGCCAATCAGTCCTGACCTTTTGAGTCTCAAAGAGAAGGCCGCACAAGAAAGAGAAGGTCTAAGGGTAGGCTGCAGCATGCGCATGTGGCAACAACTTCCTGCAATGCCTAATGATTCACATGTCAGAAGTGCTGGCCATATGCTGGCCGCAACCAAAGGCAAAAATCCTATCGCGCACCATGCATAAATTTAAACTGCATTTATGTTCTGATCCTGAGTAGTCATGTCTGCCGTGCAGGTAGCGCATCGTAAGCAAGGTGTTAGCAATGGAAGCTCGTTAGTTTCTTGCTCACATGGCTTGCCATCAGGATGCAGCCAGGTCAATGCTCTGTCTGTCTTTTCAAGCAACTTGCTCAACATCAACATCGGTTATGTTACATGCAGCAATGCCTGTTTGCATCCTTGATTGTGCATTGAAAAACAGCAATCGTTTGCAATCAGACTTGCAGCCAACAAAGCTGCTATGCAGGCGTATTTTGGAAGCAAACAGAACCTCTCAAATCTGTACAGTGACCACCACCATCGTCCGGTCAACTCCCCAAAGGTTTGCACATCACTGGGCGTTGCATTGGTTTCCGCCGGTGTCCGACGGCTGTACCTGGGTCAACCAGGCTGTCTGCATCTCTAGCATCACACTCATCCATCTATCCCTGCAATCAGCCCAAAGCCCACAAACTAGTTAGCCCAGGATTCAGGTGTGTTCCAGCATGTCATACGTCACTTGCTTTGGCTCTGGTGAGTTGGGCAACAGCTGCAAGATGGTCCCTGTGTTTGTTGCAGGCCAGCTTCATAGCTACATCAAGTATGCAGCTGAAAGACGGCAACGCGATTCAGCTGCAGGTGAGCAGCAGACATTCCTTTGTTGTGCTGAACCACAGCATGTCATGCAGTCTGTGAATGAACATGATCTCAACATTGCAGGCCCAGTGTACCAGAAGAAACACAACTGCGGGCGAGTTGCGGTATGATCAGTGCGTCAGGATGTGGGAGGTAGATTCTCCTGCTGTTTGTCATCATTCTGCTATGCATTTCATGCATATACATCTGGGCAGGCACATGCATGTTCCTCTGGGCTAACTCATGCCTGCTCCTCTGCTTCTCTCAACATCCATGTGGCAGACTGTATGATGGCATGCATGCCACGTGAGTGCCTGTTATTGTGTAAGCTTGCAAACAATTGTCTTGCAAAGGCAATTGTCTTGCACAATAGTCTGGGGCCATCGACTTGACTTGTGGCTGCAGGAGTTGAAGTCAGATGCAAAAATTTGGGAGCTGCTCGTGAAAAGCCACAGGTGAATCTGTGAGTCACACAAGAGCTTGCATGTGTGCAAGTTTTGTTGTCCATAGACCAGTTGTGGGCACATTTTTTGTAACTTCTACACTCAGTCACAGATTGATGCTGCAGGCTGAATGATGGTCTCTTCTGGACCATATTTCTTGTCCAGCAAGGGGCTAACAACTCAGATGAAAACCTCAAGTATGACCTGCACACACCCGACGTGTGTGCATGGGCTCGGCCGCCCAATGTCATGACCTGCAAACGGTCTAAGGGTGTTGCAGTGCACTACCTCCGCACCGTCCAGATGAACATGCGTAAGCTTTCTCAAGTCTCTACCCGCCGCAGAACTGTGAATTGATTGATGCATGTCTACACCAACAAGCGTCTTGCAAAAGCTGAGAGTACAGAAAGTGCTTGTAGAGGCATGCTTTTCCTTTGCTGTCCAACCACTTTTTCAATGGGCTTGTGTGGTTTGCTCAATGGCTACGCATGTTTACTGTCAGCAAGAGGGCTGGCAACACTGGGCAGTGACATGTGCCGTCCTGTTGCAGATGCGTGTATCCCAGCTCAAGGGATCAAGTTGGTCTTTGGCCGAGAAGAAAAAAAGGGTAAAGGCGTCTTTACAGCCGTGTTCCAAGAGCTGGAGAAGCTCCGGAAGGGGATCTTGATTGAGAGGATCAGGATAGATGAGCCTTTGCCAGACAGAAGACCCGCCAGCATGCAAGTCTGGGTGCTGCATCCTGACAAGGACCGCAAGTTGAAGGTACTCTCAACTCCAATGCTGCCCGCCGCGTGCATTAAGTGCATGCACAGGTCACATTCCGAGGGGCTGTTGTGTTTAGGACTTTTTGGCTGGTCATTTTCAGCTTTGCTGTGCATCAATATGTTGTGCTTGCTGCCTGTTATCACGTATGATGTTGGCGAAGCCTACCTTTGCCTACTGATTGCTCATTTGCCTATTGCGCCTTGCCTATAGTGCCATCAATGCATATGCAACGCATATGTGTCCACCGCGCCCAGCTTGCAAGCAGCATGCCTTGCCAGCTGCACACCTCACGCCCTGCCAAGTTGCAATCCTGCTGCTCAACATCTGCCAAACATGCACATCATAACTACACTATCATGATAGTCCAAACCACAACAAGCAACTGCACATGCCAGACGAGGCCTGTGTGATGTGCAGGAGGGGTATGTCAGGAGGCTCTTCAATGCCATGCTGAGAAATGGTGGTGATGCGTGAGTAGTCAAATGAGCCGCACGAAGGCACATGCTGTCACTCATGCAGCTCATTGGTCCTATTGGCAGAAGTACAAGACTGCTATGAGGCTGGCAGGATAGCATATGCATGATTTGTGTGTATAATATGTATATTGTGTGCAATATGCCAAGATGTAGGCTATGTCTCAGTTGCTTGCTGCTCATTTCATTGTCATGAGTGTATTTATGCCTGCTTCTGGTCATGATCTGCTTATCTACCACAATGGGACTGCCACGATATTTGGCTTGCACCAGAAGTGATGCAGCACTCGGCAAGTCACCAAGCAGTCATACATATGGGTAGTACATGTTTACTGTGCCTTTCTTTTGTGTGCTCAGCCTGTATTGGTTTTTGTCTCAGTAACCTGTAATGCTCTATGCATTTACCAATGAACCACTTATTGTTTTAAACCACACAGTGAATATCAACACTCACTGCTCACCAATCTGTTGTATGCACAAATTATCCCTTACAACTGATCAGCTGAGCTGCTGGCTCAGCTATAAGACTGTGAGCTGATCTTACTGTGCTGTCTCAACATGACTACCCGGCACGCTTGCTCCTTGAGGCTCAGCAGGTCAAGTGCACAGCAGTGAAGTTGCTTTGTCCACAATTTTGTCCATTGGCAGGCTGCTACGATCTTCATCAACAGAACTTCTGAGAAAGTGTTTGTACAAGACGCAGGCATGATCAACATTATTCATAGCTGTCAGGAAGAAATGGATAGTCAGTGTAGCCCTTGTCATTTCCGCCATAGAATGTAGCCCTGTCATATTTGTTCAGGGGTGCACTTTCCCGGAAACGCCTTGGCAGATCAGGGTTCGCCAGATAGTGCCGGCCAAAGGTGATGAGATCAGCATGGTCTTGCTTGAGGGCAGCAATTGCCCTCTCACGGTTATACCCGCCTGCACATGCCACAACAGATCCCCATTTGCGCTACTGGTGATCAACATATCATACAGACTTGCCATGCATCATCTGATCTGATCATGAGTGAGATGCTCTCTTGCTTGTCAATAGTGAGCTAGACCAAAGAGTTACCAAACTTAAGTGATGGACTGGCAGCAGAAGGCAAATGCAATTGAAGAATGGTAAATGCAGATGAAGCAAAATAGTGGGAAGCTAGGTAGAAGGCAAGGCATAGAAAGAAGGGGCTAGGGAGGTTTTGAGGCAAGGGCCTCTGCAGAGGGGGCTGCATAGGGCTACACAACAAGCCATGTGCACAAACTAGAAGCTGATGCAAGGCTGCAAAACAAGCTGTGCGGTCTGATGTTGATACGCTGAAACAGCAGACTTGTACATATGATGCAGTTGTAAGCCCGCCTTGCACATTTCCTTGCTGCTGTCCTGTCTCCCCCACCCCCTTTCTTTCAGGGACCTTCACTGAACCTTGCTTCAGCAAAGGATTGCTGTACTATGCCGTACATAGCTTACAGCCTCACAGTGAAATATGTAACACATGTGAAAACAATTTGCCCCACCTGCTGCCATGAAGGGGCCATTGAAAAGCTTCCGGAAAGGCCCCAAATCCTGATCTTGGAACTGCCCTGCTGTGTCCTCTGCCCCAGATGCTCTGGGCTCAACCATGTGCAGATAAGCCAGGTTAAACCTGTTGATCTCTTTGACCAAGTATTTGTTGGTTGCATACGGATCTGGGTCTGCAACATCCCCAAACTCCTGAAAAGCTGAAAGCCTGCAAGCAAGGTCAAGGCTGATACAACCACTGATGTATTGGCAAAAGGTTGGCACAGACAATACTCATACTCAGCCAGCAGCACAACAGACTCAGCCCAAACAGGCACTACAGCTCTGTTGTGGGTCCACGCATAGCTGACAGGGCGCAACTTACAAAACATCAGGAACCACTAATCAGTCATGACTGTACTGTTGCCTTAAGCTTGCCCTAAGGGGTATAGTGCATATTGTTTGCACCAAGCAAGCAATGGTCACATCACCATGTGCATGAACAGTCAACCTTGGGCGCAGCACCGCAGCTGTTGCAACTTGCAAGGCACAAGAACATGTGCTTCTCAAGTCAATCAACACTGCGCATGGACAATGTTGTTACCATGACTGGGTCGTTGATTTGACAGGCCAGTTTGTGGTGCAACAAGAAAAGGTGCTGGGCTATGTAAGATCTTTGTTGATCCTGGAGTCAGTTTATGCCCTGTCAAACCCTGTGGCTCACAAAACATAGATCTCATAGTAGGCAAGGGAGCAAAGGCTCACCATGCAGCTACAATTGAACAAGCTTCAATGCCGACCAACAGCAAAAGCAGCAGTGGTACAACTAGGCCGGAGGAAGGAATATGACTGACCTGAGCCCAACCCTGTCAGCGCCAACTTCCTCCACAACTGCCTGGATTACTTCTAGGGCAAAGCGGCACCTGTTTTCCACACTGCCACCATACTCATCTGTCCTCTGGTTTGGCTTAGGCTTGATGAATTGGTCGATCAAGTAGCCCTGTGCAGCAAGAGCGTCCCTTGAGGCTGAGTGTGAACACCAGACTACTGATATGCAAGCTGAGTGCTTGCACAGCATGCAGTGAAGTCGAACTGATGGACTGACTCAAAAGCTATCACCCTGATTTGACACTTGTCTCCAAGTTGGTTGGATGGCTGAGCAGCAAGCTGGTACAGCTTGGGCACTTGCTGTTGTCTCGGTCATGGCCATATGACAGATAAGCTTTTTGACATTCCTGGGTGTGTTCTTGTTGACCCCCTGTTAAGCTCTAGAGACAAGCAGCTTGAATGATTCATGTTTGATGCTAGGATGCCAAGACACAGTAGGCTGTACAACATGTCAAACAATGCAGCATCCACATCATTGTGATAGACATGGTAAAGCTAGCAACTCAGCGTACAATTGTCTTGCAAGACCAGTCTGGATTGATGTCGACTGCATATGTGAACTTGCATTTGGTATGTGCAGTCAAGACAGGAATAGGTCAAGCTTGAAGCAGTGGGAACAGCTCACATTGGCACCGTGCACCTCCACTCCATCAAAGCCAGCATCAATGGCGTTACGCGCTGCCTGCCGGAACACATCAACCATCTGCAACATGCAGTGCACCTTCTCAGTGCTGGCAGGGACAGCTTTCAAAGCACACCTGCTGGAGAGTTCCATGCAATGGTAGTGCTGACCTGGCGCATGCTCATGTGGTGAGTACAGTATGGAAGATCTTCACAGCTTATGCACATCGTAGTCACATGCAATACAGGTGTACAGCAAAGCATTATGGCAGGAGGTGCATGGTCAAGAGTGAGGAAAAGCACCAGGATATGGAACACTAGATTGTGTGAAGTGCAAAACAATTTTGGGATTTGGCATGAACAGGCCTTTGTAAATGAAAGCAGGGGTAGCCTGATGACAGACACCAATGCCCAATACGATTCCCATCAGATCATGACCAAGACCAAGTAAGAGTCGTACTGAGTGTGTGGATAGGAGAGGATAGGATAGAGAGCGGATGGGGCGCGCAGGGGTCACAAGGACAAGCAGGCAGCCTTTGGCTGGGTGTGCTTATGTGAGCGGTGGGGAGGGGGGACCTGAGGGGGGGGGGGGGGTCACCAAGAGACAACAAGCACTGAGTGTCAGGCATGAAGCAGGAAGACCGGCATAAAGGTGGATAGGCAAAGCAACAAGTATTGACAGGTGGGAGTGGCAAAGATCTGACCAAGCTGTAAAGAGCAGCATACATTGCCTCTGCAGTCACATGGCTACTACATGCATATGAGCACTGCAACGTTACCTCAGTAATTGCCACCTTGTCCAAAGCTGTTGGTATCGGATATGGTTCTGGACCGTCTGGTGTGAACACATCTCCAGCACAGGCTGTGGCAAAGGATGAAACAGGTGCAGCTGCGTTTGGCTGCAAACCTGCAGACAACATTCTGAGCATCTCAGCTCTGGCAAGTCACCAGTTGTGCAGCAATTGAACCATGCTGACATGGCAGAATCTTGATGCCGCCACTGGCCAGCTTCATCTGTGCTTCTGAGATGAAGCTTGTCTTAGCTTGTCTAGTAAGCATATGATGCTCATCAAATGTGCAAGCAGTGGCAAAAGCAGCCATATGGATGCAGTTCACTTGGGCAAGTCAGCAGTCAGAAGAACTACACTAGTTGCTTGCAACATTCGAGTACAGTTGCCCTTTGTAGTGCAACTTTGTTTGCCCGAAGCTGGGTGATTGGGATTGTCTTATCTTTCTTATCTTGTTCTACAGAGCTGGTGCGGTGCAGACCCATGTGCACATGCATTGTGATGTTGCAGCTGTCCACATTTATCCAGTGTGCAGCAATAACAGACAAACACTTGAACAAACCTGTGTGTGACACTCTGCCTGTATGCCACAGCTGGCAGTAAAAGGTGGCGCCTTGCGCCTTCACTGCCTCTGTGATCTTCTTCCACTGCAGTATTTGAGCCTGACCGTAGATGCCTGGCACATCAGGGTACCTACAAGAACACAGTGTTGAGCTGTACACACGAAAGCTGGCGATTCTGACGACCAGAGACAGCCCTAGGTTTGCAATCTGCACATGTTGGAACAAAGAAAGAACGACTGGTCAGTGTGCTGAATCAACGCACCCACGCCCAGATTGTGATATGGCGGCTCCTTCGGCGATAATCAAGCCACCTTCACAACCACGGGCTCTCTGCGTGTAGTACTCAATAGCGTTGTCTTGCGGAACATTGCCGGTGGCTCGGCAGCGCGTCAGTGGTGCGTAGACTATGCGGTTGCTGAGCTTGGCCCTGCCGACATTGAGAGGCTGGAACAGTTGGGAAATGTCTGATTGCAGCGATTGCGCTGTGTAGGCTGGCTGACCTTTCCTGCGCAATTTCAATTGTCAACTTCACGAGCTCGAGCAGCTTGTGCCTCATATGTACCTGCACTTGCGCTCACAAAAGCCAGCAGATGTGAAAACAAGCAATCTTTTTAATGAAACTTGCACGAGCAGAGGGTGGTAGCCACATGTTTTCCAGCTTGCAATCGCGTTCAGCGTACCCTGTTTGCTTGACGAGGCCGTACGAGTCGAGTTTGTCTTCTGAGCTGAACTCATTGCGAGAAGTTTCGTCGATGGCGTTGACGTCTGCAACAGAAAGATGGTTCAATGGTACAGCCCGCAGACCAACTTGCGAAAATGGTCAGCTGCCAGGCAACCTTGTTTATGGCAAAGTAATCAACATGTCGCGTGGTGACAGCTGCAGAGCTTACCGCTAATCTCGCCATGCGATGGCATGCTGGAACTAGCAGCGGCTGAGATGCAGCGGCTATCGTATAAGCGATCGGTCGTGCTCTGGCTATGCAACGGGGCCGTTACTCCATGAGCCAAGTGTCAGCGTGATGGTTGTGCAGAGCATTGCCATATACGGGCTCGATCCCTGGGCCTAAACATTGTCCCGGGGATCCTGATATTCGTCATTCTGTAGCCTTAGTCATCAAAGTGCCCGTTCGATATGCCAGGAAGAGACCTGCAGAGCCAATGTTGCTTGGGTACTGTTTCTACGAGCAGCACGCTGTCTGCACAGTTCCACTGCTGTGCACTTGATCTGCCAAGCCTCATGGAGCAAGATGTGGACAGACTGATTGAGTTGAGTGTGGCTTTGTAAAGCTGTGAAGCGCATTCCACAGGCAGTCATGTTAGTCTCAGTGTTGTCTCAAAAGACAGCACAGCAAGATCAGTCCACAGCCTTACAGCAGAGCTGAAGCAGCAGCTCAGCTGCTTTGCGCACACAACAGATCAGTAAGTGTTGATAATCACAGTGTTGAAGGTAATTCATTGGTAGATGCATAGAGCACTACAGGTTACTGAGACAAAAGCCCATTCAGGCTGAGCCAAAAAGAAAGGCACAGTAAACATGCTGACGTGTTCTTCCACATATATGACTGCTTGGTGACTTGCCAGGTACTGCATCATCTCTGATGCAAGCCAAATATTGTGGCTGTCCCATTTTGGAAGATAAGCAGATCATGACCATAAGCAGGCATAACTACACTCACAAGCTAATGCAATGAGCAGCAAGCAGTTGAAATACAACGTATATCTTGGCATATTGTACACAATATACACATTATACAAACACCATCCTGCCAGCCTCGTACTCCTGCCAATAGGAGCAACGAGCCGCATGAGTGACAGCATGTGCCCTCATGCGGCTCAGTTGACTACTCATGCATCACTTTCTCAGCATAGCATTGATGAACCTCCTGAAAGCCCCCTCCTGCACATCACACAGGCCTCGTGTGGCATGTGCAGTTGCTTGTTTTGGTTTGGACTAGTATGATGGTGTAGTTATGATGTGCATGTTTGGCAGATGTTGAGCAACAGCGGTTGCAATTTGGCAAAGCATGAGGTGTGCAGCTGGCAAGGCATGCTTGCAAGCTGGGCGCGGTAGACACATGCATATGCGTTGATGGCACTATAGGCAAAGCGTTGATGGCACAATAGGCCAATGGTCAATCAGTAGGCAAAGGTAGGCTTTGCCAACAACATGCGTGATGACTGCCAGCAAGCACAATCTATTGATGCACAGCAAAACTAAAAACGAGCAACAGCCCTAGACCTAACAGCCCCTTAGAATGTAACCTGCGGAAGCACTTGATGCATGCGGCGCTGGGCCTCAATACAGTTGTGAATACCTTAAAGTAACGGTCTTTGTCAGGATCAAGCAGCCAGACTTGCAAGCTGGCTGGTCTTCTGCCTGGCAAAGGCTCATCTATCCTCATCTTGTCAATTAGGGTCCCCTTTTTTCTGAGCTTCTCCACCTCTTGGAACACGGCTGTGAAGATGCCTTTACCCTGTCTCCCTTCCTGCCCGAAGACAAGTTTGATACCTTCTGATGGCACATGCGGAACTGCGACAAGATGACACAGGTTACTGCACAGTGCTGCCCGCCCCCTTGCTGACAACAAGGCATGTCTTTAGCAAATCGCACAAGCTCATTTGAGAACTTGCTGTGCAGGAATGGAAGGGCATGTCTCGGCAATGAAACTGCATATAGAAACTCAGCTTTTGCAAGACGCTTGTCATTGTGGACATGCATCAACCAATTCACATGCGGTCGGTAGAGACTTGAGTAAGCTTACACATGTTCGTCTGGCGCAGGTAGTGCACCGCAACTCCCTTAGACCGCTTGCAGGTCATGCCGTTGGGCGGCCGAGCCCTTGCACACACGTCGGGGGTATGCAGGTCGTACTTGAGCTTCTCTTCAGGATTGCTAGCCCCCCACTGGACAAAGAAAATGGTCCAGTAGTAGTCATTCCTTAGCCTGCAGCATTGAGCTGTGACTGAGTGCTTGAGTCTCAAGCAACAAGCCCAGAAATGGTCTACAGATGACGACACTTGCACAAATGCAGCTGAATAACTCGCAAATTCACCTCTTGCTTTTCATCAACAACTCCCACACCTCAGCATTGGACTTCAACTCCTGCAGCCAAAAGTCATGTTTGGGCCCCTGAACACTATGCAAGACTGTATCCTTGGGAAACAAACACAGCAAAACGCCCCTATGTGGCATGTCTGCATTTACAAATTGGCCACAGCTGGATGTTGAGAGAAGCAGAGGAACATGCAAGTGGCTGCCCATGCAGCATGATGGCAAAGAGCAGGAGAGCCTACCTCCCACATTATGACACACTGATCATACCACAGCATGCCCACTGGTGGACCTGTTGTTTTACACCCCACTGGTGGACCTGTTGTCTTACGCTGGGCCTGCAAGATTGAGAGCATAGCTGTTCAGTCACAAAGGCAGGGCATGCTGTAGTCTATCACGACCAAGAGATGTTTGCCTCTCACCTCCAGCTGTATCACGCTGCCGTCTCTGAAGCGCATGCGTGACGTTACCACAACACTATCCTGCGATAGCCACAAACACTAGTTTGCAGCTGTTGACTAGTGGACTTAGACCCAAAGCAAGTGACATGCAGCATGCTAGAACACACCTGAATCCTGGGCTAACTAGTTTGTGGGCTTTGGGCTGATTGCAGGGATAGATGGATGAGTGTGATGCTAGAGATGCAGACAGCCTGGTTGACCCAGGTACAGCCGTTGGGCACCAGCTGAAACTAATGCCCAGTGAAGTGCAAACCTTTGGAGAGCTGACAGGAGCATGAGGATGATCGGTATAAAGCCTTGAGAACTTCTGCTTACTTCCAGAGTTTACCTGCATAGCATCTTGGTCGACTGCAAGTACTTGACTAGTCTGGCTGCAAATGATCACTTCCAGTCGATGGACAACCAGGCATGCAAATAGGAACCACTGTATGTACTTTGACTGATGCTTATGCAAATTGCTTGAAAATGCAGACAGAGCATTGACCTGGCTGCACCCAGGTAGCAAGCGATGTGAGCCAGCACGAATAGAGCTCCCATTCTGAATACCTTGCTTCTGGCACGCTACCGGCGAAGCAGGTATCATCACCTGACATATTTGCACTGTACATAATCCACACATGTAAGTGCATTCTTTGGCTGCGATTGCAGCCAGCAGATTTTCAGCGACTTTTGATGTTGCAATTGAAACTGCGACATGCTGTGGCACCTCTCCTTTGGCACTTACAGCTGTCTCTCTCAGCTTCAGGAACTCTGATGTGGGCCGAAAATGATGATATGCAGCGTCCTGCTGGCTTTTGCAAGCCTTCAATACAGCCCAGCAGGGTCAATGTAGCATGACAGAAGAGCAACAGCCAAAATGTTGTGGGTCGTAGCTGCGACTACCTGGCGTGGGAAAGGAAGCCTTTTTGAGGCACCCTGGGCACTTTGACACCTTGAGAGCTGCTGGCATCTTGAGCCTACAGTCTCAACACGTAGCCAGTTGTCATTGCATGGCTGAGACAGGAAAATCATTTGTGAAGTTAGCTCCTGCCACGCTGGTGGGCTTCGACGTGTGGTGGAACTGTGCTTATCCGATAAGTGCTTCCATACCTGCTCAATGTGCACTTGCACTGCTCCGACATCGGGCTTCGGTGGCGAGGCTTCGGAAACTACCTACGAAACCAACTAGCTCTAGTAAGAGCAAATTTTACAAAGACTTTACGCAATGGCGGCAAGTTCAACACCATACCGTGGAGCTTGCGTGCACATTGAAAACCTGGCTCCCGTAAGCGTTGCGTTGGTCGAATAAAGGTGTTGCCATACTTCAACGATGAACGATCTCGGTCAGCGATCTCACGATCGCGATGAAGGGCTGCAATGCGCCGACCAATCGAGTGCGGCCCTTACACCGATGCCTGGGTGAAGCCTGTCGTCAACAAATGGAATGACAGGCCTCGCGAGATGCGCACCGACACCGACACCGACACACTGCCAAGTCAGCAGCTCTTCTGGACACCACAGCAAATCAGCTCTTGCAGGCTGTGAGCCGGTCTCGCTGTGTTTCTTCTCGGAGACCGACACTCTCTTCGCGCTGCAGCCCGACGGACTCTGCCTGGCAAGGCTGAGATTCCGGTATTTGCAGGGCGCCTCTGAGGGCGCCTGAGAACGGCCCACGTGGCAGTGCACTGCTAAGCACCCGGTCAACATGCAAAGAAACGCTTAGAACTGCAAAGTACCTGCGAATCGGGAAAGCCTTCCACCACAGCTTCGCCTGCTTGAGCACCTTGCTCGTATCTGTGGCATCACCTTGGTTCACAGCGCAACTATGCCGATCTACAGCCATGAAGAGTTTTTAGGGAAGTATTCTCAATCGGAAGATCGCGGCGATGCGCCAGGTGGACATTCGCTTGGCCGTGGAGGGGCATCGACCGGGGTTGAAAGGTGGGTTGACAGTGGTGTGGGAATCTGAGATGAGTCAAGCGCTCTGTCTGCCAGTGGCAAGCATATTGTCTCCTGTTATGCAGGTGGACATACACCGCAACGGGTCAACAGTTCGCGGTCAAAATGTTAAACGTTGTGCATCTCTCTCCTGACCTGGTCGAGAACGAGGTCAACGCACTGATTAGCGCCAACAATTGCAACGTCCCACGTGTGATCAAGTATGAAGACCTGATTGTCTTGCCAAACGGCGATGGTCTTGTCGTGTTGGAGTAAGTTGCTTGCCACCAATCTGGCCTGCACATACTCTCACATCTCGTGAAATCGGACTGTAGCTCCAAGTGCTGTCTGACACAGCACGCCTGGGTGCAGACTGGTGGAAGGCACCAACTTGAACAAGCTGTTGATAGAGATCCGTCTGTCTGACACTGCTCGTGCCAGTATCTGCCAGCATGAGCAGCAAGTCATGGAGATATCCGCACAGCTGATGCAGGTTTGTAAGTCCAATGCATCATTGAACAAGTTAAGATATCAACGCCTGATCTTGCAAATATTTCTGTGCAGTGTCACCTACATGGCATTGATCTTGCTCATCTAGACATCACAAGCAGCAATATCATGCTGCGCAAGGAAGGGTACGGGGCCTGGGACCAACTGAGACTGCTTGATTTTGGATTTGCGCATCATTGCAGTAAAGGTGAGGCCCTTTGCATGCATAGCAAATTGACACTATGTTGTCGCTCAGTACTGTTGAAGGCTGTACCACCATCCTGTGCAAGCAACAAATGGCTGTGTTTTCTTTTGTACCACCGATTAAAGTTGTCATCGGCAACCTTGTCACATGCAGTGCTTTCCATTGTCAAATCAAGTCTGCTAGTGTTTGCATATACATTACTTACATGTGGTATGCCTGTCTGCAGATGTGACAGTGCTGGACGTGAACCCTCAGGGCGCGACACCAGCTTATGCCTCACCTGAGCTGCTGCGCTCCCTGCAGCTGCACTGCCAAGGGTTTGATGTTGCAGAGCCTGGCTTGTTGATCAATGGCCCTTCAGCTGACTGGTGGGCTGTTGGCATTGTGCTGTTTGAGCTTCTGACTAGAGAGTTGCCCTCTGTGGCAAGGCAGCAACAAAGGCACCGGAATACATCAACTCCCTTTGCAAAGAACAGTGGGAAGACTATGAGGGCGTGCTGCAAGCTCATCAGTCATGGGTGAGCATGCCTCTGCTCACTGCTTCTCAAACACCACCCACCTATTGAGGTGTTGGGCATTTCAAATATTTAGCTGTGTCTGGAATGATGCCAGCAGGCTTGTGTTGCAGCATCAGTGCTTGTTCAAGTCCAGAGCAGAGTACAGCCTTGTTATGTTTTGAGGTGCTCAACTGCACTTGCCGCTTCATGATCTGACCTTGAAGCTTGTATGCACATGTGAACTGTGACAATGTCAGTGTAAGGGCGCATGCACTTTGATGTTCCAATGTTCGAGCTATGCTTCAGGTGCAAGCCTGTGAGGTAGCATTTCAGACCGGTAGTGAGGTGCAGCACCCAATTCTGGACAGAGTCAGGCAGTGCAGCACTGCCCCAGATCAAGCTGCATCCTTCTTTCTTCAGCTATTGCATCCTGTCCCCCATGAGCGGGTCAAAGCAATAGATCACACATGGTGTGCCAGTATTGTGATGAGCATGCTTGATGAGATGGGCGGCGCTGCTCAGGCTTCTGCAGCAGCTGCAGAGGATGAGCCAAGGTTGAAGAAGTCCAGCAGCTCGAGGCAGCGTGCAGCGCGCTTCCTGTGTTGCGGCGGCGCCAGCCCAATATTGGAAGCAGACAGCCATGACAGTCATGACTGTTCACCTGCCAAGGCTGGACGCAAAAGCAGCAAATGGGGGAAGGTACTTCAGCCGTCTGAGCGCAGGCGTCAGAGGTCCAGGGATGTGGCAGCATACACTGATGCGTCATTGCCCTCCCAGAATTGTCCTCTGCAGGCTGACAGCTGTCAGGGGCTGCACACTCAGCTTTCCAAGGCATCATATTTGGCGAGTCAAGGCAGGCGGATCAGCAGTTCACTGAGGAGCTGCCTCACGCATAAGCAGATCCTGTGCGGAGTCCAGTTGCAGATGCCTTTGACAAGACACCACTTGCACTTCCCAAGCAAGCAGCACATGTAGGGCTTGTCAGCGTGACAGCCTCTGCAAGCAGGGCTCATAAGCCCCAAGTGCAGAGCTTGCAGCAGCAACATGAAGTGGCAAGCCACTCTGGGTGCAAAGATGACAAGGGTGAGCTGGCGAAGCAGCACTCTTCAACAGGCATGGAGGATGAGCAGGTGGTTGGTGGTGCACCACTGCCTGAGGAGCTGCAGGAACACATGGTGGATGCAGTCTTAGACAGGTGAATTTTTCTGCGTCCTGTGTCCACAGCGCACACACATCACTGACGCACTTGCACTGAACCAATGTTCAATGCTTCATGTGTGCAGCTTTATGTGCACAACAAGTAGACATCCTGCAGCATGCAAGAGATGTCCCAGACTGCCTTTGCATTGTTCAAGTGTGGTTGCAGCGCTGTTGGTTCGCAGCGCTGTTGGTTTGCAGCCTTGAAAGCTGTGAGTGCTAAGCTGCGTTGCAATTTTGCAGGGGTACTTCCCTCCATAGTGTGAAGAAGGGATGGAAGAGCAAGGGCGCAAGGATGTTGAAACGCCTTGTCAGAAGATGAGTGCCTGTCAAGAGCGTGTCCAGATCCTGATGTTCAAAGGTACACATCAGTTGGGTCCCAAGTGTCTTTTAAATTTTATAATCTAGCGCATTTATGCTGCTGCATTCTCTCCTGGCTAGCCAGCAAACAGTAGCTGATGACCAATTGTGCGCGTCTTGTGTAGTTCATATTCAGCTGGCTGGCAGCAAAGACCAGCAGCAAAGACCACCTGCTGCGGACTTGCATCAGCCATATCCTTTGCAGTAAAAGTGCCAATCACACCACTCGATTTGTGACATTCTGTGGTGTGTGCAGGTACTATACATGAGCTGTCTTTTAGGTGCTCCTTTTTTTGTATATTGTGTAGTCATATGCTGATAACTGAGTCCAACTGCTCCGGTAGCTTACAGCAGCAGCTGGTGACTCAGCGGTAGATTGTGTCCATTTGACTTGTGTCAGCCCATGCTGACTCAGCCTCTCCAGAGGATATATGCAAAGAGATAATCCCCAAAATGAACCGAGTGCAGCCTCAGCACTAAATGGCCACTGACATCGGTCCCCTCTGGCCTGATTTCAGGTGACCAAATGTGCTGTGCATTGTGCTGCTACTGTGCTTGCATGCCTTGAGGCAATCACATCCTTCATTTCTATTGTGGTGGTTGCATTTGTGTGGCATGCCGCTGTACGCACAGCTTGCTGGCATTTTGAGTCTGTGATTGTATTCACTGGCTGAAATCAAGCACCTGGGGGTTTCCAAACTGCATCAGTCAGCTCACATAGACTGGCCACCTGGTCTTCATCAAGCTGAACAGCAGTTTACCTTGCTGTGCTTTTGCAGGCGGTTTGGCACACCAGCCTCGCTAATTTGAAGTCTGCTGCCACAATCGCTAGGCTTGAGGTAGTTGGGTCAGTCAGCATGTGTGGTCAGCATGTGTGATGATGCTTGTTAAGATGACGATGGAGACAATGGTGCAGTCTGTATGGCGCTATCTGAAAGCAGGAAATGCCCTGTTTGGGTTCACAAAACGCTTGAAGATTTGTTGTTTCCACTTTTCCCCATGCTTTGTATGTTTACAGTGTGTGCCTTTGCAGCAATTGTCTTGACCATTGCTTGTGATTTGCAAGCTTGCCCAACATGCTGCTAATTCTGCTGTTGCCCATAGAACAGTTTGCCTTTTTTACTGCATCATTAACCTGTCCAGGCAGTGCCTTAATCACATTTGTTGGGCGCGCAACCAGTGTCTGCATGCACACAGCGAACAATCAACTAACGCATTGTCTCGACCCTTATTTGAGCAGTTGCAAAAGTTAGTGAACTATTTTTTGTTAAAATTGACTGCTTAAATGCAATTGGTTGTCAATAACTACAACAAAGCGTAACGCAACACAGCGTATGATATGAAAGCTCCTGCTACATAAGATATGAATGCTCCTGCTTCCAGGGTGCTGTGCGTAGGTGAGTGGCCCGTGCTGGACAATTGACCCAACCGTGAACATCCGGCAGAAACACCAGCTGCTATGCAAATCGTAACTGTTCACAAAACTTCACTTTCTGTTAAGTTGGAGTTCAAATGAGACGTCTGACCTTACAGGGTGCCTTCATGTGAACAAAGTTGCTGCACAACATCTGCAGATGCTGCACTGAAAGTCATATGACACTACAATCCAACATTCATATATGCACACGTCAGCACACCGTCACACTTCATGTAGCCACATGTAAATGTACCGAGCACAACATGTTCATTGACATATGGTCACCTATCTTGTATCCTCTTGGAACCAGCACTGCAGTGACTGATGACTGCGCAGGGCATAATTTGACATGGATGTGATGCATGCAAGTGAAGTGTCCAAGTACACACCTGTCCTAAAGAAGGCCTGCGCATCTCCTCAGCTGAGTTAGGCTAGCCAAACAAGCAGACAACCCTGCTCCAATCTATCACTCTACTTTCTTCCCATTTGGTCTGTACCTCAACTCTGAAAACGCCTGATAAGAGATTTTTTGTGCTTCTTCCATGGAAACTTTCGGAACATAGTCAAAATGCTCCCTTGCTTTCCTGCATGATATGCGCCTCGTGCATGCAGCTAGAGTTACCGCTGATGGTGTAAACTCTACCGTCATGGCCTTGAACGGCTTGACTAAGGGAATAATGACATACTGCATCAGTAGGGCTATAGCAAATACTAGGAAGTATGGTAGCTTGATGTGGGGTCGCATCTTGGGTGGGTACCCCAAGCCTTCAAGCATGTTCCCCACAAACCCCCAGAAGGGCTGGGGGTCATCGTTGGTGATGAAATATGCTTGACCAGCTACCTGAGACTCAAGGCTGAGCACCTCTGCTGCCTGTACACCAACATATTGAAGCTCAGAGCAGCGTTACTGGAAATGGACTTGCAGCATTACTGGAGCTGATCTGCAGAAGGTGCAGCGTCTGCACTTCTGAAGAGGACATTCCAGGCGCAGCAACCCACATGTAGCAAGTCTTGGATGTGCAGTCGGTGTGCAAGCTAACCAGCGTCGCACCTTGCAGCCAATTGCAGCACAATCAAGCAGCCATGCTACAAATCTCTTGTCGATGTGCATCTTACAAGACCCTTTAGGGAGGAGTCTAGCAGCCACAACGCAGCAGCCAAGACAGCACAATTGACCAAAATTTTGGCTGCATAGGCGTTCACCCCTTATTCCGTTTTTGGCCAATACTGTCGTAAGGCCCTTTGGGGATGCACAGGACAGGCTGCTCTGGAAAGACCAGACTTGTCCTTCACATACATGGCTCATCAAGAGCTGGAGAGCATTAAATGCTCTACTATTTTTGTTTTGGGCGTGCACACGGGAGGGCTATCTAAAAGGTTATGGGACACCTCTTGCACAAGTAAGAGAAGCAACCCAAAATCTCACCTGCAGATGTGCTTGTGCAACATTGCCCACATAGGTGAACTCCACCAGGTTCTGCCCATTGCCAATGATATACTTCATCTTGCCCTGGTCTGCCTTTGCCACCACTGTGGGCCAAAAGGTCGTGTCCCCTTTGCCAAAGAGCCCACTGGGCCTCAAGGCACAGGTTGCCAAGGTGCCATTGGCCCCATTGGCCTTCAATATTAGTTTCTCACCTTGAATCTGCAGGCAAAGTGAACTCAAACTTGTTGTGTAAATTGGGTGATTATGAATTGCTGTGTAATTTGCATAATTATAACTTGTTTACATTGTTGTGTGTTGACTTGCATGGAAAGATACATCAAATGCAATGCTTATGGCAGAGCTAGGCAGACTCTGCGAGTCAGCGTTTTAGGGTTGAGGGTTTAGGCCTCAACCCTAGATATAAATGTGCATTCAGCTGTGGGCAGCACTCACACGCTCAGGCACATGGTACAAGCAGGTGTGGCCTTCAGAGCTATAGTCTTCTGGACAGACTGAAATGCTACTATTCATACATGCTACATGCTACATTCTACATGCTACATGCTACATGCTATATGGTACATGCTACATGCTACATGGTACTGCAAAATGAATCTTGAATGCAGGCTGAGCCACATGCAGAGCTTCGGGCAGCCAGCTGGAGCCTTGGTCAGCATACAGTGTGTGTCAAATCAAGATGCAACTATCCTCTGTGTCAAGCCAAGATGCAACTGTCCTCTGTTGATCAATGAGTTTTCTTCCCAAACCAAGCTACCCAGAGGATGCACACCGTGTATGGTCAAAACCTGTCAGGGACTGACCTTTGTGCCAGTGTAGTAGTCCATAGGCTTCGCAGCATATGGAATGCTCTCGTCCACATCAATGAGAGACTTTCCCTGGAAGACCACCGATGCTGTGCTGGTGTAGATTAGTTTTGGAACCTTCTGGAAGATGCAGGCATGAATGACATTCTGAGTGCCAGTGACATTCACACTGTGCATGAGCTCCTTGGCATTGCTTCCCTCGCCACCAAAGTACTGAGCTGTGGCTACATGAAACACTATATCTTGGCCTGCATACCACATATGAACATGCAACCTCATGTTGATCAGTGACATACCACAAGCAATACAATTACACACAAAGTACTGAGCTGTGGCGACATGGAACACTATGTCCTGGCCTGCATACCACATGCGCATCACATATGAACATGCAAGCTTATGTTGATCAGTATCCCACGTTAGCATGAGGTTTCATGAACAACAATACCAGGCACAAAGCTGCTTGCCATGTGCTGGTGTCTTGTTGCTTGCTGTAGCACATGCTAAGCTGTGCTTTGTGCTGCAGAGATAAGTTGTGACGCTGGTGATTGCTGAGGGGTTGCATATGGACATAACTCATGGAATGTGACCATGCTTGACACACACCAATGGCTATGAGGAGGACGTCAGTGTGTAAAGGTTGCATCTGAAACAGCTCCAATGCTGCTGGATGGTTACTTTCACAGCACAGCGCAGCACAGCATTGGTGCCAGTTCACCCCTCACCTGTGCATGCCTTGGTGATGTCGTCCAGCTTGCGCAAATCTCCAACTATGCACCTGACCCGGCTGTCACCAGAGTCTCTGATGTCAAAGACTGTGACTTCACATTTGCCTGTGTCAAGAAGCTGATCAACAAGGTGCTGGCCAAGGAAGCCTGAACCTCCTGTCACCAGGCAGTGCTGTTTCTGGCTGTGTGCGGACATTGCAGTGCGGATAGAGGAGCTGAACTGGTGCAGGCAGGGGTTGAACTGATCGTCAGCAAGGAGAGTGTGGTGGTAAGCTAGTCTTTCTTGCCCTTTCTCCGTAGCTCAACTAGCTCCTCAAAGTTGGGAGGGCGCTCGGCCTCTGGAGGGTACACTACGTATGCTCGCTGCAGTACCAATCACCGATGCATCGCCCCATACCGCGTTGAGGGACTGACAGGAAATACGAAGGCGAGCAGACTTACGTTTTTGATGATAGCTGCCAACCTGTCAGGGTTGGTGACAAAAGCTGCTGTCATGAAAATAGGAATGGCAATGTAGCATCCAAACTTGAATACCTGCGGTATCAGCAACGTCAGCCACTGTGACACAACAGGCGTATATACGATCACACTTAGGTACAGATAAGCTCTTCAAGTTGATGCAGCATACCTCGAGGGGCCCTTTACCCATGTTGAATAAATACGCATGTATCTGGTCGCAACGCTGCGAATGCGCTCAGAGTGTGCTTGCCAGATGAGGCAGCAATCCTAGCTGTGCAGACTGCTGTGCAGACCTAACCAGCCCCAATTCGCCGTTTGATCTTCCGCATGCTTAGCTTTGCAATTTGATGCAGCGCTGTGTAGGAACGCATACGCTCGTTGTATCGTGTGGACCCGTTGCGCTCCTATATCATCTACTCAAGCGCTTGGGCACCGGTCATGCTTGATACACAAAAGCACGAACTGAAGCTCATGTTGACTTGATCATCCTCGTTGAAGCTACCCGCGTTGACGCTGCAGTCCTGTCAGACAGGGGTCATGACATCATCAAAAGACTCTCTCGTTGATGCTGAATCGCAGTCCAGCAGCCACGCAACTCTGGTTTTGCTCGGTATGCAATCAACCTTCCTGGATTTTGTGCTGAACAGCGAAATTACCAAATGACAAAACATGCATGCATTGTCCGGATCAACTGCAATGTGATCGTTTGCAGGCCTGTTCTTTGCTGCTGGGGTTGTGTATCTGGTATCACTTCCCATGCGTGCTCTGTGGAAAGCTGTGCCACAAAGAAAACCCAAACTCCCTAAGAGAGAAGCATCATCACCAGACATCACTAGCAGGCAAGCTGCACATTGCTTTGAATTGGAATCAGCCAACAAGATGAGAGCCTGTGCCAGAGAAATAATGCATGCTCACAATGTTGGCACATATTGTGTCTCACATTTGCAAACGACAACCTCCACAATGAAATGCTCACACTTCTCATGCAAAGTGGCTACTCATCACAGCAAGTATATGCAGTGCACAGCCAAGTCAGAAAGCTGCTGAGCCACAGAAGCCCGGTGTGTCCATGAAACAGCTCATGAAGAAGACTAGTCAGAACCCAACCAAAGCCCAGTAAGCTGCAAACTGGCTGCTGCAATGTGGCTGTGCTTTTGAATACCTGACAACAGCTTTGTGCAACACCTTCGTGATCCACTTTTATGTATGTGCAGGAGCGCAGTCATTGATAAAGCGACGCATCATCCATTGTACCTCAACACGTTGAAGGTACCCTATGACAGCAATACTGCCAGTTGAAAACACTTGATGCCCGCAATGCCTCCTGTCACCCTATCATGGCATACTGTATAAGCCTTCAATCTGCTGCCTGACTACCATATGCTGTCTTTATTGACAGCACCATGATTCACGTTTCCACTTGCTGGTTGGCGCCCAGCCCAGCACCTGCAGAACCATCTTGGCTGCCACAATCCATATGCAAAGCCTGCCTCACAGCATTTGACCACTACGCCTGACCAGCTGCAGAACTGTCGACCTACAGAGCTTCTGATGCAAACAGCACTCTGCGTTGATGTAGTAGTGTCAGAACATTCAGCTTCCCCATTTCTTCAAAACAAGTTTAGGAGCGTGGTGCTGCAGGGACACACAGACAATGTTGGAGGGCTAGCTTTCAGTGCCGATGGCTCAGCATTGGCTACAGCTTGTGAAGACAGAGTCATCAGAGTCTTCAAACTGACTGACGTCAGAGCCAAGAACATGGGCTTCATGAAGCATAACATGACCACAACGCCTGTTGATGTTGCCTTTGGATCTGCATCCAATCTGTTGGCTGTGACTGCAAGGGGTAAGACTTCTTTCTGGGGTGATTTTTGGAGGCACAATGCCTCAGTTCCAGACTGGAGAACTTGTTTGTAGAATGTGTCGCCCAGAGCAGCCAAAGTTGCAGGCGTGTCAAGTCGAGACAATCTATGCTGTGAGACTGTTCAGTGCTGTTGCAGAGCATCATGTGCTTGATAAGCTGGTGCTTGTTCTACATCAAGTGAATTAGATGTGCAGCAAAATGCTCATGGTATTTGGGTTGACATGGCATGAAAGAGATGTACATCTGCATGCAGGTATAGTGCAGGAAGCAAATCTGAGCATGGTGCATCTGGCCAGCAACAAGGCCTCAGAGCAGCATACTCTTTGGCAGGTGCTCAATCTGCACAAAACCTGTGTATGCTGTTGTGCATTTAAAGTAATTTACCTCTCTTGCACACACTTGCAGTTGACTGCCTTCATGGAGACTTTTGACATTCATGCATGCATTCATCCAATCAGATGAAGGTCTTCTCCTAGGGTGGTCTTCTCTTAGGGTGAGATATGTACAGCCTGAGTGCCATGCTCTGGCAGTCAGCGTACCAACTCTGACATGGTCTATCCAGCTGGACAGTTCACACCAATCTTGTCAACTATGCCCAGAGTCCATCATCCGCAACTATGGCCAGGGCCGCTTTGGCCAGGGCCGCTTTGGCCAGGGCATCTGTCAACGCCCCCCCCGAAAGAACAGCAGCCTCCATTGTAGACTCAGCCTGATAATTAGCTTTGCTAATTGGCGTCCAGGTCCCCAATTCTGATGATGGGCGACCAGCAATATTGCTGCAGTCAGCACACAGGTCAGAGACTTCTGGCGTCCTGCTGTCCTGCTCAGCCAAGAATGAGCTGCGGCTGTTCAGCTTTGCTGGCAAGCAACTGGCGTCGGTGGACGCTGCAGGTCTGCACAATCACATGGCAGCCATCTCACTAGATGGCCGCTTCTTTGCTGCAGCCACCTTCACATCAGATGTCAAGGTTTGCACTGACTCATCATTCACAAACAAGATATGCCCTGCTGCTGCTGCTGCTGCTGCTGCTGCTGCTGCCTCTGAGCGGCAGAGACTCAACAGCAGCTTTGTGAGCGATAGGGGTTTTGGCTCACGGAAGTGTATGATGTGTATCTTAGTGCTTGTGATGCAGGTGTTCCTTCAAGCTGTGCATGCCTCAATCTTATTACATCTGCAGTTGCCTGCAGAACTGCAAGTAGCATATGGACACAGAAATGCCTGTCTGTCAGACACTATCAACAATGTGCTGCATTCCATCTGCAGATACATGAAGTCAGGTATGACAAGCAGAATGCTTACCAGAGCGTTGCCAAGGTGATGGATCTCAAGGTGGGCTGACCGCCATCTTACATGCCACATCAGCTTGCATGTTGCAGTGCATGCGACAAAATGCTTGATGTCACAATCACAACTGTGTAAGCATATGCCGCGACTGGTCTGATGGCAAATGCAAAACGCCCTGTGTAATTGCATGTTCATGAGCTGCGTCAGCTGGCACACCCATCATGCGCTTAAGGTCTGCATGCTTTATGGTTCTAGAGTCATCCTCCTGTCCTGCTGAAACAACTATCACAGTGCCCACCATTCATGCACTCAATCAAACATGGGTCTTGTTCTAGGCATAGGTACATGCTGCCAACTACGTGCAAGCCTGCATGTTGACCCTGGATTTCTGCTTTTGCTCCAGGGTCACAAGAGTCAGATACTGTGCCTGGCTTTTGCACCTGACGCCACAAAGATGGTGACAGCCTCCAAAGATGGCACCTGGCGTGTCTGGAACATCAATGTGCGGTACCACCAACAAGAGGACCCTAAAACTCTCCTGCAACATCAGCAAGAGGTGATGGTCGCCCTTCAGTGCATGCACATGCAAGAAAAGAAAAGAAAAGACTGCGCTTTTTGGCATCAACTGAGTGAGAAGCCCAGCATTATACCGGGCTGCCCATGCAAAGACTGCTCTGGCCTTTGGCTGCTGCTCAAGCTTGCTTGTATGTGCTGTGATTGTGACGGTATGCATTGAAACTGTTCAGTACAGTCAGTATGATGCAGCATCACTGTGGCAGATTCCACACTAGGCAGAGGGTCAGCCTCAGCCTTACAAGAAGACCTGCGTTCATTCATTCACTCAATAACTCACTTACCCACCCACTCACCCACCCAGCTTGGGATTGCAATTGACCCCAGGGGAGTATGCGCCCACTCACTCACTGGTTGCTGTTTCCTGGGGGTCAGGTACAATCCCAAAAAGGCTCTTGTACGAGGTGTTGTTTTTACGTTTGAGGTGACAGCAAGCAGTGTTGCCCAATGTGCTAGGATAAACTGTGGCGCATGTTGAGTGAATGACCTGTGTCTCTTGAGTTTGTAGGTACCTTCTGGCAAGGCGTATACCCGATTAGCATGGGGACCACACGGGCTTCTGGCAGCAGCTTGTGATAGCAGCATACACTTCCTTGATCCTGCCACTGGGTCAATCGTAGACGCCATTGATGGGGCTCATGACGCTGCTGTTCTCAGCATGGAGTGGGCTCCTGCAACAATACCTGTTGGTAAGTGCAGTCAATGCTGCCTGTTGTGCTTTCTGTGGATGTAGGTTAGTACAGCAGAGCTGGCAAGCATTGAAATAAAGCTGCCATACCTGTTCACTTTAGCTGTTGTGATTAGAGCACTGCGCATGAGTTGCATTCTACATAGCTATTGCCCTTGTGCAAGTTCAGGACTGCTGGTTTATTGCTTTGAAGCTCCTGGCAAGGCATCCAGCATATGGCGTTCTGTGCCATGTCCATATAAAGTGACTGTATCTGAGCAATAGCACGTAGTCCAAAGTTGGTCTGACTACATTTGTGTTCATCTGTCTTGTGTGTGCTGGTGCATGCCATGTCTCAGGCATGATGCTTCCTTTATGCTCTTCTGGCAGTTTCTGGCATGCAGGTTCACAGCAAGTAGCAGTCCTGGCAACAGCAGGTGATGACCGAAAAGTTCGACTCTGGCAGAGTCCGCAGAAGTGATGCAGCCTGTGACAGCAGCAACAAAGTCAAGGGTGTCAGGCGAGCAAATGTGGGATGCAGTTCGAAACCCTATTGCTATGTACTGCTGAAACAGCCGGCATTTAGCGCATCTCATAGATCACCTGTGGGAGGTGGTTTTGATCATGAAGAAATGGGCACAGATGGCACTGAGTCACCATCTGGGGCCGCAGGGCAGTGTGATACATTTTCATACTATGTTCAGCACATCTGCATCATGTGCAGGACTCCACATTGCCTTGTCCCATCGTGCGCATCATATTATACAGGTGTGTATGCTCATAAGCTGGACACTCCTTTGATGCATGATCGCCTGGGTACATTCATACATTCTGATGGATCTGCCAACTTATTGTGGCATGTACTGGTCTCCACAGTCTCCACAGGGCATCGTCATTGCGATCATGTGACGCGTCTAGGAACGCAGCCCCTCGTTGTGGAGGACAGATCAGAGATGATCTGCATTGAACCAAATGGCAGACAGATGGCAATGCGAACGCGTCTGTGAAGCTCACTCACAGGAACTCAGGCAGATGACAAAAATTTCCGATGCATTTGACCGTGGTCAAAGCATGATTCCCGCTTTAATCAGGTAATCTTAATTACCCGCGCGGCGAAGGAGCGGGCTTCACCTTCTTCCATAGTCTCTTGGATGTGTCACCGACACCCGTCACTGCAGGGCAGCGTTAGCTCATCTTCCTGCCGTGCCCCCTTTGACAGTGCAATCTTTTCAAGGTTGCGTATCTGGATCAGTCGTCGACTCTGAATCAGTTTGCGCCGGCTGGCAGTGTTGCCCATCTCTGCGGACGATCCTGACGGTCAGAGGTGCCTGTGTCGTACAGTCTGAGCCCGGCGGAGCGCCAGGCCATGGTTGCTTATTATGACCTAGCATCAAATACATAACAATGAGGTGTATCTTTTCACCATTTTGGAGGTGTGCACCTGAGTGGTTGCTTACTCGTGTTCACGTGCATCCACTTTGTTCAGATACAAGGCGCGGTGTCGGCTGCGGCATGCCCCTTCAAACCTTTTGCCCATGCATCTATCAATCAGCAAACGTCGTTGTGACCCAGATCAATTGGCAGTTCTGACTAAACTTCTTTCCTGGTTCTATGACAGTGCTTGCATCGTTGCAGCTCTACCTACTTGCAACAGCCTGTATAAACTGGTCTCGATCACGCTGCAGGAGGGTGTAACGCATCCTGAAGCTGACTGCATCCTTAGTTTTCCTCTGGGAGAACATAAGATGCCCAGCAAGCTTCTTGTGAAGTGTCTGTAAGCAGCAAAGCTGGCATAGCCTCCAGATGAGCCAGGTTAGCATGCAGAACAGGGTGACAAGCGCCACACAGCCAGCTGGCTGGGGATCTCGACCCAATGGACTCAGCTCACCAGGGCAAGCAGTGCACCTGCCTGGCCTCAATGCTACGTCCTGGCAGACAGGCCCTACGCCCCAGTGGGGTCCGCCTGCACCCCAGCCTGGCATGCCCACCTTGCGAGCAATCATGCAAGAAGAGCATCAGGCAGCCTTGCAAGGCCGCTCTGCCATCTCTCACACCACTGGCAGCATCAACGCTTCCAGAAATGGCAGTGCCGGTGACACACGGCAACTGCCTCCTCCTATGAACATGGCTCAACAATATCCTGTTCATGTACAGCAGCAACAGGTGCAGCAGCAGCAGCAGCAGCAGCAGCAGCAGCAGCAGCAGCAGCAGCAGCAGCAGCAGCAGCAGCAACAGATGCAGCCCCCTCAGCAGCAGCAGCAGCAGCAGCAGCAGCAGCAGCAGCAGCAACAGCGAAGTGGTGGCTTCTACATGCGAAACAAAAGGGATGGTTCAGTCCCTGTGAAGGGCAATTGGGCTCAAGCCCTGAACAGGCCGCCAGTCGAAGCCCCCAGCAACCCCCCTGGCATGGCTGGGTTTGGCAATGGCTTGGTGGATCTACAGATGGCAACTGAAGCCTTCAGAGATGCGTTTTCAGCGACAGCTCCTTCCATGGAGGGCCCTCTGGAAAGAGAGCAGGATCCTCTCTTAGCTGAAGCCTACAAGAGCCAGGCCAACCCTATGACAGGCACGACATGCGCCCTCAACTTTGCTATTTGGCCCTGTCCTTTCTTGCATGCAAGTGGAAGTTCAAGGCGACAACAGTGCTTTGTAACACTGCGTTTAGCATGTGATTGACAGCATCGCAATAGATACTGTGAAAGCATCACTTGCTTTGAATGATTTGTCTCTCTTGCTGCAGCTGCAAGATGTATTTGAGATCGAGCTGAAGCCATAGATTGAAAGCCTGCACTCCTGCATCATTGCAAATATCCAGCTTCAGACTGGTGAAAGCTGCTGTCAGACAGCTTGAATGATAGGCTCGCACTGGTGACGGGGTGGTCAGACAGCATCATTGTAGTTACAACATTCATGCAACAGTCATCTGCACTGCCAGCACTTGATCAGTCATGTGCACTGCAGGCAATATGCACTGCCTAGCATGTGGCAAGGCCTTCAAGGAGCACACAGTCCTAGCTCAGCATCTAAAGGACAAGCATCAGGGTCGCAACACCGCTGACACTGCAAATGCCAGAGGGAATCTGACCCTGGGTGATATCATGGCTCAGGCACAAGCCAAAAGAGCTGCTGGGCCTTCTCAAGCAGCGGCTGCTGCTGAGCGGCACCAGAAACAATACTCGGCCTTCACTCCTGGTGACTCACGAGGCATGAGAGAGTATCTCAAGGTCTGTGTCTG
>JAABUK010001943.1_pt1 | contig 38124 bp, 5 predicted proteins | sample 5559141 | NCBI WGS metagenome assembly JAABUK01 (sample SAMN10711869, study PRJNA513367) | rock metagenome | isolation source: Antarctica rocks | place: Antarctica: Victoria Land, Pudding Butte nord | collected 2016-01-03 | reverse complement strand
AAAATCTAATAAATATATCAAATCTAACAAATATATCAAACCTAATAAATATATTAAATCTAGAAAATGTATATAAAGTATATAGAATATATAGAATATATAGAATATATAGAATATATAGAATATATAGAATATATAGAATATATAGAATATATAGAATATATAGAATATATAGAATATATAGAATATATAGATAAAGTATATAAAGAGTAAATAAAGTTTATTATATAATTTTAATTTAATATAAAAATCTTTTTAGTTTCTATTCTTTTTAATATAGAATTAAGAGCTTTTTATATATATATATTATTATTTCTATAATTTAGTAATAGAATTAAATAGAATTAATAGGAATAAATAAAATAAAATCGAATAAAAAGTAGAGTTTTTTTTAATCTCGAGCTAGTATATATTCTAAATATTTTCTATACTTTATATATTCTATATATTCTATAAATTTTATAGACTTTATAAATTTTATAAATTTAATATATTTTATAAACTCTATAACTTTATAGACTTTATAAATCTTTTATACTTTTTATATATATTATACTTTTTATATATTTAATATATTTAATATATTAACGATTTAGAATATTAATATTAATAGGTTATAAAATTTTATTTTATTCTATATTATTATCTAAATTATTTATTCGATCGAAAGTTTATTTTCTTTATTAATATAATATATATAAACTAGTTTCTTTTATTTATTAATATAATATATTTTAAATTAAATTAAAATTTTAAAATTAAAATAAATAAATAATAAAACAAAGAGTAAAAGATAAATAATTATTTTTTAATATTAATAATTAGTAAAAAACTTAATAATAAAAAGTAAATATTTAATTTATTAATTATAGTTCTTTAATTTAAATTATTATATTTTAGAAAATTCGAAATTTTTAATATAAATTTATATAATATTTATATATTTAATATAATTATAATTATAATAATAATATTTAATAATTAAGAAATTTACGAAGAAATTATAAATATAATATAAATATATAATAAGTTTTAGCGCCTAATTTAAGTCGTAGAATATAATCTTAAAAATAATCGAAATTATTTATAAAATTACTTTAAAACGAGTAAATTAAAAATATCGATATTATAATTATCTAAAATTAAGTTAAAACTCGGCTATTTAAGAACTATATAATAATAATACTAGTTATTTTTATCTAGTATATAAAAGAGGTTTAGAGACTCGTATATATTTTTTATATAAATAAAAGAATCGATATATATAACTAGGAGCCGGTCTATTATAGAGAAGATTTATACTTAATTAAAAATATATTTAGAGAGTAGGAAACTAAAGAGGAATCTTAGTTAAATAAAATTAAAAAACGGATATCTTTAACGTAGAAATTCCTTAATATAAAAAATTCTAAATTTATAATATATATAGTTTATCGTCGATCTAGTATACTTTAGTTAATAACTTATTTATATTATTACTACTAGAGAAAGATTTAATAGAGAGGAGTAAATATATTTCTTTAAAAGATTTTAATCTCTATTACTTTAACTAGAATAATATTTAACGATATATTTATTATATTATAATAAATTTCATAAATTAACTCCTAGATATAATATAATTAAAGAAAATAAAATTAGAGTTTTAAAAGACGTCGATTATATAAAAGGCCCGAGGTTACGAAAATATAATTAATTTATTATTATTTTCGAGGGAGAGTTTAAAAGAAGCCTAGTAAAAAGAAAAAATAAAATAAATTTAATATTTATAAAAGAAAACGAATCAAGATAGCGCCTTTATAAATACTTTATATTCTCATATTTTTTATTAATAAAAGTACTCGCTTAAATCTTTTATTAATAATAGTTATTTTAAATTATATATTATTATAGATATAACTATTATAGATATAATTAATAGAAATATTATTGACGACGAGTTATAAATTGAACTCGTTTTATTATTATAATATAGATTTTTAAAGAACTTTAATAACTAGCTAAATTAATATTTTTAATTTATATAATTTTTCTAAATCTTATTATTTGAAATTATAATAAGTTTATCGGTAAATTCGGAAAAATAATTTTATATAATTACTATTTAATTAGTATAATTTGTATATCTTATAGCCTTAATAAGTTTTAGCGCTAAGATTATAAAATTAGAATTAAAGTCTACGTAAAAGATTTAAATTTAATTCGAATATTTATTATCTCGCTAGTATAATATAATATTATTATAAAGACATATTTTATAAATTAATATAAAATTATATTAAATATATTAAAAGACAAAATTTTATTCGTTTTAGATTATAATTATTATAATAAGAATATTAATATAGAAGGATTTTATTTTCTTATTATTTAAAAGCTAGTTTTTTTAATTAAAGATTAAAGAAATTAAAGAAATAAAATCTAATAATAACTCTTCTCCTCGTATTATTTAATTATAATATAAAAAAAATTAGTCCTACTTCTTAAATTATTATGTTAACTAAAATAGAAGACTTCGAGTTTCTAGATATTTAATCGATATCGCCTTATTCTATCTCCTCTCGAAGAATGAAATAAACTAGATATTCTCTCTTATAATTAAAGAGGTTAATTAATTAATTAACTTATATATTTAATTTAATAAATCTATTTTATTAATAAGAGAATTCTTTTTAAATAACTTTTTAATAGAGTTATTTTACGATAATATTAACTAGTTATTAAAAAGATCTCTTTAATTAAAAACGTTAATATATTAATAATTTATTCTCGTTATTATTAGTCGTTAATTATTAGTTTTAATTATTTTTAAATATTATTAATCTTTTCGTATTAATTTCCTTTCCGTTTTAACCTCTATAATTTAACTAATATATTTTATAAACTTTAAGAGCGTATCTTTATAAACTAATTAAATAATTATATTAATTTATATTTTTTTTAATTATTAAACTTTTTATTTTCTCCGTTTTCTATTTCGTAAATTTAGGTATTTCGTTAAATTTTAATAATAATCTAGATTATACTAATTATTCTCTAGTAAAAGAGAATTAATTATATTATTTTATCTTTATTATTTATTGTACGATTATATATATATCTTAAGTTTATATTAGTATTTTCTCGAAATATTATATATATATCTATTAAATAGATTTCGTTTTTTTCTTAACTAACTTCGAGTAAAATAATAATATATATTTTATATTCTATTTTCTCTATTTATATTAAAAACTAGTATTAGAAATCGCGGGTACTTTTATTTAATAAAGAAATTTATTAAACTTTATTTTATTATTATTAAATTATATTATTATAAAGTTTTCGGTCTTTTTTAATTTATTATAATAATTAAAATAATTCTCGAATAAATATCTCTTTTAGACTAGAGTTATAATATTTATAAAATATTTAATTTTATTAATAAATTTATAATCTAGTTATTATTAATAAATCTAATTTTTAACTCTTTAATCGATAATTTTTATATTTTAATATTCTTCGATATCCTCGATCGAGCTCGTTTACTCTTTTCTCTTTCTTATAATAATTATTATATCGTATTATATTCTAAACTTTAAAATTCGGAGCGCTTAAATCTTTATATTTATAATTAATATTAAATATATTTATCGCTATTTAATTTCTCTATATTAAGATTTATTCTAAATATATTTTTATTTAAAATATATTATTATATAAATTCTTTAATTTATTTAATATATATTATTATATAAATTCTTTAATTTGTTTAATATATATTATTATATAAATTCTTTAATTTGTTTAATATTTTAATATTATATAAATTCTTTAATTTATTTAATATTTTAATATTATATAGTTTGACTAGAGTTTAATTAAAACGATTATAATTTAAATTATAAATACTAGAATTTTAAAAACCTTGAATACTTTCAAAATTATTTTTAAATAATTATTTTAGATTATTATAAATTTTTTCGTATATTTATTTTTAACTTCCGTCGCTTCTTTTAATTAATATTATATAAAGACTATAAATATTAATTTTAATTTTAGAATTATATAATATACTATTTATACTTTATAAATATAATATTTTATATTAATTTAGTAAGATATTTTATAAGTCGACTTTAATTAATTACTTTAATTTTAAACTAGATTAAATATAATTTTTATTTTAACTTTAAATTAATATATAACTTCATTATTTAAAAATTTACTCTTAACTCGATAATTATATTCTCGAACTTCATCGTTATCTTTATATTAAACTTCTTCGATATTCGAGATATATAAATCAACTCGTATTTAAGTAAATAATACTCTATAAATAATTTTTTTTTTAAAAATACTAGAAATATATTTTAAATTAATATTATTTCTCTAGATACTCTTATTATAAATAAATTAAAAAAAGTCGTTTACGAATTCTCCGATTTATATTAATATATTTATTTTAATATATTTTTTAATTAATTATATATTTAGAAAAAAGAGTACTAGCGAGATTAATAATCTTTAAATAATATAATTATTTTAATTCCGAGTAATCGCTTTTCTTTATTTTTTAATAATTATTATATTTATTTTCTTAAAATTCTCTTTTAAAGTAAATTTAAATTAAATAAATAATGAATTTTATTACTTCGATTTCTATTATAATCGATATAAATCGATTCGAAATTTAAATAATATTCAATACTTTATTTACGATTAAATATTATATTACTCTATATATTTTCTTATTAAATATTTTTATATTTATTTATTTTTAAAGACTTTAAATACCTCGTATTTTTATATTATATTTATTTATTATTAATATAAAGAGAAATAAGATTTTTCGTAGAATTTTTATTTTATTTTTAAAGTCTTAAATTTTTCCTTTCTCTTATTTTTAATTATTAGGAATTAAAGAAACTCTTTAAGATATCTATTTTTATTCTTTTTATTTAATGAATTTTTCTATCCTCTTCGATTTTAGCGAGGCTTTATATATATTCTCTTTTTATAAAAATATTTTCGTTTTCAAAATTATATATATATTCTTTTATATAAATATTATAGTTTCGTTTATATTTCTTTATATAGTTTTTAACTCTTAATAAAATTTTAATATAATAATAATTTTAATTAAATTTAATACTTTGATATAAACGAGTTTATAGAACTATAGTATTAATTATTTCTTAGAATTATTTTATTATTTTATTTAAATATCGATTAATATTATATCTATTTTTAAATTCTAGTTTTTTAAATATAATATTAAGTTTTTATAGATTTATTTATCTCTTTTTAGAGAACTCTCTCTTCGATTCTTTTCTAAACGTAGTAAATATATAATACTTTTATTATTTATTAATATTTAAATTCTACTATTTTTAAATTATTATTAAAATTTTAATTTTAATTTTCTCGGATTATAAAATTATTTATAATTTAATAGACTCTTTTTATAAAAAATAATAAATTAATAATCCTTTAATTTCTTTAAATCTATTAAATAATTAGTTCTTTAGAATATCTAATTTTAATTCTCTCGCCTCCGTCTTTTCTAGTAGCTAGTTTATTATAATATAATAAAAAAAATTCCCCGTATTATTCTAATTAGAGTAATAGAGGTTAAAATTTCTTAAAAAAAAATCGTCTTTCTTCATTAATATTTCCCTTAATAATAATAATAGTAAGAGATTATTAATCGAGATATATTATATTAATAAAAGATTATATATATTATAAATCTAAATCTCTTTTTAATAATATACGATATAAATAATATTAAATATAAACGATATAGACTATAAGTATTTTTATAATATTCTTGATAATAGAGATTTTTATCGTCGATATTATTAAGCCTTCGATATTATATCTCGTTATAATAAAAATTATAGAGGTTTCATAATACGCGAATAAAAAAATATAAATTAAAAATTCTTTAAGAGAGTAAATTAAATAATAATATTATTTCTAACTCGTATTAATTATTAGAAATAATTAAATAATAGTAATAATAGGGAAATAATAATAAAAAGATATTCTTTATATTAATAAAGAATCTATTTTTAAAGTTAAGTCCCGCCGCTAAATTAAATAAATTTAATTACTACCGGTATATAAAATAAAGTAATATTTATAGAGTAATATTAATAAAATATTAGAGTAATAATAATAATAATAAATTAATAAATTAACGATAAAAGTAATAGAAATAATAATTAATAATAATATCTATAAGACTACGATAATAAGATAGGATAACGGAGAAATTAGACGATATAATAATATTTATAAGATAATAATAATAGGGTAATATAATTAGTAATAGTATATATAATACGAAACGTAAAGGAGTTCCTTCTTCGAATAATACTTGATACTTTACTTTCTTATTATGTTTATAGCTCCGGTATCTCTATACTCTACCAATACCTACTACTAAAGCGATAGCGCAAGAAGAAGTATATATAATATAAACGCAAGGTAGAGTAAGGTATAAAGTAGTAGATACCGCTACTTACCTTCCATCCTATACACCGGTGGTAACTGGGTTCGTTTGGCTTAGCGGCGGGACTTAGCCCTATAACCGAACCCTCTACCGGTATATAGGATAGGCATGATCGCAGTGTTAGACGAAGACGGCTCATGAGGTGAGGAGGGGGGTAAGGCGTGGGAGACATATATTAGGAGTGATAAGATGAAGGTAGCTCACGATACAAGTCTACAGTATTAAGTGCGAAGTGATGAGCAGAATTTGATTCTCATCTAGTCTACGAGTCGAGGCAACCAAAGCATAGCGTGAAGATGGTGTTCGTAAATCATGAGTTATCCTTCCCTCTTTAATGTCAATCTCGCCCCTTGAACTTTCCCGGTCACCCTGTCGACAGATCCCATCATAGCCCCCCTCCATCCTAGCCCAGAATCCCGTTCTTCACTTCTTCACCTCCTCCTCTACGCCTGCAACATCCCCCGCTTCAAGATCCACGCCTATCTGCCTCGCCAGTTCATCCCAGTCCCAATTTAGGAAGTCAGATCCGCCGTCGACCCTATTGCAGCTCTGGTCAAGAGCGCCGGAGAAGGCGGGATTGTGGTTTGGGGGCTTGCTGTTGAGCTCTAGAGTGGAGAGCGTGATGGTGGTGGGAAGAGAGATGGTGCTGTTGCTTGCGTTGCTGTCGGGGTTGACTGCCGGAACGCTCGTACTAGTGTTGTATGCCGGTTTGTTGTCCAGGTCGGGTACGGCGTTCAGGTCCGGCGCAGTGCTGGTGTGGTGGATGATGGTTTCGTTGTTGAAACTCTCGTCTTCGAAACCGAGGGAGCGGAGGAAAGAGTCATGGTCAAAGTTAGCGTCCTCGATATATGATATGCTGTCATAGTCTGTAATGTTTTCGTTGAGACTTGGTGCAGCGCCGGTATCTGGGACTCTAAGATTGTCGACGATGATAGATGTATCATTGACCGTGGCTGCAGAGTTGCCTTCGTCACAGAGTTTGCCTTCTGCAGCACGTCTGGCTCCTGTGTTAGTAGCACTCCAGTCGCAATCGTCGAAGGAGCCCATTCCATCACCTCCCGATATGTTGCTGACCATTCGCACAAAGTCCATCTCGGCTTGCTCTAAATCCGCGGCACTGGTAGCATGGAGTCCTGGCTCCTCTTGAGGGTGTAATATTGAGAGAGCTCCATGGGTAGCTAGCGGTGGTGACAAGGTATCACTCAATAGTTCGAGCTTGGTCTGACCAATTCTGGGAGGTGTCGTAGCCGAGCTGGATAGAGGAGCCCGAAATGTCAAGGACGGGGAAGTGACTTCTTCGCAAAACGGACTTGAGAGAGTTTGTGTGGCTGGCATATCGGTGACATTGTACTCAAAGCTCTGAGCGAAGATACCTCCAGAGATGGTAGTGAGATCGATGTCCTTCCAAATTTCCTCAATGTCATCAAGGAGAGGAAGGGGCTCGGCATCGCCGGCAATACTGTTGTCAATAGGCAACGGCAAAGGGGTATCTGCACCTGTCATGGATGGGAAAGGAAAATATTCAGCGTCGGCAGGGGGGGCCAAGCAAGCATCGTAAGGTGTGGTGAAGTCGCTAGGTGTAGTGAAGTCGCTTATCTGCTCGGGAACTGGGGAGTCATTGTAGAATGTAGGTAAATCGGTCCATGGGTCATTCACCGGCGAGGAGCCGTCGTCAAAGTCACTGAAGATGGAATAGTCAAAGCTACGGAGAAGCGAGGAGTCCCCGTTGGTAAAGCGAGCTGGGGAAGAGACCCGTGATATGATAGTACTGATACTCTCGGCATCGGAGTCGTCATTATCAATATATGACTTTTTGTTAGTCTTCTCCATTGCTTCAATTCGCGCCGAATGTCTAGAACCCTCAACAAGCGTCGGCTCTCCTTTAGCAAGAGGTCTTTTCGATCCAGGCGAGGAGGTAATATTGCCCCTCGATTTTGATTTCTTCCCGTGGTCCAAGATAGCTCTTCTTCGAGTGCGGATCTTCTTTGGAGGTGATGAGGACGAGTCCGTATCAGGCCCATCCGTATCGATCTGCTTCGCAGATCGCTTTGAAATCCTACCTTCGAACTTCTGGAATGGGCCAAGGGTTTCCAGAGATTTCTTGTTCGAGTAGGTTTGGCCAACCCAGAATCGTAGAGAATCTTTGTGTATGTTCGGGATCCAATCTAGATCCAGATCTGCGCAGCCTATGTTCAGTTTGAAGGCATATGACTGTACGAACATCTTCCTTGCCCTGTAGATGATGTGGCCAGGGAAGTCGAAGATTGGGTCCTCTTTGAGTCCAAGAAGCAATTGCTTACACTCAAAGTTCGGGTGGTGCTGCTCCAACGGCACTCGCAAGCCGATCTCGAGGCTGGTACTCAGTTGCTTCCACGACTGCCTTTGCTTTGTGGACAGCAGGTTGTACCACACGTATAATGCGGATTTCGCAAAGGATGTCACTTCATCGTAGAGGTCGCGTTTAGGATGTCCCTCCTCCCAGCCCATCTCAACGAAGAAGTCCTCCCGACAACACGATTTGTTGGGGTAGCCGCCTTTTCTAACTCTCGTCCGATCTGGCAGTGGAGATTCAACGTATTCCTGGACAGACTTGCCCCAGAGTGAGAGTGGTCAGTTTATTGTCTATATCTAATTGATATATTGCAGGACTTACACTTTCCGAGCTCATGCTTTCGGTATATCCTTTGCGCCGGCAGACTTCATCCTCCTGTATCTGCACTCTAACCAAACGGGAGGCCCCTTCCGGTGGCAGGGATACTGGGGTGCATCTCACTGGTAAGGGTGGAAATGGCATATTGGGAGGTCACTGGCAGGATGCAAATTAAGAGTTCAGCTCAACAACAATGTAAGAGGAACTAAAGACAGGTTTTTTTAGCCCAGTACAAGCTTCTTTGATGGAACGTACCTGACACTGAGAAGTTCAAGGTCTATATATCTGGAGGACAGGCTCTGGAACAGCTATTTGGCCAAGTATCCATTGCCCATGCAGGACTGCGACGACGGTCCGTATGATATCTTGTAGCTCTTGAGCTCTTCATGCAGGTCGTCGAGCTCCGTAAGCAGATAATCTCAACGGCTGCCTTTCGTATGAGGGCTCCTCATGCAAGTCCCAAAAGCTCAAATGCAAGGCTGCGAACGACCTTCGTTGATTATAGGACTCTTCCAGTAGGAGTTCGAAGCTAGTATTAGGGTAATGACTGACTGTAACTTGCGTTTTGATTATTCAGCGCTTCATGCAATGCTGCGAACGGCACCCATCAAATGTAAAGCACAGTGTAAGTAGATATTGAAGTTCACGTGTGCTTATCGGATTTGTCTTCGTCAAAGCCCAGTGGCAAGGAGACAACCTTCTGCGTTAAGAAATCGCATCTTGATTTCCCTCAAGAGCCAGACGTCTTGGCTTGCCTTGTGTCTCAAAGCCTTGCCAGGACGTATCCCAAATAAAGACTTTCTGCTCAATCCTCGCACCGGAAGCAAATCGAACTAGATATCACGTCGTGCGACAGCAAGCAAACATGGCTACCACGCATAGCGGGCCGCCAACATACATATCGGATCTGTACTGTGCCTTCCCGGACCCTTGAGCCACGACGAGTTGCTCTCGCTGAGGCACCAAGGACTTGTTATCGCCAGCCGTGTTGTGGACCTTCTAGCAACATGAAGGCCGCAACAGGCTTTGACGTTCAGTTCTTACAGCATCAGACAGCTGGAAGGGTTGTCACCATACCATTGCGAAAGGACTTGGCAACAGTCGATATTGGGCGAGACGGTGATCTAGCAATACAACAGGAGCGACAAGCTCTTTCACTCTGCTCTGACATCTTGAGACAGCCATTTTGGGCTTGTCAGCCTGTGATGGCCAAAGAATGCCTGGGGCAGATTTTTTAGGCGAGATACGTACTGTAACTACTGGTCTGATAATTGAGTTCAGATGCTCAGGGTTCTAGCGGAGCGAAAAAAATCAAGGTAAGACTGTGAGTATACAGGTTGTGCAGTTTCGCATCTCCGTGGCCACAGGAAGGATGCAGATGATAGATAGCGCTGATATCCCAATACTGTCAGGCAGATATTCTGCAGGACGCTATTTGAGCTTAGTTATCGCATTCCTATATAGTACTCAGATACTACTTCTTAGCTATATATATAATACATCTTTAACTATATATTATAGTATAGTATAATTACTCTATATATTAATCTCTAATTCTAGTAACCTAAACTAGGATAATTTATAATCGTTTTATTATCTCGTAGAAGAAATTTAATAATATAAAATTAATCTTTAATTAAAACCTCTCTCTTTATTTAATAAACTAGTAGAGTTCGTTTAATTTAATAGCGCGCCTTAAGTCTATAAACGAATCCTTTAGTAATTTATAAAATATTAATAATTATAATTAAACTTCTAAATTAATAATTAAAATACGAATAAAAATTAAGAATAACTTACTAGAAAGAGAGACTCGGGTATATATTAATAATAATATAATATTATAACTATTCTGGAGTTAAGAGTTAAGAGTTAATAATAATTAAATTTTAATAAATAAAATATTTATTAATTTACGAATAAATAAAAAATCTTAAATATTATAAATTCGAGTAATGAAATTATTACGAGTATTATATTTTTTAAATTATTAGTTTTTCTATTATAAATCTCTTCTATATTATTAAACTTTTAATAAAATTATATAAATTAGAAAATATTAAAATAGAAGTTTAATAAAATTTTAATATAAATATAAAGAAGAAAAAAATAATTAAATTAATTTAAATTTCCTATTATAAATAAAGGAGTTTCTCTTTTATTTAGAGTTCTAATAACGAGTTTATTAATTAAAAGTTAAATATAAAATTCTTTTAAAGAATTATTCTAGGACTTTAATATATTAAGAAAATAGAGACCTTAAAATATTAATATAACGAACTAAATATTATAAATATAATAATCGTATTAATATTATTAGTTAAAAATAATTATTAAATAATATATTAATTAGAAAAGTATTCTTGGAAAAAGACTCGAATTTAATATTATTTTTAAAATTAACCTCTAATCTTAATTATATTTATAAATCTTATATTTAGAAATATATTATTATAAGAAAAAAACTATATGAATTCTATTTATAAATACCTCTAGCCTAGAACTTAATAAAGTTATTATTATACAATCTCTTTAATTTATTAATATATATTATTATTCTAAATCGGTTATTCGATTATTTTTTAAAATTATAAATTTTATATTAAGTCTCGTTTTTAATAAATTATTATATTAAATCTAGTTAAAATTAATATCTTCGTAACTAAATCTCTAAATTTAATTAAAACTCTAAAATTATTTAAATTAATAACTTCGCGAATATTTTAAAATATATAAATTATATCTAGTAATAAATAAATACTATTTAAGATTTTAGAGTTCTCGGGGATATAAAGAGAATAAGAATTCTATATATTTTTTAATATCTACGAGTTTTATATTATCTTTTAGATTATATAATATTTAAAGAATAAAATATTTAAAATAAAAACTTTTTTATTAGAGATTATTTATAAATTTAAATTAAAAATAAAAAAATATATAAGAAAATAAAATAAAAGAGAATTGAAATATATTAAAAATAATATTTATTAAATATTTTTCGAGGAAAGAGAAAATAAATATCTTTATTAAGATTTTTAAAATTTAAAATTAATATAAACTAAAAGATTAATAATAGAGTATTATAATAAACATAACGAGATCGAGAAAAAGTTAATAATAAAAATCTTTAAAGAGTCTATAAAGAAATTGATTAAAGATTTAGAGAGAAATAATTAAAGAGGAGTTTTTAATAAAAAGAGTAAAACTCTTATTCTAAATTTAGTAATTAAAATAATAAAGGATATTATATATATATTAGATAAGAGAATCTAAATTCTCTAAAATTAAGAGATTAAAAATAAATATACAAAGTTTATTTCTAATTAACGAATCCTTATCTAAAAAGTAAATCGATAAATAAAAATATTAAAACGAGTATTATAATCAACGTTATTTAAAATAAATTAACTAAAATAAACAATTTATCGTAATTATAATACTCAATTTAAATAAAGAATTATATAAGATAATTATTAATAAAAGTTCGATAAACGAAAGAAACTCGTAATTAAATATTAGAAAATAATTTAAAATTCTATTTTAAAATTAGTATCTTCTTTTAGATTATTTAATAAAATAATATCGTTTATTATAATTATATCGAGTATAGTTACTTTAATATAAATTATCTAGATTTATTTAGAAAGAAAAACGTAAAGCGTCGAATTATTAAAGAATATAGAAAGAAATAAGTATTAATAAAGAGGAAATTAAAATATATTAACAGTAGAATAAATTTCATACTATTTAATCCGAGATATTTAGAGATATAAGTTTATTGAATTAAGAAAAAAAGTGTTTATTTTCTTAATTATTTTGTAAATTATATTTAAATAATAAAGAGATATATATTATTAATATAATATAATATAGAATAATAATAATAACTAGATAGAATAAATAATAAAAAGTATTAATATTATAATTAATAAAAGAAATCGAAATATAATTAGAATAAACGAAAATAGAAAGTTATTATTAATATTTAAAAAAATCTCTTCCGAAAATAAAGAAGTTTAATATAGTAATACTATTAATAAAATAAAAAATAATAAAGAAGAAGATAAGATAGAGTAATAATAAACTATTAATAACTATCGATTAACTAGAGATATTGATTATTAAAAACTTAAATATTAAAGAGATAATTTCTTTAAAATTATTATTTTTAATACTCGTTATTGAATCTTTTATTAAATAAAAAACCGATATTCTCGGGAAATACTATCGCTCTAAGAATTAAAGAATATAAATTATTAATTATTTTAATTAATTATTAAATTTTAGCTAAATATTTTAATATAAACTCTGTATATATAAATAATATATATAACCTCGAAGATAAGATTGACAATATTAGAGAGATTATAATTTATATTAAAATAGAATAAAGATTATTAAGAAAAATAAAAATTAATTAAAGAAATCTTAGATTAAGAATATTATTAGAGAATTTATTATAAATAATATTACGAAACTAAAAACTAAGTCGAAATTAATTAAAAATAATAAAATTTATAATATAGATATTTATAACTATAACCTTATATTTAATAATCGAAGAAATTTAGAGACTTTACTAGATATAAATAAAAATTATATATTAATTATTAATATAGATTTTTTTTCTATTAGATAATATTTTAATTTCTTGAGTTTATTTATATTTAATTTAAATCTATATTTAATAAAGAATTTAAAATTTAAAATTAATAAAAAACTTTTATATAATAAAGATAATATAAATAAATAAAAATTGACTAAATAAATATTTATTTTAGACGATATTAATCGACGTAGATTTTATATCTAATTTTGTTTTTAAATTATATTTAAATAATATTATTACTATATAAATCGCTAACGAAAAGTTATATAAATTTAAAAGTTATATATAAGATATAATTACTTTAACTCGTTTTCTAAAATTGATCGAAAATAAATTTATTTTAAAATATATTATATATAATATTCTACTAGATAAAACTTAGTTTCGAAATATTAAAATAATTAAATTTACGTAAATATCGAGTATTCTATCAATAATTTAAAAAAATCGGATTATTAATTTATAACTTCGATTATTATAAATAGAAAAGAGCTAGAGATTATATTATTTAAAAATCTCGACGAGATAATAAATAAAAAGATATATATTAATTTATAATATTCGAATATTAATAAAGTAGATTTAATTTCAAAATAAATATTTAAGAAAAACGAGAGCTATTTATTAAAGAGTTCAAAAACGAAGAGAAAAAAATAATTAAATTCGAAGATTATAATATATCTAAATTAAGAGATAAATTATATTAATAAGATATTAAATTTAATTAACGAGGATTATTAATTAAGAGAAATCGCGGCGAGAATAAAATAATAAAAGAAATAAATAATATTAATAAATAGAATCGAGAAGAAATAATTATTAATATTTAAAATGAGATTTTAGAGATAAATATAGAATAATTAATCTATAATATATTATTTATTTAGGATTTCGGAGTATTCTATAAAATTTAAGAAATAAAAGAAATTAGTTTAGAGAATTTCTAAATTTTATACAAGATATTATAAGATATAATATTTTAATTTATTTTATTAATATCGCGGTTTCTTTATTATAAAAGTAAAATCTAGAGTCTTTGAAGAAATATCCTATAAATATATCTCTTATAAGAATATAAAATAGAGATATAACTAGATATTAATTAATTAAAATAAAGAAAGAGGGTATAAAAAACTTGAAGAAAAACTCTATAAATAGTAACTTCGGATTTAATATTTTGAATCCGTTATTTTCTACTAGTATCGAGTAGCTCGTTAAGATTATATAAAATACTATAACTATATTAATTTAATTTCGATTTTAAATTATATTAATTTATAAAAATTATATATTTATAATACTCCCTAAACTAGCGCGGTATTATAAACTATATAACGTACTTATTATTATATTAATAAGAGGTTAATTCAATATTATATAATATAAAAGATATTAATTATTTTATAAAAGATTTAGTTTTAATATATTAGAATCCTAGTATTATCCTAGTCCCGATAGAGTTAGTAATAGGGTTTAGCCCGCTCTCTTAATAGATATTTATAATAATACTCCTACTAAAGTCTATTTTATAATAAATCGCTCTTTTTTAAAAGAAAGAAATTAATACCCTCGTTAATATATTTATATAAAGTATCGTAAATAATAACGTAAATAACATTTATATATAAAAATAAATAGATAAATAATATATATTTTATATAATCTACCGATTACGGGTAGGCCCGTAGAGTTTTAGAATTTAATATAAAGTCGTAAAATTTAATATTTAAATCGCGATAACGAGGTAAAGTAATAAGGAGGTATAAAAAGAATATAAATAATTAACGATAAAAATTATAATATTAATAAAATAGAGGTATATATATATAGTATTATAAAAGTATTAATACTAAAGAACTAGGGCCCTAAATATATATTAGAAAAATAAAATCTTAATATAAATTTAGCTAGTTAAGAAAAGTCGTTTAATAATATTTTTAGAATTAAAATTTTTTTAACGCGGAGTTAGTCCCGATTCGATTAAATAATTATATAATTAATATTATATCCGAAGATTTTTTCTTTATAAATATTTTACTTAATTAAAAAGTAATAATAATAAAAAGAATATATCTAAATTTATATAAAGAAATATATAAATAATATATTATTAAAATATTCAGACTATATAGCTCTATATATAACTAGGCGAATAATTTAAAATTATTAAAAAAATAGTTTTACTAGTTCTCGATATAGTATCTCTTTATTATTATTATAATACCTATACTCTAAATAGAGCTCGATAGATAAATTTAATATAATAATTATTTCTTAATAAAAATAAGTAAAGGGCGATAATATAAAAGAAAAATATAATTATATTTCTAAAATAATCGACTTTAAAAGAAGAATTTAGTTTAGTCTCTAGCCTATTATTTATATTCCTTAATAAATTCGTCCGCGAAAATATTTTTAGTATTTATTTAACGATTTTATATAGATCTTTAATCTTTTTAAAATAAAAGATATTCGATAATATAAATCTTCCCTTTTTTAACAATATAATTATTAAATATATACTCTAGTTTTTATTCTAACTCTAAATCGTCTCGCTCGATTTCTACTACTTTAGGTTTAATAGGTCGTAGATATTTAAAAGAATTTTAATTTAGTAATAAATACTACTCTAACTATACTATTAAAAATATATTATAAATCTTTTAATTTTCCGAGATATTAAGGCGGTATATAAATTTATTAATATAATTAAAAATCCTAAATAATCTAGTTATTTATTAACTATATTTACGACTAATAAATTTATTTACCGGAATATTATAATATTTATATAAACGTAGTAAAACCTAGTCCCCTTTATGAAAATATAAAAAATAATAAATATAATTATAATACTCTTTATTATATATTTAAATATAGGTAATTATATCTAAAGTTTAAATATATATTAATTTCTTTAATAAAATATTTTTCTCTTAACTTTTTAAATTTAACGCGTTATTAATAATAAAACTGAAAACTATCTTATTTAAAGTATAATTAATACGCTAGGAAAATATATTATTATATTATATAGTTATAAAAAATAGTATCTCTTCCTAGGTTTTAAAATTTTATAAAATAACGATCTAGAATTATAATATAATTTTAATAGTCTAACTTATATACCTATTTAATTTATTCTTTTATAGATAATAAATAATAAAGAATATTAAATTTACTTTAAATTTATTAAATAAAATCTTCTATAAATTATTTATAAATTTATAATCGCGATCGGAAAAAATAATTTTCGGAATACTTTAATTTATTAAATATAAATAATATGAAAATATATCTATTTATTACTCTACTTTTTATATTAATTTTCCTAGAATCGCGGTTACTTTTCGGGAAAATATTTATATAATAATTATAATATTATCGAATTCTATTTATAAAAGGGGTAAGACTAGGATAAAATCGATAAAAATTATATAAAAAAAAGAAAGCGGTATAAGAATAAACTATAATACTCTATAAAGTTTATATTTAAAAGTATTAAATAATTAATATTATAAATAATATCGTAAATACTCTCCTAGTTTTTTATTTAATTTATATATATATTAATATTTAGTTATTATTTTATAATATTTATATCTTCCTATATATAAACTAGAATATACGACGTTAAATAAAACTTTAATATATAAAAAAGATATATATAGACGCTCCGATATATATACGCGATTAGTAGTTAAATTATTAGTATATTATATTAAATCGTTATCCTCTTTTAAAAAAAGAAAATCTATAATATCCTCGCCGGTTTCTATATTATAATTAAATATATAATTTATTTTAATATAAAAGTCGTTATTCTAGTATCCTTAAAGTAATTCTAATTGAAATTATATATTTATTTCTATTAATATATAGATCTTATATATATATATTTAGAGTATATTTAACTCGCTTTTTAAAAAGTCCCTAATTACGTTCTTTTACTATAGTAAGAATAGGGTATTTAATACTATATATTTAATATTAAGTTTATAACGAATTTTTATATTTTAAAAATACTAAATATAATCTAAAGCCCGTATAATATATAAATTAATTTTCATTCTAAATAAAGTAATTTTATTTATTTATTTAACTATATTAAATATAACTCTATAATTAATATAAGAGTTAATTCGATTATATATTTAATTTTAATAAATATTTATATTATTTTTACTAGTTTTATTTTAGTAGGTTAATAACGTATATCTATATTCTTAAAGAATTAATTAAAGAATAGAATAAACTAAACCTACTTCTAGTCGAGATAAAGATTTTTTAACTTTTTTATAATATAATAAATTATAATCTCGTAACCGAATTTCTTATTAATATTAAAGTCGATAAATAATTTCTTTTTATCATCGAAGTAATATAAAAAGGAAGATTTAGAAAAAATAGTTCAAATAACTTTAAACGAACGAATCTCCTATAAGGAAAATAAATTAAAACTAGTTTTTTTAATATATTCTTATTATTAAATATCTATAGGGGGTATTTTATTTAATAACGCGGTTTTCTTATTTTATAAAAACTTGACTAGAGTAGTATAATCTTTAATATAATTTTTTAATTAATTAATTAATCCTAGATATATTTTAAATACCGTTAATATTTAAAGAAAAACTAGTTATTTAATAATTATAAATTTTTCTTTAAAAGTTAATAACCCGAACGAGTTCACTTTCTAGTTGAATAATATAATTAATAAATAACTAATAAACGCCTTTTTAGAGTTAATTAAAATATTAAATTTAATAAATAAAGAAAATATTATATATAGATATTAAATATAATCCTTAAAGGTCTAAAAGAATATTATAATATTATCGATATATACTCGGGCGAATATTTTATAAATATATAGGATCCGGTTTATTTATTATAATATATATATAAGCGAGTTTTTAAATTTTATTATTATAATATTAAAAGTTTCCTAGCCGCGGTATAATATAATAATAAATTTATTTTTATCTTTAAAGTATACTCGCTATTAATAGAAAAAACTAACTATATTAATAATAATAATTTAACGATAACTCTTAACGGCGCTAATTATATTATTCTATAAAAGTAAATAATAAATATTTATTATAATTATAATATTCAAACCTCGAATATTAATAACGATATAAATTTTTTCTAATACCGTCTAATTTTATAATTTAAATAACGAAGACTAGGAAATTAAATAAAGTAGTTTATATCGTCTAGTTAACTCTTCCCTAAATATATAATTTATTAAAGATTTCGTTAATAATCTTCCGGCTCTTATTATTTATAGGATAAATATATATTATTTAAAATATTTTATAATCCTAGTCGGCGCGAAGTAATATACGTATTTATTTATTTTCTAGAATATTAATAAAGCCTCCTTCTATTTAAAATATAAGGAATTAATTATTAATCTTTACTAACTCCGGTTATTTACTATAAATAATAATATTATTTAAGATAATATTATTTTTTACCGAAATAATTATCTTTATTAACGGAATACAAAATTACGAATTAATTAAATTCTTTATATTTTACCCCTTTAAAAACTATTTAAAAAGTAATAAATTAATACTTATAATAATTATATTATTAAAAACGTTTTTAATAAAAGTTTCTTTATATTTTTAAAAAGCTCTTCGTATAACGAGCTCGCGAATATCGTTATTATTTATAATAATATTATAGTAGTTATTAAATTAAACCTCGACTACTTAACCTAGTTTTATATTCTTAGAGATTTTAACGTATTTATCCGTTTTATTCTTTTTTAATACTAATTTTATTCTATCGTTAATAATTTCGGTTAAGAAATATAAGTTAATATCTACTACTTTAAACAAATAATCTCGTACTAGTAAATTGAATTTATAGACTTCGATAATTATCGTAACTTATAAAGAGATAACTTTTATTTTCGTAGTATATACTAGCCGGCTTATATTTATACTTTTTAAATAAATATCGATAAAGTACTCTACTTTATAGTTATCGATATAGGTTATTTAATAAAATATTAATATATTAATTCCTTTAGGGGCTATAACGTCTATATTAATAAATAAATTTATTTTAAAATTATTTATAATATAGAATTCCCTAAAGGCGGTTTCGGTTATTATTTTATTATTATTTTTATCTTTCTCGGAGAAGTATAAAGAAGTAATAATATATTTAGAAAATATAATAGTTAATATTAATACTAGTAATTTAGAGTAGAGTTATTATAGTATAGATTTTAACTTTTAGAAGGAAGTATTTCATAAATTTATAATTAATAATAATTACTTTATAGTTAATATTTTTATAACTCTTTTCTACTTTAATTTTAAAATCTAGATTAATCCGAATACTAGTATACTAGTATTTCCTAAATATTTATCCTATTCCCGTCTTTTTATAAAAGTCGTAGTTTAATTTAATAATAAGTTTCTATTTTAGTAATTTATTATTCGTTTTAATTTAATAATAAGTTTCCGTATTTTTATTTATTACTAAAGATTATTTACTTTTTTAAATAATATTTATAATTAAATATCTAGGGTAAATTTCTTTACTAGTATTTCTACTCTATCCTCGACTCTTAAAATAAATATATAATATATTCCTAGATCGGATACCTTCCTCGTAAATATAGTATTAGAATAAACTAGGTAGTTAAGCTTTATTAGTAATTACCTAAAAACTATATATTTCGTTTTATTTATTATAGATATTATTCTACTACTAATCCTAGTCCTACTCGTTAATATAATATATATTAAATATATATTACTCTTCTATTTATAACTCTATAATATTATCTTTTCAAAAATAATTCTTTTATACCTCGGTTTTATAATAAGTAATTATATACCTAGGGGGTATTTATTATTACCCGAAATAATTAAAATTATAATTACTAGTTATAGGCCCGCGGTTTTCTTAGCGCGGTTAATAATTAAGAAGATTTTTACTTCTAGGAGAGAAAGATATATTCCTAGTATTATTACTAGTAATTTATAGTTAAATAGATAGTAGTTAAATTTAACGAGGTTACTACTATATTTAAAGAATATTTAATTTATTCTAATAAATTGGAATAATAAATTAATAAAAAGTAGCCTAAAGAAACTAGTTTTATTATAACTAGAATTATTCAAATTATTAATAATTCTACTAGTTTTATTATAAACTCTTTGGTTTAATAAATAATTCAAATTTTATTATTTTATTATTTTATATTATTCCTAGTTAGGCTTCTTCCTCAATATTAAATAAATTAAGAAATTTATTTAATAAGATACTAGGTTTAAATAGATTAATAAAAAACTTAAAAATTAAAACTAATATAGTCGTAGATTATAGATATTTATTAATATATACTAAGAATGTCGGCGGTCTTAATTAGACTAAATATTTTATTTATATATTATTTAGGCGTTTTACTAGTACGTATTTAAACGAATTTATATTTATTAAAACGAAGTTTATATATAACTTCTAGCGTCTTTATTTTAAATTATTTAATAAAATTATTTATTTATTTAGAGCTAGCGAAGGTAAATATTAATATTTAATTTATTTCAAAACTATTTGAGGGCTATTTCTTTAAATATTAAAATCAAAACTTTTATATATCTTCTTCGTCGTATTATTAAATTATATTATTAACACGATCGTTAAAATCGAAAACGTTTTTATATATAATATACTTTTTTAAAATAAATAAATAATTCTTTTTATTATCTTTAGGGTCGAAGAATTTAATCTCTTCGAGTTTTAATTTATTCTAGGCGCTTATTTTAATAGTAATATTATTTTAATTAATTAAGTTATTTACTTTTAATAAATTTTAAAATCTTATAGAGTTTTCTTTTATTCTAACTATTAACTTAATAATAAAAGTCTAAATTTCTAGTAATTCTATAAATTATATTATTTATTCGGAATTTATAATAAATTATTTAGATCTAAAAGAAGTTATAGTTTCTTCGTTTTTAAATTAGTCCTTTAAAGATTATTTCTTTTATAAAATTTAATATAACTCTTTAATATCCCTTTGGAAACTACCGATAAACGATATTATAAATATATTATTTATAATCTAGGGTAGTTATATAGTAGGCTATTTAAATTTAATATACTCCGAAAAGTCGTTATTAGATTATTTTACTTTCCGGCCCCTCTTTAACGAATATTAAAGAGGTACTTTAATAAGAGGATAAAAAAACTATATAATTATCTAAATAATTACTCGTCTAATATTAAAATAAACTTTTATTTATTTTAGGATATATTTACTTAATAATAGAAATTCTTATAAATAAATAGTAAAATTAATTATAATATAGTTTAATTAAGTTTCTTCTATAGTAATAACTAAAGTAATAATTAATAATAAATACTAAAAGTAATAATACTAGGAGAATAATATAAGAGTAGTATTAAAAAACTAGTATTCTTTTTCTATAATAGAAGCGTAAAAGATATAAATAATAATAAGTTTATTAGGTTAAATATTTATTAAATGAATAATTTATTAAAATAAATAGTTATATTAATAAAAGAGAAATAAATAAAGAGACGTTTTATATATTTAATTTAGTATTTATTATAAATACCCTAAATAAAAAGAGTATTAAATAGATTATTTACTAATTTAATAAAGAGTTTAAAAATATTTATTCAAGATAATAAAGTACGGTACGGAAATACTAAATAAATATAAAATAAACAAAACTCGCTATCGATACGGAGTAAATTATTCTAAATATAGTAGTTAATAAAGAGTATATTAATTATTTTAAAAGTTATTTTTCTATTTATAACTATTATAATCGTTCTTATTAATATAGAAGAGGTATAATTCTATATTAATATTACTATTACTACTATTTAATAAGAGATTAATTTAATAATATATAATATAAAAGATATTAATTATTTTATAGAGGATTTGGCTCTAATATATTAGAATCCGAATATTACTTTAGTTTTAATAGAGCTAGTAGTAGGATTTAACCCGCCGTTTTAATAGATATTTATAATAATACTTTTACTAAAATCTACCCCGTAATATATATATATTTAACTATTTACCGGTACTATTTAAACTAGTTTATTTCGATTTATTCTAAATTATTCAAAATTATCCGAAGTACTAAATACGTATTTAGTAACTTTAGAGGAAAGTAGGTATTAAATCGATCTCTAGAGCTAGTATATAAACTATATAAATCTACGCGCTTTATCCGCCCTTTTTAATAGAATACTAGTTTACTACTTTATCGATAAAGAGGTTTAATTAGAAATAAATAAAAGATATTATATATAATTATAATTAGAGTTAATTATAAATAATATTATATAAAGTAAATAAATAAAGATATAACTCGTTATATTAATAATGTAGTTAAAATATAGTAAAATTAGATTAAATATATTTTTATACCGAATAAAGGCGCCTATAGTCCGTAGTACTAGTTATTAATATAAATAAAGGAAATAAAATATGAAATATATACTATTATATTACTTGGAATTAACTAGGAATAAAATAGAGTTAATAAAATAAATAAATATATACGATTTTATAAAGATTTAATATAGGTTTAAAATATATATATAACCGCGCGATAGATAATAAAAACGGAATAACTCGGCTAATAATCTTTTATTAAAGAATAATTAATATAATTTAAATTACTACTAGGGCCTAGCGATATATTTAGGTTTATAAAAAAAAGGAAGAAAAAGAAGAAACCGCCGCCTAGAGGGCCGTAGATATTAATTATTTAATAAATTTATAATAGAGCGATCTATAGACCTACGAGATAAATAAATAAAATAAAAAACTAAAATAGAAGAAAACGGAGAAAAAGAATAAATAATATTTTAGAATAATTATAACTATTAGTTACTAATTAATAAAGAAGAATATAAATTACTAATAAATTCAAATTTTTAAATAGCGAGATTTCTTTAATAATTAGTAAATACTATTAATAATTTTATTAAAAAAGTATTTAATAGAACTCCCTTATTAGTAAAATAATTTAACTAGAGTAGGTATATAAATTAATTAACTAATTAAATAACTCGTCGTACCGAATTATTTAAATATATAAATTAAGATTATTAAAATCGAGGATTTATTTAAATATTGGAAATTCGGATTCTTAATTATAAAAAGACCGATATATTATAAAAAAGAAATATAATAAAGGAATCTAAATAAATTATTCTTAATATAATTAATAAAATATCTAAATATAACTAGATTATTAATGGATATATTATAAAGATTTAAGAAAATATAATATATTATTAAATATAAAAGAATCGATATTATAAAAATATATATCGAATATTAAAGATTAATTTAATTAAATACTAGAATTTAAATTATAATAACGTACTCTTAAAGATAATAAAAGCGGTACTTTATATAAATAAAAAGATATAATAATAATAAGAATATTTACCTAAATTAATAAATATAGAAATAATATTATAATATATCTCGTTACAAAGTATAATAATAAGGGTTTTCAAAAAAATTAGTTAGAAATATTATATATTTATAATATAGAAAAAAGTAATAATAAAGTTGAAATATTTTAAGAAAAATAATTGAATTTATACTTTAACGAATCTTTTAGAGGTAATTCAAATATATTAAAATAAACGACTCGATTATTTACTAAATAATCGATTTATTCGTATTATATATATATATATAAGTTTATACTTTTAGTTATAGATAAATAGTATTATTATTTACGAACTAATTAAGAATATATAAAAGATACTAGAACTTATTCTTAATCTAAATATATAGTAATTTCAAATATCTCGAGTTTAGATTTAAAGTTAGTTTCTATATATATAATACTAATTAAAGAAATATTCGATTATTCCGTCGATAACGATATAAGTATAGTATAAATATTAGATAATTTAATAAACTTTCTATATAATTTTTACTTCCTACGATAATATAAATTATATCTATACTAAATTTTAAAAAATATTATATATTTATTATTAATTTAAAATATTAAATTATTAAAATATTAAAATAGGCGAAATAAAGACTAGATCTTTAAAAGATAATTTAGTTAGTTTCGAGAATATTTTATATTAATAATTAAAAATAAGCTAATATATTTTCTATATATATTTTGATTCTTACGAGTATTAATTCTAGGGTATACTAACTACTCCGCGTTATTAAATACGATAATTATCGATAAATATATTATAATAAGATAGAGAAGAAAGTAGTATATTATAGAGAAATAAATAAATCTTATATATATTAAAAAAATATTAGAAAATATTTAATAAAGTAAAGAAAATTATTTTAAGAAATATATATCCGGGTGAAGATAATCGCTAATAATATTATTTTTATATAAATATACTAAAGACTAGCGTTAGTAAATAATTATTATATTTATAAAGTATTCTAATTAAAATCTTAATATCTAAGAGTTTATAAAAAGATTAATAATTATTATATTTATATCGTTTTAATTTACGTTAATATTAAATTATAATATTGAAAGAAAAGTACTAATAATAATAAAATCTTAAAAAAAGATTCGTTCGTTAATTAAAGAAAAAAAAATACTCATTATTTTATATTATTAATTATTAAATATTATACAAGATATTATAAAAAAAAAAAAAAAAAAAAAAGTCGAGATTTTAATTCGCTTTTAACGAATATAATCTCGATATATATTTTATTTTTAATAAGTATATTACGATCGTGAATCAGTTTCTAAAAATTAAGACTTTCTTTTCTATAAATATAATATTATTTAGAAATATAATAATTAATTTTATAGTAGAGAAAGTAAATATATTAAATTATACGATAAATAATTTATAAAATAAATCGTTATATTAAGAAAAAAACTATTTATAAAATTAGAGATAAATTAACCGCGAATACCTTTACTCTTTTAAAAATTAGATAGAAATATAGTAAAAGTAAATAAAAAATCTTTAATATAAGTTAATTATATATTTTAAGATAATAAATTTATATAAGAAAATATAATATTAATAGCCCTAATCCGAAGAGTTATTAAATATTTCGTTTCGAAAATTATTTTAATTAACCTCGATAACGAGTTACTAACTCTTACGATTATTTTTAAAAATTAGAAAATATAATTAATATTTATATTAACCCTAAATTATATATATTCTTTAAATTATTTACGACGTTTATAAATATTTCTTAATAGAGATTATATATAAACGATATATCTAAAAATACTAATGATTATTATATTTTAAAGATATTGTCAAATTCTATAAATAAAATATACTCAGATTTTCAAATTATTTAATTTCTATATTTTAGAAATTATTTATTATTTATAATAAATTATTAGTCGTTAAACTATATAAAATTAAATTATATTAAATTATTTTTATATAAAATTACATTTAAAGCGGCGTTTATTCTTATTAATATCGATTATATAATAAGATTCTATTTTATCGAAATATATATTATAGCGAACTTCGTTAATTTAATTATTTTTCTAAATAATAATATAATCGCTAAAGTCGATTATTTAAAGTCGATATACTATAATAATAATATTCCCTTTAAGAAGTTATTTATTTAATATTTAAAAACGATAATAATAAATTTAAATAAATTTTCGATTTTATATTCTTTATAAATTAAATAATTAATAAAATATATATAATTTATTTTAAAGATATAGAAGGAAATATAATAATATTATATAAATATTATATTTATATAAATTTAATATTTACTAGTAAGCGTTAAATTTATTTTTATTAAATTTAATAAAATATTCGGATACTCGCTATTTAAAATTTTAGTCGAATTCTTATCAAGATATATTTAAAAAAGAGAGGAGAAAAATAATATATTGAGAATTAAAATTATAAATAACAAATTTGAATAATTAATAATCGAGAAATATTTAAATACTAACGAGGTTTTTAATAAAATAAAACTCGTAGTTTTTAATTAAATTCGTTGAATTTTATTATTAAAAGAATAGAAAAAATAGAAAAAAATACTCCTAAAATTATAAAGAAATTAGAATTATTTTAATTAAAAAAACTCTTAAAACTAATAAATTTAAATAATTTATAACGATTTAAGATCGAGAGAGTAGTTTCTAAACTCTTATAATAGTAAAGAAGAGTTTAATATCTAGCGAAATAAAATTATTTCTTTATAAATACTCTTTAATATAACGCGTTAAATGATAGAAGAAGAGAAAGTAGTATTTATAAATATATCTACCTCGTAAAATAAGTAAATTAAAGAGTATTAGAGAGCTCTATATAATAATCTATTATATAAAATTAATTAATCTAGATAAAGTTCTAGAGTAGAAAAGGAAATTGTATTATTTAATATTATCGAGTATTAAATAAAATATAGATTTATGAAAATATATAAAATAAGTACTAATCTACTATAATTAAATATTCTAAAATATAATTTTAAATACTAGTAAAGAGTTTATAAAATCTAAAGTTAATATATACTCGTAAAAATAATAAAATTTAAAATATAAATAATAATTGAATAAAAGTACTCTTAATTAGAAAAAAAACAAAAAACAAAAAATTAAAGTAATAAATATTAAATATCGAGAATATAGATTATATATTCTTTAATAGAGATTTAAAATAAGAAAAGGAATATATAAAGAAATTAAAAATTAATATAAAATTAAATAAAGTAATTAATTAGATTTTTATTAATAATAAGTAAATTTAAAATAAATTTTAAGTAAATTTAAAATAAAAGCGAGAGCGCTATCTAAATAAATAGAATAATCGCGAGACTACGAGGAAGAATTATAAAGATATTAAATATTAAACGTAAAATAAAGATTACGAGTACTATTTAAATAATTATTTATAAAGCGTTTAAAAAAGATAGAGATAAATAGTCTAAATATATATAGTTAGGCGATAATAATATATTAGAGTTTTAGTCGAAATTATTTTAATAAATAATTACGAAATTTCTATAAAATCTAGGAGAAGAAATAAAAGATATAGTAATAATAAATATAATAATAAAAGTATTAAAACTCTAAATAAAGTAGATTGAAATAATAATAAAATAATAAAAAATATCTTTATCTAATATAATAAGAGTATAAAAGTAAAGAAAATTGTAAATATATATAAAATTAAAATTAAATTAATTAATAATTAAATCTAATCGGGAGAAGAATTTCTAGAAATTAATATATTTCGATTAATAATAGAATAATATTATTTTTACGCCGCGGAATAAAGAAGAAATTTTTTATAATTTAGTTTTCCCTCTTTTTTTCTTAATTCTCTTCTCGATTTAAGAGATAATCGATATTATTTTCTCTATTCCGTAGTATAGTTATTTAAAACTTTATATTATTAATTCTTAAAAGAAGTTCTTTAACTCGAATAATCTAGATTAAAATATAAAATTAATCTCGTTATAAAAATATATTAATAATCGATTAATAAATAGTATTAATATTTAAAAATATTAATTACGATAATATATATTAGATTTTATTAATATAAATAAAACTATTAAACGAGTATTAAAATAAATTAAATTTATATATAATTTTATTATAAGTAACTTTATAAAGACGAAGAATATAATATAAAAAAACTAAATATTAATTATTATTAAAAATCGGTTAATTTATAGAGATATTAAAACTTATTTTAATAAAGTATAAAAACGATTAATTGAATTTAAAATTAATTTAAAAAATATATAAATATATTATAAAAAAATCGTATTATACGAATTATAAAATACGAAAATTAAATATAATAAATTATTAATAAATCTTTAATTAAATTATTTATTAAAGTTAGAAAATAGAATAATAATTTAAAAATTAACGAGGAGATAGAAAGAGTTAAGAGAAAAAATTAAAATCCTAGATTTTTATTTAAAAAATTTCGAATCTTTATTATCGTAGGTAAAAATTATATTTAAAAGATTATATTCAAAATTAAAAGTATTAAGAAATAATATAATTAAAATAATAAGAGTTTATTTTATTATTAATTTACTTTTTAGTATTAAAAATCTAGAGATTTAATCTTTTAATATTATAATAATTTAAGATATTTTCCTTCGGCGGGTAATTCGTAATATTTAATTCAATATTTTAATATATTATTAATTATATTTATTATTTATTATTAGAATATATAATTTTATTTCTATTAAATAATCTTTCGTAATCTAAAATACTCTTTATAAAATTTATCGAGATTAATTATATTATTAATTTTGAATTATTAATATTTCTTTATTTAATTATAATCGAATAATTTCTTTATAACGAGTAAATATCTAGTTATTATACTCGCCGCGAAAACTAATTATAATTCTTATATTAATTTTCTTTTAACTAATTTATATTATTAATATAAATTATAATTCTTCAATTATAATTCTTATATTAATTTTCTTTTAACTAATTTATATTATTAATATAAATTATAATTCTTCAATTTTTATTATTATAGTAAATTATTATCGATAATTAATTATTTTTATTAAAATATCTCTTTTAATATCTTTAATAATTTATTTTATAAAAGAATTATTATTACTTTATTATTTTATTTAATTTAATAAGAAAAGAAATATTATTTATTAATATAAATATTTATTTAAATATTATTCATAAAAAAGAGATAAAAGGAAATAGAATATTAAATAATATTTTATAAAATATTAATTATAAAAAAGAGATAAAAGGAAATAGAATATTAAATAATATTTTATAAAATATTATTTAAAGTTAGTTATAATACTTTTATATAATATTTAAATATTATTTCATAATTATATATATAATTTATCTCTAGTTATTTAATATAATATTATATAATTACTTTATATATTAAAATCTTTTATTATATTAAAAATATTTATTTATAAAGACCCTAGAGCTCTCTTAGAGCCGGCTCGAGAGATTTTTAAACTAGGATTTAAAACTATTTTCGAGAGTTCTTTAAAAACTCGTTTATATACTCGTTTAAAGAGACCTCTTATTAATAAATATTTTTAATATAACGAGTTTTTTAATACCTAAATAGTTAAGTTATTAATAAAAGTACTCGTCGTTATATATATATATAATTTATATAACCCCGTATATTTTTAATAAACTCTCGATTCTTTTTTTATAATTTAGTCCTTTAATAAAGTCGTTTTTAAAGAAAGTATATATTATTAAAGTACTAGTTATATTAAAGTCGTTAATAGTTTTAAATTACGGACCCTATTTTTATATAAATTAATATAAAGTCCAAAACTCGTATAGTAGAGAAGTATTAGTAGAAGTTATTTTAATACCTAGTATTATAAAGAGTTTTAATACTCTACCTCTTTATTTCTTCTCTAAGAGTCTTTATATTAAAAATATTTATTTATTTATTCGTATTAACTTATCGAGATTAAATTATTAATTCGTCAAGTTATTAATTCGTCAAGTTATTAATTTATTTAGTTATTAAATTAACAAGTTATTAAATTAATAAATTAATAAATTAATAAGTTATTAAGTTAATAAGTTAATAAATTATTAATTCGTCAAGTTATTAAATTACTAAATTAACAAATTATTAAATTATTAAATTACTAAATTAATAAGTTATTAAATTAATAAATTATTAAATTATTAATTCGTTAAATTATTAAGTTATTAAATTAATAAATTAATAAGTTATTAATTCGTTAAATTATTAAGTTATCAAGTTATTAAGTTAATAAATCAATAAGTTATTAATTCGTTAAGTTATTAAGTTATTAAGTTAATAAGTTATTAAATTAATAAGTTATTAAGTTATTAATTCATTAAGTTATCGAGTTATCAAGTTATCGAGTTATCAAGTTAACGAGTTATTAAATTAACGAGTTATTAAGTTAATAAGTTAATAAGTTAATAAATTATTAAGTTAATAAATTATCAAGTTAATAAATCAATAAGTTATTAAATCGTTAAGTTATTAAGTTAATAAATAATTAAATTAATAAATCATTAAGTCATTAAATCAATAAGTTAATAAATTAATAAATTAATAAGTCGTTAAATCATTAAGTCATCAAGTTATTAAGTCATTAAGTCATTAAATCATTAAGTTATTAAGTCATTAAGTTATTAAATTATTAAATCAATAAATTAACAAGTTAATAAATCAATAAGTCAACAAGTTAATAAGTTAATAAGTCAACAAGTTATTAAGTCAATAAGTCATTAAGTTAATAAGTTATCAAGTTAATAAATCAAGTTAACAAGTTAATAATTCGTTAATAAATCAAGTTAACAAGTTAATAATTCGTTAAGTCGTTAAGTCATTAAGTCATTAAGTTATTAAGTTATTAAGTCATTAAGTCATTAAGTTATTAAGTTATTAAATCATTAAGTTATTAAGTCATCAAGTCATTAAGTTATTAAATCATTAAGTTATTAAGTCATTAAGTCATTAAGTCATTAAGTCATTAAGTTATTAAATCATCAAGTCATTAAGTTATCAAGTCATTAAGTTATTAAGTTAATAAATTATTAAGTTAATAAATCATTAAGTTAATAAATTATTAAATTAATAAGTCATTAAATTAATAAATTAATAAGTCATTAAGTTATTAAGTCATTAAATTAATAAGTTATTAAATCATTAAGTCATTAAGTTAATAAGTCATCAAGTCAATAAATCATTAAGTTAATAAATCATCAAGTCATTAAATCAACAAGTCATTAAATTAATAAATCAACAAATCATTAAGTCGTCAAGTCATTAAATCATCAAGTTATTAAATTAACAAGTCATTAAATTAATAAGTCAACAAGTCAATAAGTCAACAAGTTAATAAGTCAATAAGTCAACAAGTCAACAAGTCATCAAGTCAACAAATCATCAAGTCAACAAATCATCAAGTCATCAATTCATCAAGTCGTCAAGTCGTCAAGTCATTAATTCATCTAATCATCAATTGGTTACTATACTGGATTCCCTGCTCCTTTCTTTCGACGCCACCGCTTCATACATAAACTCATGTGAAGATACCAAGGTAAGAGTCGGACCAAGTGATTCATTTGATCTAGTCTGACAAGAGCACGTTGCGAATGATAGCATACTGCCGCAGCACTCGAGTGCTTGACTCATAACAATTCTACCTCATTTCTCCAGAGTCATCCTATTTAATTCGGAAAGAGAAGTGGAGCAACGTTTCACAAGGCCGTCATACCCAATATCCAAGCATCAAGTCCGTTAACATCCATCGTCGCGGCTCATGCTTAGTAGCCTGAACAAAAGTCAGCATTGGTGTTAGTCTTTAACCGACGAGACTTGCCCTCGTTCTCTTCGTCCCTCACAGTCCGCCCCGGCGCCCCTTGATTTTCACCCGCACGCAAACACTCCTCTATACTCCGCCACACCAGCTCAAAATTCCCTCCTTCGCCTCTTTGAGAAGCAAGAAAACACCCAGATACGAAATGATATTGCCTTTTCTCATCTTTCCTTAGCGGATGTATGGTGACATGTTCGTGGATTTGGCGCTTGAGCCGGATGAGGAGGGTGGCTGTGAGAGAGTGGGGAGGGAAAGGAGAGAAGGGGTTGATGAGTGTAGGGGCGGCGAGGTCTTTGGTGGAAGGATGCGCTAAGGTTGCGTTGTTACTGGGGGTGGTTTGGTAGGAGGGAGGTTGAGTCAAGGTATACTGCTTGTATGATGGCGATTGGGTGCGAAGTCGATCTATAAGCCAGATGATGTTGCGCTGGTGCTTAGGCAACGTGATCTGGAAGGTAGTGAGAGTAGCTTGAGTGAGATGGACAAGAATTTGAGGACCTGTAGGTTTGTACCGCTGAGCGATGATGCCAAGGTGGGTTTCGAGGATTGCCGAGGAGCGTCGTTGGGGGAAGTCCGGTGAGTTGAAGATGTTTGAGAGGAGAACGAAGACTTGGTGAGGGTCCCAGGTCCAGGGGTCTTGAGAGAGTAGTTGCTGTAGTTCGGGATTGGACCCGCCGATCGCAAGGGGAAAGACAATGTGGCGGGTTGGGAGAATGTAGCTTAGTAGATGAGTAGATGGGGCTGTGTATGTAGTATTGCTGATTGTGAGCGTTTGCGAGAAACGTCGGCGCTTAGAGTAGGGTAGTAGACTGTAGTCATCGCCGTCGTGAGGATTGTCTTCGACACTAGTCTGTGGAGTAGGTGGTTCTGTCGTAGTGTTGGAATATATTGAGCTATAGCTTTCCCGACGTGCGTGAAGCTCAAGCTCTTTATTTTTGTTGGGTCCACTCCCTCCCTGTTGTGAACTCCTTGTCGATGAGCAGAAGGAGTTCTGTTCTCCGTATGTGAGGTGCTGCGGGGTGAAAGATGGTGACAAGGAGTTCTGTTGTCCGCATGTGAGGTGCTGTGGCGTGAAAGATGGTGACAAGGAGTTCTGTTGTCCGTATGTGAGGTGCTGCGGCGTGAAAGATGGCGACAAGGAGTTTTGATGTCCGTATGTAATAAGGTGCTGTGGCTTGTACGGCGTAAAAGATGGCAACAAGGGATTCTGTTGTCCGTATGTGAGGTGCTGCGGCGTGAATGGTGGCGACAAGGAATTCTGTTGTCCGTATGCGACTTGCTGCGGCATAAAAGATTGGGTCGAAAAACTCGTCTGTAGAAGCCTATCCTGCTGAGCTCGTTGAATATTCGGGCTTTCAGGGGCGCCAAACGGCTGCTGGATCCGATTAATAGCGGCAAATCGCTGCTGAACCTGTGGGTCGGCCGTCAGCTGACCACGTGTGGCGAGCTGGCCTTGTTGCTGACTGTAGTCCTCGGGATATACAGGACGGTCAGGTTGTGGGTCGGGTGCAAAGCAATGCTGATACCAATTGTTCGCAGTAGGTGCAATTTGCGTGTGGTTGCTGACATGGCTGTAAGCCGCTTGATCGTCGGCAATGTTGATGTCGCGGTACGCGAGATCAGCGAAGCAAGGTTGAGTAGCGTACTGCGTACAGGTGACTTGCTGAGATTGCTGGGACTGCTGGGGTACGCTGAGGGCGACGCAGCGATACTGGTCAACAGGTATCGGATAATCATTGTGTAGAGCTGGTTGGCTATTGTCCGGCTGGTGTAGGCTGTGAACTCGCCCATGACATCCAAGGAGGGCTTGATGGCCAAGCAAAGATCGGTGATGACCTCCATGAAAAGCTTGCTGGGCCAGCAAAGCTGCACGGGACTCGAGCAGTGGACCGACAGCCGGTAAAGTAGTCTCGGTATTGAATGGCCCCAAGAAATTCGCCATTGGGAGCAGGTACTGCGCTTCGTGCTGCTGAGGATTATGATAATGATGATTGGCGTGGCCTTGATAGTCAGTGAAGAGGGGCGTGAGAGCTCGGTGGGGGATGTTGGTGTCTTGCTGAGGATTGTAATAATGATGATTGGCGTGGCCTTGATAGTCGGTGAAGAGGGGCGTGAGAGCTCGGCGGGGGATATTGGTGTCTTGCTGAGGGTCTTGAGGCTCCTGGATCCCGACGCGTTGTGGAATAACGTCTGGGTTCGTGATTCGTAATGGCCGGGGGTTTGAGTTTGCTAGAGGTCGTGTTAAGGGAGTAAGACTGTTCTGCTGGTTGGTGAAGCTGATCCAATCATGTTCTTGAACGTCGTCGCGATACTCCGACGTATCATGTTGTTGTTGGTGATTTGTATACCAAGACACACCGTTTGGGGCAGAATAAATTGGCAGGCCGTATAGATGATCTTGAACAAGCTCCATGCCACTAGACTGCCACGACTGAGAAGGCGGACCTTCTGTATACGGAATCTGTGTGACCCTCTCTTCTTTCTCAATGTCGAAGCGTGAACGCCGTGAAGTATTTTCTTTTAGATTGATAGGACAACCTTCCTCCTTTTCTGCTTCGCTCTCAAAGTGTGAATACTCTGAAGTATTGTCTTCTGAAATGATATTCCAACCTTTCCCAATCACGGAGTTTTCCTGCTGCAGCCCGAATCCCTTCTGTAGAAGCAATTCATCCTTCTGCACTGACCGCAAGAACGGCTGTACGCTTCTCAATCCCATAAGCGTGTAGGAAGCAGATAGCTGGCTAGGCGTAGGAGGAGTGAGGCTGAGCGCAGGGTCGACACTGTCCATTGTGTCTTCGTTGGATGAAGCCATCGGATCGTGCGTGGATGGGAGGGCGTGCGAGGGTGACGGGTTGATTGTAGGGAGTATCTGGCTTGAGGACTGTGCTTGAAGATTAGTGCAATGGAGTCAGCTGCTTAGCAATAGAAAATGATGCTCAAGTAGAAAAGAAAGTGTCTGGGTATGTATAGGCCACGTTCATAGTGGTCCGCAGACGATCAAAGAGAAGAGGAGACTGGATAAAGAGATGGAGACAGGGTCTCGTAGCATATGGCATATATCGAACGACCACTTTGAGCATGAGTCATATCTCTCGCGCAGCTGCAGCAGTATATAGCAGATGCCAGTCGTGCAACGCCTGGCAACAGGCAAACTGTCAGTGGTAGCTAGGCGCTCAGCGACGGGCAGAACACGGCGGTGGGGCATCAATTCCATAATGACAAACATGCGAAGATGTAGGTCTACGAAGCTAGTAAGTGAGAAATAGGAGTGAGTGCGATATAGGACATGGAGGGGCGCGCTGTGCTGCTGCGCTGCTGGTGCTGCTGGTGCTGCTGTTTGTTTGTGTGTTTGTGTTGGTTGATTGGATATCCATTTCTACCGACCTCGATCATGTCGAGGCTATTACATAAGCCTTGTTGTTAGTGCCGATAAAAAACGACCCTAAGAGCGAAACACGGTAACACGGTAACAGCCAGGCCCAGAAGCGACCAGGGTGCCGCGCCAATCGTGTCTAGCTAAAGTACTTTACCTGCTCGCGGGACCCCGAAGCCTCCCGCGTGGGGCCCCGGGGGGATGAATGATAAAATGCACGAGTCCATGACTGCTCTCTGCTTTCCGCTCTCTGCGCCCATCGCCTTATGAAAACGAATACCTTATTCCTTGTCAAGGTAGCGGAGGCGGAGGCGGAGGTAGAAGTGGAGGTGGAAGTGGAAGTGGAAGTGGAAGTGAAACGTCATTTACCCTGTTTCAGCGGCTCTCAAGAAGTAAATAGCATGTCTGCTTTGCGCACATTATTCTTTGTAGTCTTCGTCTCGTCTAAACGTCCAAATTCAAGGATAATTCCACAATATCAAAATACCTCCGCGTTGAATGACTCTGCTTATTTGAATTATAGTATCTACTTCACTGCATCTATAAGCTTCATCCTTGTCCTCGATGAGTGTTAAAAGGTAACATTGAGTCATGCATTTTATCAAGTGCAAATGTCTGAGATGTCTTCTCAAATAGCACTTTGCGACAGCATCCAGCCAGCCAGCCACTATACGGTAATGTCGCTCGATCCGACAGGCTCTTGGTTGACTACTTTCAAAATTGCCCTACTTTGGTACCTTCCTCATCATACCTAGAAGTGAATCAAAGTTCAAGATTACTTGCTGTACTATCTAATCTACTACAACTAAAGTCTCCATCGTTCGTGAATAATCCTATGAAATTCAGCGGTTGATCGATAATCTTGTTTTGAAGCTCTATAAAACGAACTGGAACACACGGGAACAGTACGTAATTCGGGCGATCATGTCTCACTCGATTAGGCATTGACAAGATTTCCAGCCCATAATATGATGAGGTTCTCTGCTTTACTTGTTGCAGCCAAAACGCTCTCAGTAGCCAAACCGTCAACTACACCTCAGCCATCCTTACCGTTACTCTCAGTAAAGAATCGGCAACCCTTCTACATCCCAGAGCCAAACTCGCCTTTAATACGTCTCACCATCAGTCTGTCGCCGCACGCCGCAATAACCAACCATCTTTTAACATCCTTCAGCTAAACCCCAACCATCGACTTCCCTCACTATCTACCAAGAATGACCCTCACTCCTGCAGAGCCTGTAAGCCTCCACTCGTAATAACCCTTCCTACTCGTCTTCCCACTCCTTCACTCCTCCAAGTCCTCGTTATTCTTTACTTATACCACCCATTCACTCCTTCCCCTAAATCCCCCTACTAACCTACTATTCTCCAAGAAATCCTCCACCTGTCGCTACTGCCGCAGCAAGAAAATCGCCTGCATCAAGACCCCCGGCTCCTCCGGCAAGGCTTGCAACAACTGCGCTAAAGTTGGGATTAGATGTGTCAGGGGACCGGTGGGCTCGATGTCGGTGGAGGAGGTGAGCAAAGTGATGGAGTGGGAGGTTATGGGTGTCACATTTGAGGCTGAGGGGAGTGAAGGAGGTAGAGGGGAAACCTATACTTGAGCACTACTACAGTAGAAGTCTTGTCTGCACCGATTTTAGAGAGCAGGTTCGAAAGATTCTGGGCCATGCGTGTTAATGGAATAAGACTGCTTAGTATCTAGAGGAAGAACTCCGAGCTCTATTAACGTGCTCAGCTGAGACTGTTGGAATTCTGAATAGGTGCAAGAAGTTCATTCAGAAGGTTCTATGCTGTGGGAGTTATCTATCGATATGCCAAGGCGCTAGGCCATATTCCAACAGAGACCTTGGTGCAAGATCCTCTCCGTAGTATTTCATTAAGTTTTATTACCGGGAAGAATACCGAGGCGCGCGTTGTCATTAACTCATTTCTATTCCACGATTTAGTATATATAGAAAACTATAGAATCCTTAGTATTTTTTTTATTTTTTTTTCTCTCTATACCTAGGTTATAGTTACTAGTAAATAAATAAAAATATTAATAATTATTAAAATAAATATAGTTCTCGCCTTATTAATATCAAATAAAATTTAGATATAGTTACTAGTATTAATTCCTAGAGTTATAATATTATATCTTTTAATTATTATAATCGAAACGAGTTTTTTACTAACTTTAAATCTTTTTTTATTAAGAAAAAAAAACCGTCTATTTATATCTAACTCGAATAACGTTAATAGGAGGTATAATTATAAAAGTATTAAAATATAAAATTACTCTCTATATTTTAAATATACGTAAAAAGTGGATTAAATAAATATATTTTATTTAGTAATTAAAAGAGTAAAAGTAACGAAAAAACTACGTCGGTAAAACGAAAAGTGGCTCGATCGTGGCTCAGGGCGCTCGACGGGCGCCCCGGGAGCCTTAAACGCGACACCTATCTACCGACTCGAGGTGCGCCCAAGGCATGCAGCTAAGGGGCCTAGGGCCACTCGGGCGCACACCGAGTAAGCCTAAAACGGCCACTAATGGGCGCTAAATTAGGGGTGCGCCACCAACTTTGACCCCCGTCCATGGCCCCTGTTCATGGCCATGGCCCTA
>JAABUK010001942.1_pt1 | contig 38145 bp, 36 predicted proteins | sample 5559141 | NCBI WGS metagenome assembly JAABUK01 (sample SAMN10711869, study PRJNA513367) | rock metagenome | isolation source: Antarctica rocks | place: Antarctica: Victoria Land, Pudding Butte nord | collected 2016-01-03 | reverse complement strand
CAAGTGGCCGCCTGGCAAGAGGGGCGCAATGCCAGCCGCGTCACGATTGACTGGCGGTTCACGACCGAGGATGCCCGCATCAAATTGAAGCGGCTCTACCCAACTGTCCTACCAGGTTAGACTACTACCCCGAGGAGGTTCAGCAATGACAATCACATTGACGCCGGAAGTCGAGCAGATTTTAATGCGGGAAGCGGAGCAAAAAGGCATTGCGCCGGAGGCGCTGGCCCTGATCAAGCTGCGTTCGCCTGCCCCTATCGACTACCGCGACACACAGCCACCGCCGCGTGACGATTGGGAGCGGGAACTGCGAAACATTGGCATACCCTGTGGCGTTTCGCTGACCAATGAACAACTCAGCCGAGAAGTGATGTACGAAGATCACCTATAGGAGAAGCCACCGTGCCTTACTTGATCGAGACGCCTGTGCTGGTCCGGCTGGCAAATCCTCATGATCCAGAGTATGTCGATGCTGAAACTGCTGTGCTTCTCCTGCACAGGCGCGGGGAAGCATTGCATATTGCTCCGCAAAACCTGATTGAGTTTCGCAATGTTGCGACCCGTCCGGCAGCGGCAAACGGATTGGGACTTTTGCCTTCCGCAGTGGAAGCTCAAGCGGCGGCGTTTGAGAAGAAGTTCGCACTCCTGCCCGAAACGCCGGATATCTACCCGGCGTGGAAGACGCTCGTGCAAGCGGCGGGCGTGACCGGCAAGCAGGTTCACGACGCCCGGCTTGTCGCTATCTGTCAGGTCTACGGCCTCACGCACATTTTGACCTTCAACACCCGGCACTTCGCCCGGCTCGCTACGTTCGCGCCGGGGCTAACGGTGGTGGAACCGGCGGACATTGTTTAGCGGAGGAAGCCACCGTGATTGACGCCGATAATGGGAACATTCATTTGCCGAACGGCTTCGTGATTACGTCAACGCTTACGCTGAACGAGTTCCGGCAGTCCGAGTTTGGGCGTGGTGCGAAGTCTCCCAATCTAAGCCTGCAACGCTCCTGGCTTCGGCTGGATGCGGGTACAGTGGAAACCTTTCCGCTGGAAGTCAGCCTGCGTTTTGAGGGGCAGCGGTTGGCATGCGTGTTTCTTGACGCAGACCTGTCTCGCATCACACGGGACGATAACTCGCACTGGATTGATACGAAAGCCTTCCATGACGCTTTGCTCAGGCAGGACTTGGGTGAGCCAGACGCCTTTACCGGCACGAGCGATGAAGATACCCCCGGCCTGGACAAAGCGCCGAACCATCTGCGGCCCTGGGGCAAGGCCGTCTCGGAGTTTGATTACGGCGGCGGCGACGCCTATATCTCAATCGAATATGATCAGCAAGGCGCGGCGGCGCGGACGGGACAGGATGACTATGACTGATTTTTCAACAACTGGCTATTTGGATATGGACCTGCTGCGGTTTACGACGGCGGGGAGCGTGGACGACGGCAAAAGCACGCTGATCGGGCGGCTGCTGTATGACAGCAAGGCGATCTTTGACGATCAGGTGGAGGCCATTCGGGAGTCCACCGAGCGGCGGGGCGAGGCGGGCATGAACGAAACCGGGGTCAACCTCGCGCTTCTGACCGACGGCCTGCGGGCGGAGCGGGAGCAGGGCATCACCATTGATGTCGCCTATCGCTACTTTGCCACGCCGAAGCGCAAGTTTATCATCGCGGACACGCCGGGCCATATTCAGTACACGCGCAACATGGTCACGGGGGCGTCCACGGCGGATTTAGCGATCATCTTAGTCGATGCCCGCAAAGGCGTGATTGAGCAGACGCGGCGGCACGCAATTATCGCGTCGCTGCTGGGCATTCCGCACCTCGTCGTCTGCGTGAATAAGATGGATTTGGTGGAGTACAGCCAGAGTGTGTTTGATGGCATCAAGGGGGACTTTGAGACGTTCGCGGCGGGGCTGAATACAGGGGATATTCACTTTCTGCCCATCAGTGCCCTGCACGGGGACAACGTGGTGGACCCATCGGCGCACATGGACTGGTACAGCGGGCAAACGCTGCTGGGCCTGTTGGAAACGGTGGAACTGGCCGAAGATGTCAATTTAGAAGACGGGCGCTTTCCGGTGCAGTATGTGATCCGGCCACAGAGCGCCGAGTTTCCCGACTACCGGGGCTATGCCGGGCGCATCGCGGGCGGCGTGTTTCGGCCCGGCGAGGCCGTGCGCGTGCTGCCGTCGGGGGCGACGACGCGCATCAAGTCGGTAGACGCCGACGGGGGGCCGATGGCGGAAGGCTTCGCGCCGCAGTCGGTGACGCTGACTTTGGAAGACGAACTAGACATCAGCCGGGGCGATATGATTGTGCCGGAAAACAACAGCCCGCAGGTGTCGCAGGATTTGGATGTGATGATCTGCTGGCTCGGCGAGCGCAGCCTGGTCCCGAACGGCAAGTACACCCTCCGGCACACCACCCGCGACGTGCGGGCGATTGTGAAGGCCGTCAAGTACAAGCTGGACATCAGCACATTGGAAGAGAACACCAAAAGCACGACGGTCTCGCTGAACGAGATTGCGCGGCTGACCCTGAAGACGACGCAGCCGCTGTTCTTTGACGCTTACCGGCGCAACCGAATTACGGGGAGCTTGATTTTGATTGACGAGGCCACCAACGAAACCGTCGGCGCGGGCATGATTCTATGAAACGCGCCCTGTCTGTTTTCGGCCTGCCCCTGCTGGCCCTGCTGCTGACGGGGTGCGCGGCGGACCGGCCTGTGCCGGAGGCACAGCCGCACGCCTACGCCCCGCCCCACCCTGCCGCGTCTGCCTCGGCGGACGCGGCTCCGTCTGCCCCCAATGACCCGCTGACGGCCTCTGCTTCAGACAGCACCACCCCGACGTCGGACCCGCTGATTGGCGATGCGGGCGGCCCGACCAAAGACCCACTGGCGGGCAGTGACCCGCTCAAAGGGCCGAAGATGCCCACCGACCATTCGCACTGGCTCCGGGGGCAGGTGCGGGACGGTCATGTGTTGGTCTCCCTGAACGGCATCCGCCTCGGCGACTTTCCCGGCCTCGTCGACCGCGACATTACGATGCGCCTGCGGGCGGGCATGAACACAGTGGCGTTTACGTTTCAGCCTGTATCGGCGCAGTCCTCGGCCACGCTGAACGTGCTGGAAAGCGAACACACGCCCCCCATTCCCCCGCTTGCCACGTTTGACGCCGCGCCCGTTTCTGCCTTGACCGCGACCGGCACACCAAAGCCGCAAACGCAGACGTTCACGTTTACGGCGCGGTGACGGAATGCGAGGGGGGTTACACCCCCGGTATTTCCCCCCCTCACCCCGGCGGCGGGAGGGGCCAGTGCTTTGCGCGGGCTTCGCGCAGAAGCAGCTCGCACTGAGCAAACGTCACCTGATACTGGGTGCAGAAGCGGGCGCGGGACTGCTCTAGAAGCTGAGTCTCCAGCTTCGCCTGCTGCTGTGCGCGAACCGACGCAAATTGTTTGGAATAGCGGGGCGAGCCAAGCTGAGGAACGGGAAATTTGAGCGCGGCCCGCGTGTGCGCGTCGGTGTCTATCTGCACCAGAGCGGCGGCCATCTGCTGACGCTGGCCGATGACAAAGCGGTCCGACAGCGCAGCGTAAGGATTGGCGGCGGGGACGAGCAGCGGCGGGGCGGGCTGGTACAAAACCGTCCCCCGCGTGTCGCCGCCGGAGTTTGCGGTGACACCGGGGAGCGGTATGTCGGGCGAGGCGTTAGGATGGGTACAGCCGGCCAGGCAAACCAGGGCCAGGCTGGACAGCAGGAGCAAAGAGCGGCGCGTCACTGGGCCGTCTGATACTCCATCGCGCCGCCTGCGGGCTTGGACCCCAGGAAGCCATAGTACGCGACATACACATAGCACAGCGCGGGAATGACCAGGGCATGGTGAATGCCGATTTTGTCGGCCAGCGCTCCCTGCGCGAGCGGCACAAACGCGCCGCCGACAATGGCCGCAATCAGCAGGCCCGAGCCTTTGCCGGTCAGCGGCCCGAGGCCCGCAATTCCCAGCGTGAAGATGTTCGGGAACATGATGGAGTTGAACAGGCCCACGGCGATAATCACTCCCATCGCAAAGTAGCCGAACGTCAGCGTCGACAGCAGCACCAGAGCGCAGGCCGTCAGCGCGACCACGCCGAGGGCGACCCCGGCTTTGACGCTCCGCAGAACTGCCGCACCGATAAACCGGCCCACCATCGCCCCGCCCCAATAGAGCGACACATACTTGGCGGCGGTCGGGGCGTCCATGTTGGCGATGTCTTTCTGGCCGAAGTAGTTCACCAGAAAGCTGCCGATGGAGACTTCCGCGCCGACATACAGGAAAATCGCCAGCGCCCCCAGAACTGCGTGCTGCTTGGTCCAGATGCTCACCGTCGACTCCATGCCGTCCACCGGCGCATTGCTGGTTTCCGACATCTGCGGCAGCGGGGCGAAGAACACCCCCGCCGCCAGCGCGAACAGCACCGCCGCCAGGCCAATATAAGGCACAATGACCGAATGCGCCTCCTGCACCGGCGTCAGCTTCACCGCTTCACTGGCCGCGCTCAAAATCAGAATGCCGCCGACATACGGCGCAATCGTCGTCCCCAGCGAGTTCAGCGCCTGCGCCAGATTGAGCCGGCTCGACGCCGTCGCGGGGTCACCCAGCACCGATACATACGGGTTCGCCGAAACTTGCAGGGCGGTAATTCCCGCCGCGACCACAATCAGAGCACCCAGAAACAGCGGGAACGAGGCTACCAGCGCGGCGGGCAGGAACAGCAGCGCCCCTACCCCGGCGGTACACAGTCCCGTCACGATAGTGAGCTTGTAGCCCACCCGCTCCACCAGCTTGCCAAACGGCGCGGAAAACACGAAGTATGCCGAAAAAAAGCAAAATTGGATCAGCATGGACTGGAAATAGTTCAGGCTGAAAATTGCTTTAAGGTGAGGAATCAGCACGTCATTGAGGACTGTAATCAGGCCCCACATGAAGAAGACTGTGGTGACAATTCCCATTGCACCGGGGTAACTGGTGAACGGGGCGGACGTGGTCCCTCGGGACACAGGCGACGAGGTTTGAATGGATGGCATAGGAAGTTTTCTCCGGGCGGCACTGCGGCAGAATAAGACGCGGCAGGATTTTGGGTGGGAAGTCGGGAAAGATGCAATCGGAGCAATCACCCCGAAGCGGCAGGCGTGAGGCGATTGTACCCGAAACCACGCAATATGTCGCCTGTTACATTCGCCATTTTACGAAACCATTTTTCTGCCAGAATGCACCATAGATTATGAAAAAAGCCATCGTGTTAGCTCTGGACCTCGGCACATCGTCCGTCCGCGCCATGCTCTTTGACGCGCACGGGAAAGCGCTGCCCGGTGCCGAGGCGCAGAACGCCTATTCTCAGACGATTTCTGCCGACGGCGGCGTGGAAACCGGCGCAGAAGAATTATTAGCCCGAACCGTGGACACCATCACGCAGCTTTTGCATAAGACCGACGCCGACACCAAAGCGCGATTGGCCGGGGTCGGCGTCTCCTGCTTCTGGCACAGCCTCGTCGGGGTCGGCGCGGACGGACGCGCCCGGACACCCCTGTTTTCGTGGGCGGACAGCCGCGCCGCCGCACAGGCGGAGGCGCTGAAGCGCGAGATGGACCCAACCGAGTATCACCGACGCACCGGCTGTGAGCTGCACCCGAACTACTGGCCCGCCAAGCTGCGCTGGCTTCAGCAGACGCAGGCCGCCGAGTTTGGGAAAGTCACACGCTGGATGTCGTTTGCCGAATATCTCTGTCTGCGCCTCTTCGGCGAGGCCAAAGTCAGCCTCTCGATGGCCTCCGGCACGGGGCTTTTGAACCCCAACACGAAGCAGTGGGACCCGGACACGCTGAAGGTCCTGCCGGTGACCGAAGGCAGCCTGAGTGCGCTGGCCGGGGACACTGAAACCTGGTCGGGGCTGACCGGCGAATGGGCGAAGACGCTTGCGCCGCTCCAAGACCTGCCCTGGGTCCCGGCGTCCGGGGACGGGGCCTGCTCCAATGTCGGCAGCGGCGCGGTGGAGACGGACCGTATCGCCATCAACATCGGCACATCGGGGGCCATGCGCGTCGCCGTCCGCACCGAGACCGTAGACATCCCTGAGGGCCTGTTCTGCTACCGCCTCGACGGCGAGCGGTTTCTGGTCGGCGGCGCGTTCGCCAACGGCGGCAACGTCTTTGCCTGGGCACAGAAGACGCTGCAAATCGGCGATAGGGAAGCCGCCGCCCGCGCCATTACCAAGATGCCGCCCGACGGCCACGGCCTGACTGTGCTGCCGTTTTGGGCCGGGGAGCGCTCGCCGGAGTGGCATGCTGACGCACGGGCGACCATTACCGGGATGAACCTGCACACTACGCCCGCCGACATCCTCCGCGCTTCGCTCGAAGCCGTCGCCTATACGTTCGGCTCCGTCCACGAGCGCCTGCTGCGGCAGTACCCGACGGCCACGCAGATTATCGTCTCCGGCGGTGCCCTGACCCACGACCCGACGTGGACACAAATCATGGCCGACACCTTTGGCCTGCCCGTCGTCACCAGCCGCGTCTTTGAGGCGTCCAGCCGGGGCGCGGCCCTGCTCGCTTTGAACGCCCTCGGCCTGATTTCCGATTTAGATGCCGTGCCCGCCTACCTCGGCAAAACCTACACGCCCGACCCCGCCAGCCACGAAATCTACAAACACGCCCAGGCTCGGCAGGAGGCGCTGTACGCCAAGATGCTGGGATAGGACTTCCTAATCGCTAACAACGGGGGCTAATCAGGGGGGAAGGTCAGGTCGTCTACTCCTCCACCTCATACCAAAGCGTCCGAAACTGCGGTCCGACGGTGAACATCAGCGCCCCGTTTGCATACGTCGCCGGGACTTGCTGAACCCGCTTGCCTGTGCCGTCCAGCGCCCAGACATGGCGGGCAGCGCTTGTCTTCAGCGTCACCGCCGCCGGGATGCCCTCGGCCACAGTCGGCCCATGCCCCCACTGGTCGCCGACACTGGTGCGGGTCGCGTTCCAGCCCATGTCCTGATTTTCCACTTTCCCGGCCAGCGTCAAAAGCAGGCGGCGCGACTCGGCGAGAGGCTTCCCATCGGTCGCCGTCAGAGTCGCGGCGGCAAAATTGTTGCCGAACTTCGGGAATATCAGCGTGTCGTCTCCCAGCGTCACTGTCTGCCCACCGACGTACCCGACGACCGTGGCGGCCTCCGGGCTGACAGCGCGGTACTGGCCTCCGGCGCTTGTTTTGGTCACAGCCAGCGTTTGCGGGCGGGCGGGATCGTTTGTCTGCGCGGGAGCTACACTGTGTATTGGCCCAGAATGTGGCAACGTTAGCAAGAGGGGCGGCCCTCCTGTGACGGATACTGTTGAATAGGGCAAATTTGCAGACAGTTCTGAAGCAAGTGCAATTCGGCTCGAAAAGAATGGAACTGCACGCAGCTTCCAGGCAGACTCAGCGGTGAGAGCGCCTGCCACCGAGTTCAGCAGTGTTTGGCCTATAGCTGCCGCAGGGATGCCATCTGTGCGGAACATCAGCACGTCGGCGGGTAGGAAGGCTGTTTTGGCCGGGTCGCTGCCGATGCCGAAGTAGCCGTTGACTTTGTCGTTGTGAGCATCCACGCCGTACTCGCCGTAGTCAAACAGGTAGATCATGTCCCAGTCTTGGAATGCCGCAAACGAGGCGATGAGAGGCAGGGTCTCGGCGCGGTAGTCGTTCGGCGCGGCGTGGTTGTATTCAGAGATGGAGTAAGGCTTGCCCGCGACGCGGTTCTCGGCCAAATCCCGGAACGTGCCGCCCCCACCGTTTGCCAAATCGGTCACCATCGGCGTGTTGGGGATGGTCCAGTCTTTCGGGTCCCAGGCTTTACGGGGGAACGACGGGTGCTGCCAGTAGGCGTGGTTGTCGGCGAAGTCGCTGCCTGCCTCGCGGCTGAGACCCGTCAGGCCGCCCCACGAAATCTGGGAGCAGATGATATTGGCTTTGACGTGCAGGGTGTCTCTGAGATACCCGCGCATCTCGTCGGCGTAATTGCGCTCCGTGTCGGCGAGAAATGCCAGCCAGTCGGCGTGCTGCGCTTTGGTGCTTGAGACGGGAATGTCCACGGTGCGGGCGGCCAGCGATTGGCCGTCGGTCAGCCCTACGCCGTCGGCTCCGGGGTGGATTTTTAGGAGGTCAATCCAGACGGTTCCGGTTTGCCCGCCCAGTGTAAACGCCAGGCGGCTATGCTGCGGCACGGCGTCATGGGCGGCGAAGACATACTGGAATGTCTGCCACTCGGTCGTCAGCACCGCCGTCGTGTCGAGGCCGACATTGTGCCAATCGGCCTCGTCCATGCCTGCCGCAACCGGCAGGGAGCGCGGGGCATCGGCTTTGGCGCGGAACGTGACGGTGTACGTGTCACCGCTCTTCAAATCCAGCCCGGTTTGATGCACCTGAACGTGCCAGCCCGTGCCGTCGGTCTTGGTGATGTTGACGCGCAGAGTGTCAGGGACACCATTTCGATGCGAGAGGTATATCTCGTCTACAATCGCTGCCTCAGAAGTCCCCTGATGCTCAATGCTCCACGGCGAGATGCTTGTCAGCAGCCCCGGCGCGGTGGGCGTCACGCCCACGAGCCACGCGGCGTTCAGCTTTGCGTCCGTGCCGTACTTCTTCGCCAGCCAGACGTTCCACAAGCCCATCAGCTCGCCCCGGAACGGCGCAGGCAGGGTGTCTAGGCCCGCGCCGAGCGTCGCCCACGGGTCGCCGACGAGCGAGTTTTCGTTGTTGATTTCCACCACCGCCACCGCCGGGTCCGACGTGTACGGCAGGTGCGTGTAGGAGTTGACGTGCGTGAGCAAATCGCGGGCGAAGTTCTTCTGCAGCGCAATCATGCGCGGGTCGAACTCGTCTACGCGCTTGTCAAAGTCCGGCAGCTTGCTGACGCTCTCGGGGAACCCGTCGGCGGGCGTGAACTGCCGCGAGACGTGCAGGTTGATGTTGACATAAATGCCGTTCTTTTTAAGCTGCGCGATCAGATAATCCAGCCGGTCCAACTGCTCCGGGTCGATATGCTGCCGGTCGGCAAACTTCGCGTCCCAGAGGTTTGAGTGCGGCCCCCACCCCGGATTGTCCATGTGATGCAGGCGCACCAGATTGATGCCCAGCTTCGCCATCCGCGCCGCCACTTTGTCCGCGTCCGCGTGCGTCGGAAACGCCCCCTGCCCCACGAGGTTGACGCCTAAAAACCGCACCCGCGTCCCGGTGTTCGTTTCGACAAAATGCCCGTTTCGGGCCACAATCGTCCCGTGAGCGCCTGCGGGCTTCACGTTCAGAAACGAAACGTCCGTGGCTGTCCCCGGCGACGCATCATCCCACGGGATCACAAACGGAAACAGCAGCGGCGCGGGAGCCTGCGCCCCGACGGGAACGACCAGCGCCAGCACGGCGGCAAGCATCGGCAGCAAAGTGTGTTTCATAGTGTGACAGCCTCAGTGATGTCGTTGAAAACACACTGGAGTTCAGCCCGTGTGTCCTGTTCGTCTATTCTTACTTCACGCCCCGGTACTGCTCGAAAGCCACGGCCAGGTATTCTAAGAAGTCAGCGTAATTGACGGAGACGACACCTTGCGGGGGGACGATGCCGAGGCGCTGCATCAGCGGGACGGCGAGGCGCATGGCGACAGGCTGCTGCACGGCAGGCGGAAGCTGCCAGCGGCGGTCGATGCAGTGGCGGACGGCGCGGTATTCGGGCACGGTCATCTCGTAGACGTGCCGCCCGATGTCGGCCAGGGCGTAGGCGGCCAGATGCTCCGGCAGCACCCGCGCCGCCGGGGCCAGGGATTCCAGGGTCGGCACGCGGGGGGCACGCTGCTTGACGACGAGCGTTCCGGCGACGAAGTCCCCGAGCCGCTGATACCGCTCGGACAGGAGCAGGCAGGCGACGGGAATCAGCAGCACCAGACCGCCCAGCGCTGCGTAGAGGGGGTCTTTCCCGGCGGTTCCCATCCCAATCAGCACCAGCGCCGCCACGGGCATTCCGTCCATCAGCCGAATCAGGTTACGCAGGATGGCCGCGTAGGCATTGATCGGATAGCCGCCGTCGCGGATGACCCGCAGGCCCACCTGCCGCTTGCCCGGCGTCTGCCCATTCCACGCGGTCTCGAACCAGATAAAATAGCCCCACCAGATTGCAAAGCCCGCAATCAGCGCAAAAGCCACTTCCGCCTCCGCGAAGAATATCCCGAGCGTCCGCGAGAACGCGCCGGTACCGAGCGCAACCGCCCAGGCTGTAATCAGAACCACGATCCAGAGGGCGGCATAAATGGCAAGCTGGAAAAACGTATCCAGCAGGTTTGCCAGAAAGCGTGTGCCGACCCCGGCCAGCTCATACTCAATTTCAATGTTTTCCGGCGTGACGACTAAAATCTCGCGTGACATAGGGCCTCCGGGCACGGTATACTGCAAACGGCGTGCAAGAACACAGGGGGTCAAAATTATGGCGATTGACGAGCGGGCGTTTATCAACAAAAAGCGGGTCGGCTGGGAGCGGCTGTCGGTGATTGTCGAGCGGACCAAAAACGGCGGCCTGAAAAAGCTGCCGCGTGCGGATTTGCCCGCTCTCGGGTCTCTCTATCGCCGCGCCGCCGCCGACCTCGCCTATGCCCGCGCTCAGAACGCCAATCCCAACCTCGTATTGTACCTGAATGAGCTGGTTGGCAATGCACACGGCGTTATTTATGCCGAAGAATCCGGCGGCTGGGGCCGCGTCTGGGGCTTTCTGGCCTACGGCCTGCCGGAGACCCTGCGCCGCCGGATGCCGTTCGTGCTGGCCGCCGTGGCGCTGAACCTGATCGGGGCGCTGCTGGCGTATGTGCTGGTGCATCGGGACCCGGCGCTGGCAAGCGTCTATTTCCCCGGCTCGCTGCATGACGTGATTGATTTCTGGAAAAACGGCGGGGCCGACAAAGGCAATGTGCCTCTCGGCGACGGCGTTTTGTTTTCGTCGAGCCTGATGACCCATAATACCACAGTCGGCATCACAGCGTTTGCCACGGGCCTGACCGTTTTTGTGCCCATCGTGCTGATGTTCCAGAACGGGGCCATGATCGGGGCTTTGACGGCGCTGGTGCAGCCGGGCGGGCATCTGTCTTCCATGTGGGCGGGCCTGCTGCCACACGGCATCTGCGAGCTATCGGCGACATTCATCTGCGGCGGCGCGGGCCTCTGCCTGGGCTGGGCCATTTTGTCGCCGGGCCGTCACTCGCGCAAGGAGGCGCTGCTCGCCAATGGCCGCGACGCCTGCAAGCTGATGATCGGGACCATCCCGCTCTGGATTATCGCGGGCGTTTTGGAGGGCAACGTCTCGCACACCTCCCTGCCCCACTGGGTCAAGTTCAGCCTCGCGGGCATTCAGGCCGCCGCCCTGATTACCTACATTTACGGCAGCCGCCGCCCGGTTGCCCCGTTAAAAAAGCCTCTTGCATCACAGGCAAATAGCAGGTAAAGTAGAAAAGGCAGCCGGGAAGCGGCTGCCTTTCTAACAAGGACAGGAAGGAGGTGATTCCTTATGTCCAGTCAAGTTCGACGGATGTTCGTAAAAGCACGGCCCGTCGCTCAAACAATCGCAGCGGTTGTGTCAACAATCGCGGCGATACTCCGCATTCTTAAAAGCCTGGGCTTCTAAGAGCGTGGAAAGAAGAAGGGATCGCTTGGCGGCGGTTCCCTTCTTTTTGCTGTGTGTATGCTGGAAGTCTCGCCACATTCACAGCAGCAAATCTATATGACACTGCGTTATACAGCCTTAGTATGGCACTTTGTTTTCACTGTGTCAACTTTTCGCAGCACTTTTATAGCAATCTATTGGCATTTTCGTTCACAACAAACAGACTATGTGGTGCTTATCCTGCACACATCTAAATCATTGACCTTGCTTTCAGGTCCAAATAGTGATTGACCAAGTCCGCGCTCAAATCTTCGGGGGGGCTGTCCAGGGTCCAGACGCCCCGGCGCTTCAAGAGCGTGATGGCGGCGCGGCGCTCCTGCAACACCTGTGTGGCGACGGCTTTCTGGTAAACCCCCGCGCCGTCGGTGGGCGTCCCGGCGGCGGCGGCGAGGATGTTGGGGTCGCTGACGGTGACGCAGACAACCCGGTGCAGGTCGGAGATCATCGGCACGGCGTCTAAAATCTGCGCGGACGATTCGGGGTCTACCAAGTCCGTGAACAGGACGACCAGCGAGCGCCGCCGCCAGCGGGCGGAGAGGTTCTGAAAGGCATTGCGGTAGTCGGTTTCGACGAGCCGGGCGTCCAAGTTGTAGAGGCTTTCCAGAATGGCGTACACCTGCGCTTTGGACTTCGCGGGGGGCAGGTAAGCGCGGACATCGGCATCAAAGGCCATCAGGCCCACTTTGTCATCGCCCGACGCGGCCACATAGGCCAGCATCAGGGCGGTGTTGACCACATAGTCCAGCTTTGCCATCTTCTGCACGGCCTGAAGCATCGTCCGGCCCGTATCTAAAAGCAGCACGATGTTCTGCGACCGCTCGGCCTCGTACTGTCGCGTGATGAGCTTGTCCCGGCGGGCGGTCGCGCTCCAGTCAATCTTCTTGTACTCATCCCCTGGCACATAGTCCCGCAGCGACTCAAACTCCGACCCGCCCCCACGCACTTTGGCGGTCCGAATGCCAAGCTGCATCAGCCGCCCCCGCCGGGCGAGAAGCTCGTATTTGGCCGTCTCCGCGAGGTTCGGATAGACCTTGACACTTTGCGCGGCGGGAACCCGCGCCTGCCGCCGGATCAGTCCCAGACGGCCCGCATAGGATACCCACAGATCGCCAAACTGAAAGTCTCCTTTGGCGGGCGGAGTCACCGCATACTGATACCGGACCGGGCGCGGGTCCGGCGGCAGGCTCAGGGTCCCTTCGGCGGGCCGGTCCAGCGCAAACGGCGGCGGGGGCAGGTCCCGAAACAACACTTGGAGAGGAAACGCGGCGTGAGAGCGGGCTTCTATCACGACCGTGTTGGCCGCGCCGAGCGACAGCTTTTCGTCGACGGTGCGCGTCAGGGTCAGGGCCGCTTCCGGGCGCGGCGCGGCCAGAAAGTCGGCGATTGTCGCGGCGGCGAGCAGGGCGTTCCAAAGCAGCACGACGGGGAGCAGCCAGGGAGCAAGCTGCACAAACAGCAGGGGCAGTGCCCCAAGGGCGAGCAGGACAACAAGGCGAGGGGTCAGGCGCATGGCTGTATTATACAGCATGGTTGGTGAAAGGGGAAGGCCCCTATTCTTCACTTTATTCTTCACTTTTCAGCGCAAGGAGCAGCAGCCCTACTTCGGGACCATTATTCGATGACAGATTTCGAGGGGCTGAACCCTCTCGCTGGGGGGCGCAGACGCCGTGAACCCGCCTGCGCGGGTGAAGAGTTACGATAAGACAAAGCAGGATACGGGGCGGGGGCTTTCCGGCTCTGCTCCTGTTCCGTTCTTTACCCGCGCAGGCGGGTTCAGGGCGCTTCGCCCCCCAGCGAGAGGGTTCAGCCCCTCATCCCTCTACCCCTGGCTCTAATAATTAAGATTATTAACTATTTTTCAAAAATTTATAAATAATATCAATTCATAATTGACTATTTTAATAAAACGTGCTACACTGCTTTATGACACACGAATTGCCGAGCGAATGCCCGCTGTGCCGGGGCGAGCTGCAAGTGACGCAAACTACCTGCCAGGACTGCGGTGTGCGGATGACCGGGCAGTTCACGCTCGCTCCGTACCGCGCTCTGGATGCCGACCAGGCCCGGTTTATGGAAACGTTCCTGCGCTGCCGGGGCGTCCTGCGCGATGTGGAAGCGGCGCTGGGCATTTCGTACCCGACCGTGCGTGGGCGGCTGGACGGCCTGCTGTCCGCCCTGGGCTTTGCCGAAGGCCCCCACCCCGTCCCGCCGCCCGTTTCGGCGGCAGACGCCAAAGCCGCCCGGCGGCGAGAGATTTTGACCGCAGTGGAGAACGGCACGCTAGATGCCGAGACCGCCCTGAAGTCACTGCAAACGCTGTAACGGTTGAGTGACACTTTTTTGGAGACACATCCCATGCCACCCGTTCTTGAACAGCCTCAAAGTCCGCCGACAGCCTCTCAGCCGCGCACCCGTGAGCGCGGTCACCTTCTGCTGGTAGACTGGGAAGGCGTCTCGCCCGCCGCCCCCGCTCCGGCTCGTTCGGTGGCAAAGGCCAATTCCCTGCGGCGCACCTGGGTAGACCACGCTTATGAGCGCGGCTCTCTGGTACTTCTGGCCGTGACCGCCCTCGGCGCCCTCGCAAGCCTGGTGCGGCACTGATGGCCGTGACAGAAACCGCTCGCCCAGGCTGGGGGCGGCGCGTGTGGGAATTCCCCATCACACGCATACTCGCGTTTCTGCTGCTGCTAGGCGTGATTGCCACCGCGCTAGGCTTTGGGCTGAAAGCGATCCTGCCGCACGGGCCGCTGGGGCCGGACACGACGGAGCTGCTGGGCGAAGGCGTTCTGGCGACAGCCACGCTGCTGGCGTTTGGCGTGATGAAGCGGGGAGCGGACCGGCAGACGGCGGACGAGGCCGGGCTGACGGTACGAGGGATTTTCTCGGAGACAGCCATCGGCCTGCTGATTGGCGGCGGCGTGTTCTCTGCCGCTGTCGGGATGCTGACGGCGTTCCGGGTGTTTACCATTGGCGGCGTCAACGCGCACTACCTGCCGCTTGTGCCGATGGTAACATTTCTGCTGGTCGGCGTTTTTGAGGAAGTCGTCTTCCGGGGCTATGTTTTTCAAACTCTCGAAAAGCGCTGGGGGTCGGGCATCGCACTGGCCGGGTCCGGGCTGTTCTTCGGGCTGGCGCATCTGGCGAACCGGCAGGGAGTGGTCGGGCCGGTGCTGATTTCGTTCGAGGCCAGCATTTTAATGACGGCGGCCTACCTGCTGACGCGGCGGCTGTGGCTGCCGATTGGTATTCACTGGGGCTGGAACCTGTTTGAGTCGTCGGTCTATGGCCTGACCGATTCGGGCACACGCATCAATCCGGCCCATATTTTGTTCGCGGGCCGCCTGTCCGGCCCGACCTGGCTGACCGGTGGTGCATTTGGCCCGGAAGCCGGGCTGGCCTGCCTGATTTGCGGCACGTATGCCGGGATTTTGCTGCTGCGAATGGCAATTCGCAAAGGCCACTGGCGCGGCCTGCCACCCGCGCCCCACACTCTTGTTACTGCGGACACCAAAGGAAACACACCATGAGCGAAGAAAGCATTCTGATTTTGAATATGCTGCGCGAGGGCAAAGTCACCGCCGAACAGGCCGACTCGCTGCTGCGGGCCGTCCGGGAAACACCCGTCGCTGCGCCGCCCCCGCCCGTTCCCCCGGCCCCGCCAATGCCGCCCGCGCCGCCGTCACCGGACCCCGCGATGATGGCCTCCATGCAGGCACGGCTGGCGGAGCTTCAGGGCAAGCTGGGCGAGCTGCAAGGCAAGCTGGGCGCGGCGCAGACGGCCCGCTCGGCGGACGGGGCGGCATCGCTGGCCGGAAAGATTTTAGACCATATCCCCCGCCCCGAGCTGGACATGGGCAAAATCAACAAGGCCGTAGACGAGGCCATGCGCGGGCTGAACTCGCTGAAAAACGATGCCGTCAAGACCGCCCGCACCGCCGGACGGCAGGCCGCCGAGGAGGCCAAACGCGCCGCCCGCGAGGGCCGCAAGGCGATGAAGCGCGAGTTTAATTTTGACATGAGCTTCGGCGGCGGCGAGGAGCCGGGTCGGGACACGCGGCCAACCAACGCGCAGAGTCAGCCGCAGGCGTCGGACACGACCCATGACACGGTGACGTGGGCCGGGGCAGAGAGGCTGGCGCTGGAAAACAAATACGGGAATCTCACCGTGCGCGGCACGGACGCCCCGAGCGGCACGGCGACGGCGACCGTCACCAAAACCGCCTGGGCGGACACCGAGGATGCCGCCCGCGTGCTGCTTCAGCAGGTGTTCCTGACCCACACCGTCGAGAACGGGCAGTGCCGCGTCGGCGTCGCCGCCCCTGCCGACGCCCGCGACCGGCTGACGGTGGATGTGGAGATGTTTGTCCCGAACCGCCTGCCGCTGGAAGTCTCCACGCAGTTTGGCGATGTGACGCTTCAGGAAGTCGCGGCGGCGCTGACTGTCAAAACCGCCTCGGGCGACGTGTCGGCAGCGCGGCTCGTGGACACTGGCGCGGGCGATGCGAAGCTCCTGAGCGCTTCGGGCAGCATAGCCCTATCCGATTGGAACCTGCCGCAGACGGCGCTGACTCTGGAAACGGCCAGCGGGGACGTGTCGCTGACGCGGCTGTCGGTGAAGTCGGCGGCGGTGAGCAGCCAGAGCGGGGACGTGTCGGCACGGGAGACGCAGTGCGTCGAGACTGCTTCTTACGAATCGGCCAGCGGAGATGTTCTGGTATCGGTGGGCGCGGCGGGGGCGCGGGCGTCCGTTCGCAGCGGCAGCGGCACGGCCCGTGTGGACGGCCTGCGGGCCGAACAGGTTCACATTGAGACCATCAGCGGAGACGCCCATGTGCAGACCATCGGCGGGGCCTTGACCGTGAAGACCATCAGCGGGGACGTGGAAGCGTCGAACACCGAAACGCAGAATGTGTCCCTGATGACGGTCAGCGGCGACGTGCAGTGGGCCTTGCCCGCGCCGTTCACCGGGTCGTTCGCCGGAACCACGGTGTCCGGCGACGTGAAGCTGCGCGTATCCCCGGCCTCCGAAGCGCGGCTGGAAATGAACACGACGAGCGGCAGCCTGAGCTTGGGCCTGCCGACCGAGGACGCCGTGACCACCGAGCGGCACATCACCGGGCGGTTTGGCAGCGGCACAGGCAGTATCCGTTTGCAATCGGTGTCGGGGAATTTGGACGTAGAGGCGGGATAGAAAGAGAACAGCCCGGCACTGGACGTGCCGGGCTGTTTACGGATATGAACAAAAAACAGCTTCAGGCACTCATGCCGTTCAGCAAAACAGACTCGGAACGGGCACAAAATCTTGCGCTTCTGGATTATGCCACGGTTAAGCCGGTCTCTTATGAGCTGCTGCGATGGGTGAGAACTTATCGGGTTCCCGCAGATGAATCGCCGGTCGCACAGATATTTATCCATTTTTTTATCCGCCATGCCGACGCTGCCGTGGAGGATGTGGAAAAGGCGCTTCGTACCTCCAAGTTAGATAGCTGGAAGTATGCCATTGTCACACAGATACTCCCGGAATGGCCGCGTTTTGCCATTGATCCGCTAAAAAACTCTCTCGCGCAGTTGGTGACGGACACCGGCAATCCAGAGACGGCTTTGATGGCGCTTCGAATTCTGGCAAAGTACTATCCCCAGGACAGGGAGTGGTTAAGCGGCTGGCTGACTTATTATGTGGGCAGAATGGAGAGAAATCTTTGGGAGGCTCATCAAATTACGGACACCTATTTTTCGGATGGCCCGCTTCCAGAGTAGGCAAAACAAGTTTATGAGTTCGAGGGATTAGAAACCCCTCGAACTTGTTTGATGCTTACCCGACCTTCACGCCGCGCTTGCGGGCGCGGAGGAGGAGGCCCGCGAGGCCAATGCCGCCGAGGCCCAGAGACGCCACCGCACTCGGCTCGGGTACGGCAGGCGGCGGGGTATTGCTGCACGGAGCGGACCCGGCGCAGGTGGTGACGCTGCCGGTGTGGCCCAGCGTATCTTTAACGGTGACCAGGCTCTGCACCGGGGCCGCCGCCGACTGAATATACAGGTAGCCGAAGCTGCCGTACTGCGAGCCGCCGTTGTAGCCAAGCTGCGAGACCATGTCCTGCCCGGCTTTCAAATTTGTGCCAGGATTGGCGGACCAGACGAGTTGATTGTTCTGAAGCGTGGCCGACATCGTGGCCGGATGGATTTTGTAGTCCACCGTGCCGCTGTTTGCCACCGTGCTGCCGTAGTTGCCGAGCGGGCCGTCATGGTAGACAGTGCCCTGTTTGTTCGGGGCGTCGCCGAAGAACAGCACATCCGAGGGGGACGCCGAGGCGGCATAGCCGAAATCCGCCGTGAACGAGGTCAGGCCGGCCATGTCGTTGAGGTTTTTCAGGTCATACTGCGTCGTATACAGCTTGGAGCTGGTGTCATAGAACGTATTGGTGTAGAGGGTGAACGTGCTGCCGCCGTCCAGAATGCCGTTCTGGGCGCAGCTATACTGCGGCGTGCCGGTCGGGCGGGTCCAGGCCGAGGCCGCGCCGGAAGCGATCAGGGTAAGAGCGGCAGCAGCGGCAGTGCCAGCAGCGAATTTGGTCAAGGTGGCGGAAACGGTCATATCGGGTTGCCTTTCGATTCGATGTGTGCGAGATGTTGTTCTTAAAAAGCACAGACACTGCCAAAGTCGGCAAATCGGGCAAGAGCCGGTAGTTATGCCAAACGAAACCAGTATTTTTGGGGGCTTAGGCTTGACGGCGGCGGGCTTTTGTTGTACCATACAGCATCTATCATCGCTAAATCTATCATTGCTAAGAGGTTCCCTATCTTGACACGTCTTTCCCCGCGCTGGCCGCTGGCCGCCGCTCTGCTTCTCGGTCTTGCCCCGTGCGCGACCGCTCAAATCCCGATGACCCCCGAAATGCCGCCGCCGCCGCCGCGCCCCACCGCGCCCATGCCCCCGGCGGCTCCTGTGAGGCCCGGCCCGCCCGGAGTGGCCGCGACGGTCAACGGCACGCCGATTACCAAAGCGCAGGTGACTGCCGAGGTCCTAAAAGCCGTCGGCCCGCAGTTTGTCTCGCAGCTTGTGGATCAGATGATCACGATTGCGCTGATTGATCAGGAAGCGGCGCGTCAGCACGTCGTTATCACGCCCGCGCAGGCTGCCCTCAAGCTCAGTCAGGTGAAAGCGCGGGCCGCTGCTCAGGTCCCCGGTGGTCTGGACACTTACCTCACCCAGCGGCATCAAACCCTGGCCGATTACAAGTCCCAGCTCCTCACGGAGCTGAAAGTGGAGGCGCTGGTCAAAAAAAACCTGCCGCCCGCCGCGCCTATGGCCCGCCGCCATGTCCGGCATTTGCTGATTTTGACCACCCGCCCCGGCGTCATGCCCTCGCCCGATGTCAAAGGTCCGCACACCGACCCGGAAGCCCTCGCGCTGATTGCAAAAGCCCAGGCCGCGCTGAAAGCGGGCAAGTCATTTGAGGAAGTCGCCAACGAATACACCGAAGACCCGTCCGGCAAAGGCAAAGGCGGAGATTTGGGTCTCATGGATGCTTCTACGCCGTTTGTCCCCGAGTTTAAAGCGGCTGCCCTGGCACTCAAAGCGGGTGAAATCACGCCCCAGCCCGTGAAGACGCAGTACGGCTACCATCTCATTCAGTGCGTCAGCACCAGTGCCGCCCCGCTGCCATCGGACAAGGCGCTGTATGTCGCCGCCGAGCAAGCCGCCAAGCAGCAGCAGATTCAAGTCGCCATTCGCGGCTATGTGGATGGCTTGAAAAAGAAGGCGACCGTCGTCAACTACACCCCGGCCCCGCCGCCCGCCCCCACCCCACCCGGCTTCATGCCGGGAATGGGCGGTCCGCCCCCGGCTCCTTAACGGAGTATTCTGAGAGATGCGGAGGAAGAAAAAGCGCGAGGGGTTTTAACCCCTCGCGCTGCACTTTGCAGGAACACAAGAAAATGGCAAAAACACTGAACGTCGGCATGGTCGGCTACAAGTTTATGGGTAAGGCGCATTCCAATGCCTACCGGCAGGTCGCCCGGTTCTTCCCGGAGATGGAAACTGTCCCGGTGATGAAAGCACTCTGCGGGCGCGATGAGGCCGGGGTCCGCAAGGCGGCTGAGACGTTCGGCTGGCAGGGGCACGAAACCGACTGGCGGCGGCTGGTGGCCCGCGACGACATCGACATCATCGACATCGGCGCACCGGGCAATCTGCACGCCGAAATTGCTATTGCCGCCGCCCGTGCCGGCAAGCACGTCTTCTGCGAAAAGCCCCTCGGCAACAGCGCCGAAGAAGCGCGGCGAATGCTGGATGCGGTGGAAGACGCCGGGGTGCAGAGCATGGTCTGGTTCAACTACCGGGCAAACCCTGCCGTTGCCTTTGCCAAGAAACTGATCGACGACGGCGCGATTGGCCGCATCTACCACTGGCGGGGCCTGTTTTTGCAGGACTGGCTGGTCAACCCGCAATCCCCGATTGGCTGGCGCTTGAAAAAGGAAGTCGCGGGCAGCGGCTCGCACGGCGACCTGCTGGCGCACTGCCTGGATACCGCCCGGTATCTGGTCGGCGAAATCAGCGAAGTCAGCGGGGCATTGGAGACGTTTGTCAAGCAGCGCCCGGAGATGGGGGCCGCCGACGACCGCATGGGCGGCACGGCGTCGGACGTCATGGGCGAGGTCACGGTCGACGACGCCTCGCTGGCACTGGCCCGGTTTGCAAACGGGGCACTGGGGACCTTTGAGGCGACGCGCTATGCGTCAGGCCGCAAGAATTACAATTTTTTTGAGATCAACGGCAGCCTCGGCAGTCTGATTTTCAATGCCGAGCGGCCCAATGAGCTGCAAATCTACACCACTGACACCCGCTCCGGCACGCACGGCTTCCGCACGGTCAGCGTCACGAGCGGGCAGGACCCCTACACCGGTCACTACTGGCCGACTGCCCACAACATCGGCTACGAACATACGTTTATCAGCCTGCTTTTTGATGCGTTCACGGCCCTCGGCAAAGGCGAAAGTCCCTCCCCGTCCTTCCGCGACGGCTACCTGAACAACGTTCTTTTAGACACCATCGCCAAATCCGCTGAGACAAAGAAATGGGAAAGCGTGACACCATGACAATTACTCTAGACCCCAAGATTGAAGCGCCTCTGCGCGAAAAGGCAAAGCGGGAAGGCCAGGAGCCGAACGACGTTGCCAATACACTTCTGGCCGAAGTCCTTATGGCTGAAGCCAGAGAGCAGGAAAAAATCACTGTGGGCCTTCGGGAAGCCATGAACTTAGGGCCGGGCAAGCCTCTGGAACAGTATCTTGCAGAGCAAAGAGTGAAGCATGGCTATCCTGACACCTGGCCCCGGCGCGACCTTGTGAAAGAAATTGCTCCCGGCGTGTTCGTAGATAACCAACAAGATGAGAACAGCCGTTGAGCGAATACTTCACTGTTGAGTTTTCCGAGCCGTTTGAAGCAGAGCTGGAGACCTGTTATCTGAGGCTATCTCGGGTCTCGCCGGAAACTGCACGGCTCTGGCAGTCTGGCATTTTAGCTGCCTGCTTCACACTTCGCACTGTCTGAGTTTCCACGCCGCTGTCCCCTCGCGCCGGAAGCGCAGTCTTTCGGTCAGGAAGTTCGGCTACTGATTTATCGGCATCGGCGCACCATGTACCGTGTTTTGTACACTGTGTTTGACGCCACAGAGGATACTTCCGGGACAGTTCGCATTCTGCGCGTTCGGCAGGGAGCGCGTCAGGAGACGGAAACTGAGGATGAGTTCTGACCCTCTGACAGTCAGCGCTACTAAAACAAACAAAAGGCCCGCGCATATTGCGTGGGCCTTTTTTGTATGCTAGGTCGGATTTACCAGCCCATTGTGCCGGGGCTGCCTTTGAAGGGACCGACGATATTGGGCGTAATCCAGCCGCCATAAAAGCCGCCGGGCTGCGCGGTGACACGCTCGCCATTGACGGTGCAGTAGTCCATGCGGCCTGGATACAAAGCGATATAGTCACGGAGCGCGGCAAACGCCGGCGTCGGGTCCGGGTAGAACCACGCGGCGGAGTCGGCGCGGGCGTCCCCCACTTCAATGCTGTAGTAGCTTGCCAGCCCTTTCCATTCGCAAAACGACTGGCCGGGGGCGGGAATGAAGTGCGCCCGCAGAACATCCTCCGGCGGCAGGTAATAGACCGGCGGATGGCTCGTTTCCAGCACCCGTTTGGCGCGGCGCGTGTCGGCGATGACAAGGCCGCCGAAGACGACCTGAATATGCGCGTCGGTGTCTTCCAGGCGCGGCGGGCGCGGGTAGTCCCACACCGACTCCTGACCGGGACCGGGTATGACAGGGGTGACGAGGCTCATAGAAGCCAAACAAAAGCGCGTGGACAGAAGTTCCAACGCCGCAGGTATAATAGCAAGCATGAGTGTTCATCCTGCCGCCTCTGACGTTCTGCTTTTGCTGATGGCCTACCTGCTGGGCGCGTTCCCCGCCGGGCTGCTGGTCGGGAAGATGGTCAAGGGCATTGATGTCCGCGACTACGGCAGCGGAAATATCGGAGCGTCGAATGTCTGGCGCACGATGGGGCCGCTGTGGGGCATCGGGGTCTTTTTGTTTGACTTCTGCAAAGGCTACATCCCCGCCCTGCTGACAAGCCGGATGCACACGGTGGCGCATGACAGCGTCAGCCCGTGGCTCGTGGTTGGGGTTGGTCTTGCGGCGATTTTGGGCCACAACTTCAGCCCATTCCTGCGCTTCAAGGGCGGCAAGGGCGTGGCGACTTCGCTCGGGGTCGTGTACGGCCTGTCCCCGGAAGCCGCCGCGCTGGGCTTTGCCGTCTGGGCCGTGTGCCTCTTCGTCACCAAATATATTTCGGTCTCGTCTATTGTGGCCGCCGTGGTTACCTCGGTCGCATTGATTGCCCTGCACCGGGACCTGCCGCACGCGCTGTTTGCACTGCTGGTAGCATTGTTCGTGATTGTCAAGCACCGGGCCAACATGGCGCGGGTGAAGGCCGGGACCGAGCCGAAGGTCAGCTTCCGCCGCCACAAACACCCGGACGGCCTGCCGCAGACCGTCCCGGAAGAGACGAGCCACCCGGAGGCTTTAAAATGACCTCTCGGCTAATACTTGCCTCCACCTCCCCCCGCCGCCGCGAGCTTTTGGCTTTGCTTGGCCTGCCCTATGAGACAATCGCCAGCCGCTTTGACGAGTCCGTGCTGTCGCCAATCGGCCTTCCCCCGGCGGACTATGTGATGCGGCTCGCGCAGGGCAAAGCTGCCGAAGTCGCCGCCCGCCTCGCCGCCCCCGAGGCTGTCCTCATCGGCGCGGATACCACGGTTGCGTTAGACGGCGATGTCTTAAATAAGCCTGTTGACCCCGCCGATGCCGCCCGGATGCTGCGCCGCCTGTCAGGCCGCACCCATGAAGTCTACACCGGCCTGTGCGTGATACGCGGCAAGGCTGTTGAGACCGCCCACGCCGTCACCGCCGTTACGTTTGATACCCTCTCCGACGACACCATCGCTGCCTACGTCGCTACCGGCGAGCCTTTAGACAAAGCCGGAGCCTACGGCATTCAGGGCCAGGGTCTCGGCTTTATTCCCAAGATTGAGGGCGACTACTTTAATGTCGTCGGCCTGCCCTTAGCGCTTCTGCACGGCCTGCTCCTGCCCGATTTTCCCCAAATCGCCCCCGCACCACCGCCGCCGACACTCCCCGGCGAAAAAAATTAGCACAGCCCCTTGACAATCAGTAACTTTTTGTGCTAAAATGTTTAGCATAGGAGAATTCCTGATGACTAAGCTGTTGCCGAAGGGACTGAGCCGTCGTGAGCGGCAGATTATGCAGGTGCTGTATGAGCGCGGGCAGGCGACCGTGGCCGAGGTGCAGGCGGTGCTGCCCGAGGCCCCCGGCTACAGCGCCGTGCGTCGTCTCGTGGCGATTTTAGAAGAAAAGGGGCAGGTCACGCACGCCGAAGAGGGCGGGCGTTACGTATACAGCCCTGCCGAGACATGGACGGCGGTGTCCAAATCCGCGATTGAGCAGGTCGTGGAAAGCTTTTTCGGCGGCAGCGTCGAAAGCGCCGTGGCAACCCTACTGACCAGCCAGAAAACGCGCCCCGGTGAGGTAGAGCTTCGGCGGCTGGAAGCTCTTATTCAGCAGGCGAGAGCCGAAGAAGCGGAAGAAGCAAAAGAAGCAGAAGGAGCGGCACAATGACAGCACTTGTTTCTGATGCTCTGCCGCTTGCAGTCGGACTGCTGGCAAAAGTGACGCTCCTGCTTTTATCAGCGGCTCTCGCCTCCCTGGTACTGCGCCGCGCTTCGGCGGCGGCTCGCCATCTGGTCTGGACGGCGGCGCTTGTGGGCGTGCTGCTTTTGCCGCTGACTTCGGCGGCTTTGCCCTCGTGGAACGTCGCCCTGGGGCGTGTCGCCGCCGCGTCGCCGACGGTCTTGCCCGCCCCTCCGACTCCATTGCCGGTGGAGGCTGCCGCGCCTCCGAGTGTTACGACTCCCGCCCCCGCCGTCATGGCTCCGGCTCCGCCGGATTTGCCAATGCCTGCCCCGAAGCCAACTGTCCCGGCCCCGTTTGTCTGGGCCGTCACTGGCCTTGCGGTCTGGCTCGTCGGCACGCTCGGCCTGCTGACGCATCTTGCCGTGGGCTTATTTCGGATCGGGCAGATGGGACGGCGGGCCATTCCGCTGGAAGCCAGGGCATTCCAAATTGCGGAAGCCGCCCGTCAGCAAATCGGCCTGCACCGCCCTGTTCGTTTTCTGCAAGCTGACGCTGACAGCGCCGTGACCGTTCCGGTTACTTGGGGCGTGTTGCGCCCTATGATACTGCTTCCCCGGCAGTCTGCCGGCTGGTCCGAAGACTGCCTGCGGGCGGCGGTCCTGCATGAACTGGCGCACATCAGGCGCGGCGACTGGCCGACACAGATTCTGGCCCGCCTGGCCTGCGCCCTCTACTGGTGGCATCCCCTCGTCTGGGGAGCGGCCCGGCAAGCACGCGCCGAAAGCGAGCGGGCCGCCGATGACTGCGTGCTGAGTGCAGGAATGACGCCTGCCGACTATGCCGAGCATTTAGTGGAAGTCGTGCGTTCTCTGCCGCTCGGAGCGCGGCCTGAAACGGCGGCGGTAGCGATGATCCGGCCCTCCGAAGTGGAGGGACGGCTGCAGGCAGTGCTGGCGCGAGGAAACAGCCGCCGCCCGCTGACCCGGCGGGGCCTGCTGGGGAGTGGTCTCGCGGCTTTGCTGCTGGTTTTGCCGCTGGCCGCACTTCGCCTGACACCTGCCGCGCAGGCGCAGGACGCTTCCGCAAACGAAACGGTCAGGGGCGAACAGAAGATTTTTGCAGACGCGGGTATCGCCGTCAGGGACGGCTACCGGGCCGTGTTCGCTAACGGCTCCGAGGTCTCTCTGGTCGCGGTGACGCAGGCGACGCGCACTGGCGACGAGTGGGATATGTACGGCGGCCCGTGGTGGCGGCCTGACAGAACGCCGATAGGCTCCCAGAGCGGCGGCATCAGCGATCAGATGCACTGGACGGTGACGCGCACACATGAACTGACGCCCTACACGTTCAAGATTTCTATTCGCCCCCCCGGCGGCAAGTGGCAGCTTCAGCAGAATACCGACATCAGCCTTTTTGACCAGTTTCCGGGATCGCTCCAGCCTGCGCTGAACCCGGCAAGCGGACGTCTGGCCGACGGCTCCGCGCCAGACATTTATGATGGCTTCACCAGCGGCACTCTGCCAACCAAACTGTACCCCGCCGGAACGCGCTCCTGCACGGTGCGGTTGGGAATGTCTGCGGGACCCTGGCACACGGCGGTTGCCCGGCCTGCCGCAGCGAAGCTCGTGTGGGACAAAGCGGGCAAAAACGCTCCCGGCTCGTACACACTCGTTTCGTTTTTCCCGGTCTCGGTGCTGAACGACAAGCCGGGAGTCATCTGCACAGATACAAAGGGCCGGACACGGATATTCTTGTTCGCCGGGCCGATGGGCCGATTGTCTGATGTCGCCTGGAACTTTCAAGCGGTGGATCGGGCGGGGCGAGAGGTTTCCCTCATACAGACATTCACCGAGGGAAGGAAGCCCGGCATTGACCTGACCGCACGCGCCGGTTCGGCAGCGACACCGTGGACGACCTCCGCCGACATAACGCAGATTGCAGAGTTCCGCCTCCAAACGCGCCCCTACCAAACCGTCGAGTTCCGCAATGTCCCGCTTCAGCCAGCGGCGGACGCGGCAGGCATACCGCCAACCTCCGCCGTGCTTCTGGCACAGGCCAGTGATGCCCAGCTTGCCCAGGCCAAAGCGCTGCGTGCTCACTTGCATCCCTGGGGAGACGCCAACCGTCCCCTGCTTCAGCAGATGGCACGCGCCCAACCGGGTGATCTCGCCGCGCTAATTCGCGTGTACGACTCGCTCAATCGCTTGCCATTTCCCCTCTGGGACGGCGACCCGCGCCTCAGCCACGGAAACGAGAACCCGCCCTTCGCGTTTAATCTGCCAAGCCGCCTCACTCTGACGCATCTTCAGCGCTCGCAAACTTGGGAAGACGTGCGAATACGCACCGACTTCGCCCAGTATCGGGACCTCGCGGTCTCCCAATCAGTCAGCGTCGGCCCCGCCCACCTCACGCTCTGGGCCAGTGGCCGCATCACGCGCACCACGGCAGCAGATGAGTCCCCAGAACCCGGCAAACCCGGCGAAAGCCAGAAGGAGCTTATGACAGCGTTCTTCGCCGCCGAGAGACCATAGAGCAAGTCCCCGGATGCCCCCCTACCATTCAATTATGGGGCAACCAGAGTAGGGGCAGAGCTTGCCCCTTCCCCCACTCTCCTAATCCGGTCCCCGCTCCTTAAGCAAGGAGAGGGCTGGGGTGAGGTTCTTTGGGACTTTTCCAAACAGTCGCTCAGCCATTTTTCCTGCTCGATGCGACCAGCCGCCGGAGCAGCCACATGGAGGCTCTTTGCAGGAGGACGAGGACCACAATCAGCCCCAAGCATAGGCCGAACAGGACCAGCCCGCTGCCCCGGCCTGCGCTGAAAGCGAACGACAGCGCCGTGGCGACGGCGGGCGGGTGCATGGCCCTTGCGAAGATCATGCCGTAGATGACGACCACCATTGCTGCCCCTGCCGCCCAGAAAGTCGGGCCGAGCAGGACGTGAGCGGTGAACCCGACCACCGCCGCTGCCCCCTGTGCAATAATCAAAGTGCGGGTGCTGTTGGTGCGATGCGCGGGGTCCAGATAAATCAAGAACGCGCTGGACGCGAGCGACGCGAACAGCAAACGCTGACGTGCCCAGACGTCCACCAGCGCGAAGACGACCAGCACAATGATCGTCGGCAGCAGCGCCAGGGCAAGCTGGGCACGCAGGGGATGATGGGAGGTTCCCGGAGGTTCCGGCAAGGGTGTCATCTGTTCATCTTACCCGGCAAGATTAAACATCCGACGCCCGGCGGGTGTGCTTGTAATCCTGCCCGCGCTCGCGGACATCCTCCTGCGTCATCCGGGAGCCGACGCCGGTAACCTGCCAGCCGTCTTCCGAAACGCTGCCCTCAGTCAGCTTCAGGTAACGGCCTGCGACGGCGAACTTTTCGGGTATCCACGCCATCTGCCGCGAACAGCCCCGCGCCAGCCAGCACTGACGGTAGTATTGAGTGTAACCGGACATGATTTTCTCCTTTCTTTCTCGATAAATACTTTTATGCTCCCAGCGGGACTCGAACCCGCACTGCTGTTTCCAGCCTAAGACACCTGCCAACCCGCTTCCCCCTGCTTGTTACTGAACCCACCCTTTCGGGTCGCTATGAGGTGCCTCTGCAATCAAGTGTCTATGCCACGCAATCCTAAGTTGTACGCCGCTTTGCCTCTTTAGCTATGGGAACAGGCTAGTTTCAGACATCATGGCTATCCGTGACATTCTTGGCGAACAGGTATGGGTCGCCGATATATTTCAGGCACACCCGCCCCACTTTCGGGTTGGTGCGCTCGTGGACCGGCTTCACCACAACGCCCTCGCGGATGTGGTCAGCGGCCAGCGTGGTTGGCCCTTCCGACAGGGCCTTGATCGTTTCCAGCGCATACGGGCCGCGAAACAGCACCGGCACGGTCGGGACGCCGTGCTGAGCGCAGACGGCCAGAAATGGGTCGGGGTCCAGATATTTGCCGTCCACAAGAACGTCAAAGGCCCGGAAGCCCAGCACACCGACTTGCCCGTAGTTCAAGTTCTGCACTTTGCTGCCGAACACTTCCCCGTACAAAATCACCTGCCGGGCACTCTGCCCCAAACTTTCCAGAAGTGCCGAAACGCCGGGCTGCTCCATCGGCTGCCAGTAAATGCTGTCCGCCAGAGTGTCAGGCCGCTTGCGGCGCACAGACATGGAACCGGCCATCCATTCGCCTTCAATCAGCCCGAGGCGGCAGTTGGTACCGTGGATTTTCTCCGAGACCGAGACCTCCTCGCCGTCCGTCAAGACCGACGGAAAGTTCCGCAGGTTCTCGACATCGGTGTACTCGCCAAACAGCGGGTGCGTCGGCGCGGAGTCCCCGGCCATGATTTTGACCGGCGGCACATATTTGGTGATGTCATAAACATCCTGCACGTCCTGCCCTTCGGGCCAGGCGTCGTCCTCCCGGTCCACAATCACGCCGAACGACGGCTCCCCGCGCAGCTTGGCGCAGCGCACCCGCCCGTTGGACAGGTACTTGGTGAAGCCCCAGCGGTCGGAATGCTCCGGCGGAATGACGGCGTCGATGGGAATATACGTCACCAGATCGCCCGCCGCGTACCGCCCTTTGGGGATGACGCACTGCCAGCCCTTGATCTGCGCCAGCTCCAGCGCATCGGCGTTGCCATGCGGCAGGACAGTTTCAATCCGGCTTACTTCCACAATCAGTGTGGACATTTCGTGTTCCTTCTTTCCGCGTAACCAAACAAAATGGGCAGTGAGAGATTCGAACTCCCGTGCTTTTTAAAGACCGAATCTACAGTCCGGTGCCATCAACCACTCGGCCAACTGCCCATAAAATTAGTGTAACAAGCAAACACGACGGCAAACAAAAAGGCCCCAGGCGATTTGCCTGGAGCCGATTGCGGTACTCTTACTCAGCGAGGTCTGTCAGAAACAGTCCTCCCTATGGTGAGCGGGCGCAATCGGCTTGAAGTGATAAGTTTGATAGTTTGCATGGCTTTGATAGCTCCGGGCTTGGGGCGTAGCGGCAGGCGACCAGAACAAAGAGTTCTGGCAGGCGGGTGCGGCGGCGATCAAGTTTTGGGTGGGTGTTATCATGGTACGGCGAACAGTCTAGCACAGGCTTTTCCCATTTGTCAAGCCTTTTCAGAATAATCGAATTTAATTTAAGCCCGGCGACTCCGCATGGGGGGCGTGGCTCACGGCGTCCCGCGCCGCTGTCAGCATCTGGAGCGACTGCCGCACGGACGCCGACTGCGGCTGCTGCGCCATTGCTTTCTGGAGGTCGCTTACTCCCCCCTGCCATTCTTCCTGGGTCGTGTTTTGCATCGCCAGTGCATAGGCTGGTCGGGCGTCTTTCCAGTCGCCTCGGACCGCGTAAGTCAGCCCCAGATTGTAGCGAACCAAGGGCTGCGACGGGTTCATTGTCAGGGCGCGGATGTCCGTCTGGATCGCCTCCGCCAGTTGCCCGGCCTGATACTGGCACCAGCCGAGAGTGCCCTCGACATCGGCGTTTGCCGGGTTTGCTTTCACCGCGTCGGCGGCCACTGACGCCGCTTCCGCAAACTGGCCGTGCTGCGCGAGTGTTTCTTCCAGATGCAAATCCACGAAGGTCAAACGGGGGTCTTCCTGAAGGGCTGTGCGGAAGTCGGCCACGGCGCGGGGAAAGTTCCCCATTTGGCGGTAGATTTTGCCGCGCACGGCGATGCTGGCGGGGTAAGGATGCACAGCAATCAGCGCGTTGCAGTCTTTCAGCGCAAGCGGGTACTGCCCGTCTTCAAAGTAAGCCCACATCCGGCCCTTGACCGCGTTCGGCGTCCCGTCATGGGCGTCCGCCGTCGAGCCAGGCCGGTCGCGGATTGCCGGGTTCAGGGCAAGGGACTGGCTGAAATCGCGGATCGCCTGGCGATGGTCGCCGTAAGCATCCTCAGCATACGCCAGATTCGACCAGGAAGTCGCCTCCGGCGCAGACAACCGAATACCGGTCCGATAATCCTGCGCGGAAAGGCGGTACTGCTCTTCCCGGTAGTAGGCCATGCCGCGCAGGTCGTACCCATCAACTTTCTGCGGGCGCATACGAACCATTTGGCTATACTCCGCCACCGCCCCCGGATAGTCACCCCGGCTGTAAGCGTTGTTCCCGCGCTGGTTGTGGTCCCAGTACCCGCTGTGATTGACAGCATGACCGCACAGCCAGACGAAAGCAAAAAGACAGCCTGCGCCGAGTGCCGCCCGGAGCAGCCTTCCAACCGGCCTGCCCGGCGACGGCGAAGAAGGCACGCGGCCAAACAGCGAGTCCGGCGGCGCGGAAGGCTGCTCCGCGTCCGGCCCAAGGAGGGAGCCTTTGCCGGACCGTCCCCGGAACAGACTAATGCCTTCCTCCGGCGTTTCTTCGGTGTATCCTGCGCGAAATTCATGCCGACCCATGTGAGTAATCCTTTGCGATGCTTGCTTGACTTCGCCGTAACTTCGCCAGCGTGCGCCAGTTTTCCTTCTTATCTAAGCATTCTTATCTAAGCATTGTCCCTTTTCGCGGCCTGCAAAAAAACAAGGGGCAGGGATAACCCTGCCCCCCTGTCTTTACACGTCTTAGTCCCAGGACAAACTGGATGCGGACTGGTACTCGGTCACTTTTGTCTCAAAGAAGTTCTTTTCTTTACCCAGGTCCATCGTCTCGCTCATCCACGGGAAGGGGTTGGCCGAATGGAACTGCGCGGGCAGGCCCACCCGCTCCAAACGGCGGTCGGCGATGAACTGGACATACTGGCGGAACAGGCCGCTGTTGAGGCCCAAAATGCCCTGCGGCAGGCAGTCCGAGGCGTAAGCGACTTCCAGCTCCACCGCTTCGCGGACCAGACTAATCATGCGCTGCTGAAAATCCGGGGTCCACAAATGCGGATTCTCGGCCTTGATGCCGTTGATGAGGTCAATCCCGAAGTTCAGGTGAATACTTTCGTCGCGCAGAATATACTGGAACTGCTCGCCGATGCCGGTCATGCGGTTCTGACGCTGGAACGACAAAATCATCACGAAGCCCGTGTAGAAGAAAATGCCTTCCATGATCAGATAATAGCCGATCAGGTTTTTCAGAAACGTCTGTGCGCCTTCGGCGGTCTCGGTCGAGAAGTTCGGGTCGAGCAGCGCATTGGTCAGCTCCATCTCGAAGGCATCCTTGCGGGCGATGGCGGGGACTTCATGGTACATATTGAAGACTTCGCGCTCGTCGAGGCCCAAGCTGTCCACGATATACAGGAACGTGTGCGTGTGGACGGCCTCTTCAAACGCCTGCCGCAGCAAATACTGGCGGCATTCGGCGTTGGTGACGTGCTTGAAAATCCCCAGCACCAGGTTGTTGCCAACGAGACTTTCCGCCGTGGAGAAAAAGCCCAGGTTTCGCATAATCACCCGCCGCTCGGCTTCGGTCAGCTCCGTGCCGCGCCAGGTGGCGATGTCTTTGCCCATCGGCACTTCGGTGGGCATCCAGTGGTTCGCGCAGCCGTTGACATAATGCTCCCACGCCCAGTGGTACTTCAGGGGCATGAGCTGGTTGACATCTACCTGCTGGCAGTTAATTAGCCGCTTGCTGTCCTGCGGCTTTTTCTCCTGCGTCGGGGCGGCAAAAAGCCGCTCGTCCAGAGGTCGCTCGTCGGTGCGGACATCGTCTTCAAAGGTCAAAGTCGCGGGCATGGGGTGTATCCTCGGTTTCTAAAAAAACTATACGGCGGTCTTGATCATATGTACCTGTGCTTGCTCAGAATGCCAGAGTGCCGGGGGTGTAAAAACCCCCGGTACTCTAGTTCGCTGTTACTGGCAGGCTTCGCAGTCTTCGCCCAGGTTGCAGGTGGCGGGGGCGGCGTCCGGCGCGGCTTCGGCGATGCGCTCGACAGCGATGTCGCCCGACGCGCTGCGGTTCTTCATCCAGCGCGGCTGCACGCCGAAGCGGTTGACGTCCAGCGTGGACTTTTCTACCTGCGTCGCCGCCAGCGTCCGCAGGTAGTACGTGGTTTTCAGGCCCTTGTGCCACGACAGGAAGTACATCTCGCTCAGCTTTTTGCCGCTTGGCTGGGCCAGATATAGGTTCAGGGACTGGCCCATATCCAGCCACTTCTGCCGGTGGGCGGCGCACTCAATCAGCCACTCCGGCCCCACTTCAAAGGCGGTCTGATGGCGGGCTTTCAGGGCATCGGGAACGCGCTCGATTTCGGCCAGCACGCCGTCGCAGTATTTGATCTCCTCGCGCATCTGGGCATCCCACAGGCCGTGCGCTTTCAGGTCGCGGACCAGATTTTCGCTGATCTGCGTGAAGTCCCCCGACAGGTTGCTTTTGACATACAAGTTCTTGTACGTCGGCTCAATCGACTGCGAGACGCCGACAATGTTGGAGATTGTCGCCGTCGGCGCAATCGCCAGCACGTTGCTGTTTCGCATTCCGTGCGTCCTGATCGCCTCCCGCACCGGGGTCCAATCCATCCGGGCCGTCCGGTCCACGGCCAGCGGCTGCTCGCGCACTTCATCCACCAGCGCCAATGTGTCCAGCGGCAGCAGGCCCCGGTCCCATTTGGAGCCGGAGAAGGTCGGGTACGCCCCGCGCTCTTCGGCCAGCTTTGCCGAGGTCAGCAGGGCATAGTAGGAAATCGCCTCCATGCTCTCATCGGCAAACACCACCGCGTCCTGGCTGGCATAGCCGAGGCCAAGCGTGTGCAGGGCATCCTGAAAACCCATCAGGCCCAGACCCACCGGACGGTGACGCATATTGGCCGCCTTTGCCTCAACGGTGGGATAGTAGTTTAATTCAATCACGTTGTCCAGCATGCGAACCGCCGTAGTGATGGTGGTTTCCAGCAGCGGGTGGTTCAGACCATCCGGCGTGACGTGCGCCGCGAGGTTGACCGAGCCGAGGTTGCAGACCGCCGTTTCGTCCGCCGAGTTATTCAGCAGAATCTCGGTGCAGAGATTGGAATTGTGAACAACGCCCACATGGTCCTGCGGCGAGCGCAGGTTGGAGGGGTCTTTCCAGGTCATCCACGGGTGACCGGTCTCAAACAGCATAGACAGCATCTTGCGCCATAGGTCGGCGGCGGGCAGCCGCTTGAACAACTTGATCTGCCCCGCGTCCGCTCGGCGCTCGTATTCGGCGTAGCGGGCGTCGAACGCCTTGCCGTAGAGGTCGTGTAGGTCCGGCACATCGCTGGGATTAAACAAAGTCCAGTCGCCGCCCGCCTGCACCCGCTGCATGAAGAGGTCGGGTATCCAGTTGGCCGTGTTCATATCTGGCGTGCGCCGCCGGTCGTCGCCGGTGTTCTTCCGAAGCTCCAAGAACTCTTCAATATCCAGATGCCACGTTTCCAGGTACGCACAGACCGCGCCCTTGCGCTTGCCGCCGTTGTGTGCGAGACCGATCTCGGTCATGTAAGACTCGTCAACCTCGACTTTCAGGTCATAAACGGTGTGAGATACCTTCGCAGGGCAGACATTTTTCACCCGAGAAAACAATGCTCCCTCGTATTCAATCCAGTTCTTTTTAACAAGGGGGCGGCAGGCCACAAGTTCGGCCAGGCTGGAAACAGCCGGAATGCGGAGGTCGTAAGCCTTGACGGTCCCCGTCATCGAAATCAGAGAGCCGTCCGAGCGCCGTCCGATGTGCCCCATCTGCCGTTCCCGGTATTGTCCGGCGGTGGGAACACCCAGGCGCAGCAACTGGTAACGCAATCCGTCGATCAGGGGGCGGGACGTGTTGGTAAAATAGATTTCTTTGCCGCGAGAAATGCCGCCATCCGTTTCAAGAAGGCCGTGAACCAGGGCGCGTGCCTGCGCCAGAGGAAGGTGCAGGAAACGCGGCGCAATGTGCTTGTGTCCGCAATCGTCATAAATATCATCCTGCGTAAAGGGGAGTGTTGCCGCGCCTGCCCGCAGAATACGGCCAGTCACGGCATCCCGCACGACGCCTCGGCCCGAAGCCCAGTGTATCTGGAGATAGGTGTCGCCGCGCCCCGTTTCCCACGCATGGATGCCGCGCTGCGCGAGATAGCGGCGAACAAAATCAAGATGCGTGTCCCGCTGCGGGTTGCCGGAGACACCCCATTGCAGCCCGCCTTTGGAAAGGTGACCATCTCCAAGCAGGATACCGTAGAGCCGTGCGTCGTCGTCAGTAAGACCGGCAACGGGAACAACTTCTTTGGGAATGATCTGCGCGACATAGTCTCCTTTTTGGAGATTACCGGCATCAATCCATTCTACGCGAGTTTTGCCCTTGCGAAGCCATTCCATCGTGCGTGCGTTTGATTGTCCCAGGGGAATGTTTTTCAGGGCGTAGAAGGGGTGCCCGGCAGTCACAGAAATCGGGTTCACGGAGTGCTTCAAGGTGATTGCAACCATGGGGTCTGTCTGGCCGTAGACAAACTTCTGTGATACCTCACGGTAGAGGCCGCTTTTTCCTAACACGAGGTCCCCGGTCTGCACCTGTGCGATTGCTTTTGTGCCTCTGGCAGTGTAAATGCGGGTCTCGGGTGCAAAACACTGGTTGACGGCCACAGCGGTGTCGCTGGCAACTTTCAGGAACGGCACAATGCCCTGGCTCTTGCCGGACGTCCCCTTGATAGTCGCGCCGAGCGCCCGCACGCTGGTCCAGTCGTTACCGAGGCCGCCCGCCCACTTGGACAGTAGGGCATTGTCCTGAATGCACTTGAAAATCGTGCCTAAATCATCGCCCACGGTGGTCAGGTAGCACGAAGAAAGCTGGGAATGGCGCGTGCCCGAATTGAACAGTGTCGGGGTCGCGGGGGTAAACAGAAACTGCGAGATGAGTGTGTAGAACTCGATGGCCCGTGCGTTTTTATCCGCCTCGTTCAGCGCCAGCCCCATTGCCACGCGCATCCAGAAGACCTGCGGCAGCTCCACCCGCCGGTCGTCAATCTGAAGGAAGTAGCGGTCATAGAGGGTCTGCAAACCAAGATACGCAAACTTCAGGTCGCGCTCGGGCCGCAGAGCCGCACCCAGTTTTTGCAGGTCAAACGTCAGCAGGGCCGGGTCCAGCAGCTCGGCATCGACGGCTTCCTGAATGTAGCGCGGGAAGTAGCTTCGGTAGGCCGCCCCGGCGTTTTCGGAGGTCACCGGCTGCCCGGTGGCCTCCGCGAAGAGCTGCCCGAGCAGCAGGCGTGCCGCGACGAATGAGTACGCCGGCTCGATTTCCACCCGCCCGCGTGCGGCCATCACCGCCGCCTGCGCGATTTCGGCTTCGGTGATGCCATTGTACAGTGCGCTGAACGTCGCGTCCGTCAGCGGGGCCGCCGTGACGTCTTCCCCGAGGCCTACGCAGGCCGCTTCCAGGGTCGCGGTCAGCGCCGTCCTATCCAGCTCCGCCTCGGTTCCATCGGCGCGGCGATAACGGGGGACGCTGACACGGCGCTCTTCGGCGTGCCGCTCCCGGTACAGAACGTAGCGGCGGGCGATGCGGTACTCACCGCCCGCCATCAGAACGCGCTCCACCTCATCCTGCACCTGCTCGACCTGAAGCAGGTTCTCGCGCCCGGTCATCTGAGACGCACACCAGCGCACCACAGCCTCGGCGAACGCCGCGACTCTTGCCGCCGCCTCGGCGGGCAGGGACGCTTCGGGCGCAAGCTCCAGCTCGGCCCGGAAAGCTTTGCCAATCGCGGCTTGAATGCGCTCGCCGTCAAAGGGGGCAAGCGAGCCGTCACGCTTTTGCAGGCGCATCTCAGGGAGCGTCAACGTTTGGGGGTGCTGTTCCTCAGAAATAAGAGCAGGTGAAATCAGCGCAGACATGGGCAAAGTTCCTTCCGCAAAGTCTCACAGCCAGAACTTGATTAAAAAATGCAAAACGCCCGCCCCCGAACGGGAACAGGCGGCGGTAACTCCGGGTCAGCGAGCAGAGCGCGGCAGGACCCGAAAAAACCACGCTCCTCTCAGACGAAGGATCGCGGACGACCAGTTTACGGGCGGGTATCGGACTGAGCGCGGTGCCTTTTCAGGCCCGTGCTTCACCGCTGCGCGACAGTGCCGGTGTCTCCCCGGACTTTCCCCGCTGCAAGCAGCCGCGCCGGAGCGGCGCGGCCTCGTAAACACAATTTAAACACAAGATGTGGCTATCAGTTGCCGCTATATTAGCACATATTGGGTATTCTGTCAAGCGGCTTTGTTATTCAAAATCTAAAAACATACGGCTATTTTCAGGCAAAATGGGCCACTGCCACAAAGGCAGACGCGTTTCTGTCGCTCTTTCAGAGGTGTTGACAGAAACAGTCACAGTTGCTATAATAAATGTATCTTTTTAGATACGAAACAGGGAGGTTATGGAGTGGCACGACGCAAAAAACCAGACGCGGCAGCTTCCCCGGCAGAGGACACGCCGGAAGAGGCCGCCGACGCTCTTCGCCTGCGCTTTCGGGGCGAAGTCATTGAGTTGGTCTCGACGGCTGAGTATCCGTTCCAGGTTCTGCAAACGGAGGAGTATGAGACCTGGGCAGACAGCATTTCAGACATCAGAACGAGTACACGGATTGACGTCAATGTCGATAAGATGCAGCGTGGATTATTTGGAGACTGGAAAATTGTCGGCGACGGCGTCTTCGAGATGCGGCTTGACTTTGGAGCAGGCTACCGTATTTACTATGCTCGGCACGGCGCGTTTGTTGTTGTCTTGCTGGCGGGCGGAGACAAGAGCGATCAGCGCAAAGCTATCGCCGATGCCAAACGTCTTTGGAAAGGAATGAAAAATGAAATTACGCAAGTTTGACGATTACCTCGCCGAAAAGATTGGGGACACAGAGTACGCCGTTGCCTATCTGGAAGCGGCCATAGAGGACGGTGGGGTGGAAGAATTTCTTTATGCCATTCAGAAAGTAGTAGCGGCCCAGGGCGGGGTGCAGAAGGTGGCTGAGGAAAGCAAGCACGGGCGCGAAAGCCTGTATAAATCCCTGTCCAAGCAGGGCAACCCGCGTATCAAGACGCTGGACGATGTCCTGCATGCGCTGGGAATGCGGATTTCTGTGGCCCGTGTCACCGGTTAAACTGAAGAATACTTTGAGTCTCATTTCATGTCTAAACCCGCCCCACTCTGTTGCCTGTCTGTCATTCTGGCCCGCGAAGCCCCCGTCGGCGTGATCTTCCGGCGCGGCCCGGCAAAGTGGGTGCAAATTGTTCACTGGGACACGGCCACGGACACCTTCACGCCGGGGCAGTGGTTCCACGGCAAAATTGACACAGAGCGCAGTGACCTGTCCCCGGACGGCTCCAAACTGCTGTATTTTGCCATCAAACTCAACGGGCGCACGATCAGTGACCCGGAATACGGCACGTCCTGGACCGCTATCAGCCGCCCGCCCTACCTGACGGCGCTGGCTCTCTGGCCGACCGGGTACGCCTGGGGCTGGACCCACAGCGGCGGGGGTTGTTTTCTATCGGACACGGAAATATGGCTGAACTTGTTTAAGGACGCGCAGGCGCACCCAGATCACATCCCGCAGGGGCTGACCGTTTATCCGCAGACAGGTTATTCTTTTGGGGGATCGTATGCAGGCATTGGCGGTGGCTGGGAGTGTGTTCAGGACTGGCAGACGGAGTATTTGCCCGGAGGGGGTCTAGAGACGCGAGGGCCGCGCATTGACCGCAAACAAAGCCCGCATGGGCCTCAAGCGGTGATCCTGACCACGAACACGACACATTACAAGAGCTACAGGACGTACACCCTTGAGGACGGCGTAGGCGCGAACGAAATGCTGACCGGCGTGGACTGGGCGGACTGGGACCACCGGGGGAGGCTCGTCTTTGCACGAAAGGGTAAACTGCTGGCTCTGGGCGCCGACGCCATTGGCCGGGAGCCGCCCACGGAACTCATCGACCTGAACGGCCATACGTCTGAAGCCATCATAGCGCCCGCCTGGGCAAAAGAGTGGTGAGCGCGTCGCCCCATGTTCACAAAATGGGGTATAATGAGTTACAATAGTGTAACTACTTTTATGGAGCGTGCAGTGAAATTTTCCTGGGACGAAGATAAAAATACGATCAACAAAGGAAAACATGGCGTCAGCTTTGAAGCGGCTCAGTATGTCTTTGATGATCCGTTTTTCATTGCTGTTCAGGATCGCTTTGTTGAGGCAGAAGAACGCTGGCAGACAACAGGGATGGTGGCTAGAGCCTGTTATGAACTTCGCTTCAGCATTTAGCAACACTTGCTGTCGTTAAATATCAGCTTGCTTGCTATGTTAGGCTTTGGAAAAAGAGGCACAGCCCCTATCAACCCAAACAGGCCGCTTTG
>JAABUK010001940.1_pt1 | contig 38152 bp, 40 predicted proteins | sample 5559141 | NCBI WGS metagenome assembly JAABUK01 (sample SAMN10711869, study PRJNA513367) | rock metagenome | isolation source: Antarctica rocks | place: Antarctica: Victoria Land, Pudding Butte nord | collected 2016-01-03 | reverse complement strand
TTTCTATACCATTGCCTATTTGAGGCGACAGCAGGCTTCGTCTCCGCCGCTGCACTCGTGGGGGTGTGTTGTAGGTCCTCCTTGGCGGCTTACTCAGCACAGGCCTATTTCCTTCTTCCTTGCTAGTCTGCGTAGATAGCTTCTTCTTCATACACTCATTCATCAAAAACTTCCGCATTCATGAATACATAGATAGATTTATCTCACAATTAAGAAAATTATACAGCTTTGTCTTACTATATGGAAATCAAAACAAGCATAGTATATCCAATTGCTTACTCGAATCACCTTTGAATTCGTGCATATGGGGGATTTTTTAATGAGGAAAAAATTCTACAAATGTTCCGGAAGCACAGTGGCATAATCAATTTTGTGAGACTAATGGGCTGCACCCTGAAATCAAGTGCATCTGGACTGAAACCCTGCGTCTTTGACCGATGCACACTCTCTTCTGGTGTCTTGATGTTTCAAAGCATTTGGCCCCTTCCGCAGCATAGAGCTTCCTGATACCGGATCTGTTTACCATTCCACCCGATCCAGATGCCGCCGGAACCATTGGCGAATTATTATGGGGTATTTCGACTTACGGCAGCGCGAATCCTGGGGCTCGATCGACACCACGCCAATGAAGAAACTGTCATTGTCCCACGGAGTTACTTCGACGCGGAATTTACGAGATAGTAATCGCTGTATGCCTGCGGAGTTGACCCCACATATAGTTGACCCCGCATATAGTCGACCCCAGATATGTCGGCATAATGGTGGGGGGAGGGGGAAACGATGCCGTTTCGGATACGATTTAACAACCCTGGGAGCAGAGTATAAAGATCTGTTGAATGACCGTTTGAATACCAGATTTGTCAGTCCAACCATCGCCTTTCATATCAACAACCGTAGTACAGAGAGAACTTGCCCCACAGTTTGAGGATTTTAGTACGTCCTACTAGAGACCAGACACACAACCTTGCTGACCTTAGAAACCTTAGTTGGTTTGCAAATCACGCTTCTCGGGATGGGAAAGAAACCTGCTAAGGAACGCACCGGACCCCTCCCCGCCCCCCTAACGGTACCTCGCCGCCAACTACGCGGCCCGTCTTCCACCCTGCCTCCCACCTTACCTCCTGCTGTACATCCTACTCCAAGTCCAGCCCTAATTCCCATCCAACCACCTGCGAGCTCTTCTCCTTCATGGGTGGGCCCAGCCGGGGTCGGGGTTGGTGCTGCCGGCGCGACTCTCACAGCCGCCGGCGTGCTAGTTTCTTACTCAATTCGTAATTCAACCCTTCTCATTTCGAAGCATGCGAAGCCTAACTTGTCCAGGTTCAAAGGTGGGCAGCGGGGTGAAGGAACTGCGTCGAGATTACGAGGGCGCGCGCAAAGACGCAGAGCGCGTTGCTAATCGCCAGGCCACGCGTCAAGATGTGCGCAATCTCAAGCTCATGATTGAGACTGACCGTAACTGCCAAAGGGCAGTAATCGACGTCGAGAGAAAATTGAGAGAGGATGGTAGAACTGGACCAGCGGACATCTTGGCAGCATTAGCCTTCCCACGAACTCCAAGTGAGGCTGATTTAGCAAACCTGCACAGTCAGCATACTGAGGGAAGGGACGAGACAGGTGTGTCGGGGACGGGTATCCGGACTGAAGACGCCAGAAGTCCCGATCGTCGTCTCGGCAGACCTGGCCCGACAACGTCACGATATCTGCCACGATTCTGGCCTGGTCGAAACCGAGCTCCAAATGAAGGCACCGAACTCACGGGAACAGGCGCAGCCAGAGGATCCACTGTATCGCCGCCTAGAGGGGGGTCAACAGCTGGAGGTTCAGATCGAGCGTTGCTTGGAGGGAGGTCTGCGGGCTATCGACCTTCGCATGGGGGGAGGTCGGGGGGTTAGAGTTCTAAATCGACCGCTGATTGGAGGGACGTTGGCAGATCCACCTCAAAGCCCACCGCCAGATCCAGCTGCACGATGGAACCAGAGAAATGTGTCAAAGGGATTCGCCGGGTCGAGCTAGACAAGCAGCAGCCTTCGGGTCGTCAACTACGAGGCCACCGCAGCCTTAGCCCTCACCAGAAAAGAATTCTCCGGGTAAATGAAGCGAGCACTGATCAGACGAAATTGATTGTAAGATTAACCTTAGACTAGCAGTTGAGAGAGGTTGGAGAACCTGGAAATTGTAGAGAATTTGTAAGATAATAGTCAAGAGATATTTACTTTTGAGTCTGCCAAGAGCTGCCCAGTAGGCAGGCAGTAGAAAGCCTTCTAGAGCAGTTGAAGATAATCATTCAAGCTATGAGTATGCGTATAGCATGTGAATAGGATTCAAAGGACGGATAAAGCAAATATAAAATAGAGGCCATTCGAGTGTGTGCGTAGACAGATCGTTTGGCCTGCAATTTTTTTTAATGCACTCCAGCTTATGCACAAGCCAATCATGCCAAGGTCTTGGCGTGCTCTCACAAATTTCCACTTTTAGACAACTGCTTAGCGCAGTCTGTGTTTGAAAAGAAAAATTTGTTTTTTAGCTTTGATATCAACGCATACTTCAGTAGTAGGCCTTTGATTAATGATCCGATCGTTCATGCCTCTACTCGCTCTTCGGTACCGCTGATAGAAGGCTCCCAGTCCATGGCTGGGCTCGGCACTAAGTTAGTGTCGATGCTAACTAGAGACAGTCCCGTGCGAGGAACCAGAGAGGCCGAATAGGCGTCGTAGGGACCGACTTTCAGAAATTGAGTTGACATTCTTGAGGGATGGCTTCCACTGTTCGTGCCGCTTCCTGCTCTTCTCCTGTTGGTCCGTCGCCACATTGACACCATGGAGCGGAGCCCACTACTGAATGGCGTTAAATTGAGCGGAGGATCATAAAGTACTGTTGGGAGGGCTGTCTCTCCGATGTTTTGTCGCTCGCGGCTATTCAGAGCAGTGGCACTACCAGAGGCTCCTCGACTACGGAGTTGAGATGGTCAGTAGGCATCGCTTGTTTGTCCACCCAGATCAGGATGATGGTGGCATGAGCAAGGTAGATCGACCTTGTTACCAGTACATCTTCCCTTTTGAAATCCAAAGCAGCCCAGTGCATATGGTGGAATAAGTTGGATGCAATTTGTATCGGCCAGGTACGTGAGTCCGTCCCCAAACCTATTTGCTTCAAATTGTCAGGCGATGGCGACGTTTGTTTCAGGAGAGCGAGCGCTATCGCCGCAAAACGTCGGGCTTGCTGATAGAAAAGTGGTTTTAGAGATCTCATGAACCCATTGAACCGCACTTGCCCGGGGTTCTTGCACTGTTCCACTTTCACGGGCAAAAGTGGCCCAAAAGTGGCGGAATAGGAGTGGGCTCAATGCTCTCGTTTGCCATTTCGAGTCTTGACTCGGAGCAGTCTTCAGTACTTCTGCAATTTTCGGCTCAAGGTCAGATGAGAGAAGAGTTGAAGCACACCATGAAAAAAGCCGTCGCGATGTCCAGTCATGGGACTGTTCTAAAAAATACCGGATTGGAGCAAATTTCTGCCCCGCGCACGCCAACTTTCTGTCCAGCAATGGAGGAAATTCGCTGGGACCTTCATTGCGCATTGTGGGAGCAATTCAGGTTCTCGCCAGTCGCGGGGTAGACATCCCAGGGAAGAATCCATATCTTGCTCTAAAAGTTCTTGCGGTCGACAAAGCATATTGGAAATAGCGGGCAGCTTCTCTAGGCTGCTGTAGTCGAAGAGAGAGAATCCCTAGATTGATGTGAAGTAGTAGAACTGCCCGATTCTTGCTGGTTGTATCGAAAACCTCAGGAACTCTGTCGTCGAACAGCTGCCTTATCTTGGCGCCGACATCCAGAAGTTCCACTGATGTGCTCGCAGCACGTGATATGTTGCCAGTCGAATGGACCAGAAATTGGTCAGCTACAAATCTTTCATCACGAGTCCACAGCACATCCAACCAGCAACTGTATAACCTATATGCTTCATCATACCGGCCTTCTGCGAGCAGGAAGTCTGCTACTTCGACGCCACGCTCCCTTTCAGACATTTGGGGTGGCGAATATTTGGAAGATGGCTCAATGTCAACGCTCCTTGACTCGCTGCTAGACAAGTACTGATCACACTTTTTAACCAGAGTCACTCGTCCAATGTTAGTCACATGCGTCGCAGGGGACTCAGCGATGAACATTGCTAGCATTTCTTCTACGCTTAGCATACCTGCGTTGGAAGTAGATTGAGGTGTGTGAATCGCGTCAGCATCTGGCTGGATTTCACAAGCTCGGATGCCGAACGGCTCCGGTGAGACTTCATTGTGGGACAATATACTTCCATGTCCAGACGTTCGAGCCTGCACAGAGCTCCTGCTGGGAAGGGGCGCTTAGTGCTGGCACAGTTTGTCTGACTGGTTGGTGCCTTGATACACTCAGGCCGATGGATCCGGGACGACTGAAGCCTCTCTGCAGCGCAGGGAATGCTTCGATATTGGAAGATGGTTATTTCTGGAATCTCAACCTGTATTGACGGCGCCTGAAGAATGGCCAGTGCTCAGGATCTCCAAAATGTCCGTCCATTGAATCAATAGTGAAGTTTGCACAAATCAAAGACGGCTCAGAATATCAAGTCGTGGAAGGATACAAGATCTACCAAGCTCTGAAACCATGGTCACTAGCCATGACCTCCATCAAGCGATTCAGCTTCATAGTGGGACGAAGCTGACATATCAATGCCCTGGGCTTGTTCCACTCGGAGTCAGGAATGTGAGGAGCCTGAGGCGCTCGTCCACTCCATTGCAAGGTCATACTAGCCATAGCGAGCTTCTCGAATAGCCTACTCTCGGGTGCTATGGATCAAGTAGAAATCAACAAAATAAAATGCGCGCCAACGCGAGACAATGACAAAGTGAACGTCGAATCAAGGAAGACGGTATGAAACACGATGAATTCGCAAGCTCCATCGTGGAGGATATCTGCCAGAACATGAAAGCGGTTGTCAATTGCCTTACCAGCCTTATTGCATCTGTAAGGCCACTTTCCGTATTGCGTAAGCTCAAGGCGGTGAGGCTACACATCCTATCCCTGTAGCCACAAGACTGTCAAAGATAGGAGGCTAGAAGGCTAGAAGGCTACGTAGTAGGTCCAGACTCTCGATCGCGAGAGCATAGCCTTCCCGCATCCGCGCAGACGATGCCCGCTACCGGCTTCCAGACCTAGCATTCGGGTGGCCGACTTTCAATCCCCGCTCCGCTTCCATCAACAGCATCTTCCAATTGGGTGTCATCATCAAGGAGCTCCTATGCCAGCTTCGACGAGAGGACTGTACTACGCAAAATAATGACTCAAGGCAACAGTTAGGACCATAAAGCTCCCTTAAAACTACTCAAAAGCTGGAGATGCTAAGCATCATACCAGACCTGTTCGACTCCTGTCCAGTCGTATCCATCCGCAAATATGCCCCATCAATGCCTGCCCGTGCTGAAGAGTCTCTCGGGTTTCTCTTGCAGCATGTGGCCATCAGGAACCTAGCAAGTACACGGCCTCCCGATCGAGAAGGAGACTAGGTTGGTAATGCTGCACACATGGTGCCAAATGGTATAAGATGGGCCTTCTCGCCATCGTTTCCAACATGTTCCAATGGCAAATGTCTTCTCTATTCGATTCTTTCCGATAATACACCTTCGGCCCCCACCCAATTTGCAGGGAACCTCACCGGCTTCAGCCAGAACCTCAGACCACGTTGATCAGGCCTGGTACGGGTAGAATAGCTCCGCATTGCTACTGGCTGAAGCTAATCGCTTGGGCTCACGGTCCAGATAGATATCTGTTCCCGACTGCGAAAGGGATCATGCCTACCAAAGACTTCGAAAACAAGGGAGTAGCAGTAAATGCTTTTACAGGTCGACAGACACAAGACCTCATCCATGTTGGTACTCTTCATAAGCATGCTCTCAACAACGAACCTCATGCGGATGTCGATGGATTGCACCGCGAGCTCAATGGCCTCCATGTCGGCGCCATTGAAGAGCAAAACTCAGGACCTGATACAACTATGCCACACTCTCCGGCACAACGCAATAACGACGTTGTACAGATTTCAAGTCGACTCACAGACGCTAGCGTATCTGGATCAGTACCAAACGGCCAGCATCATTCCTCTCTAGCATCGTCTGAGAGGTCGGCAATGCATCGTTGGCACGCTGAAGAGGCAGATGATCAGCCTTGGACTCCTTTCCGCCACCAGACAGTTGCAGTATATAATGGCCACAACCAGGACGACAACACCAAGGTCTGATGAAGTCTGGCACGGTAGTATGGACTAGCGACAGGCTTTGGGTATGGTACGGCACTGAGGGAGCATCTTCTAAACCTAGCCACTACCAGGCTATCGGTTGTTGACAGGACAAGAGGCTTCATTTCTAGCTCGATCCCGTTTGATAGGGCCACAAAAAAGGCCCCTTATCCACAAACGAAATCTAAGATCCCAATCCAAAAACGGCTTTCCAGGAATGTTGATCTCACCATAATCCCAAAATTGTTAATGAGTGGAAAGCCCATCAAATTTATCCAACAAGGTGCAAAATTATCTTTGTTCTCTCACTCTCCAGCCAATTAGCCCTGTTCTTTAACCTTCTTCATGTTGAAGACGCGTTCCAAGGTGCCCTTTGCACTACTAATTCCGAATCCTGATGGTAAATGCTGGCTATCAGAAGCGTGATGGCTGAGTACAGCTTCTGCTGGGCATAGCTCCGCCCTCGGATCAAGGCGGTAGCGTAGTGCTAGATGTTGAGTTACTATCGTCATTAGTGGACAGGTGCCTAAAGGAGATCGCCAACGGCCTTTGGGGTAAGAGAGCGGCGCATGTCTGGTGACATTAATCATGACATGCTTTTCTTCCTAGAGCAAGCCTAGGAAAGCCTCTCACTGATTTTTCAATCTCGCGCAAGGCCCAGCACCGGGTTGAAATGCCAATAGATCTTAACTGGGGCCTTACCGGATATGGAAACTGTGCTAGATCTTGGCATATGAGTAAGGCTACCATTCGAGCATCAACACTTCGTCCATCATTCTACATTTTGTCTTCAAAAATGCACTTCTTCACTTTGTTCAACTTACCTGATAAGTCTAAGTCTTACATAGGCCTTAGGAAGCCGCTGCACAACGTTGCTATAATTTGAACGTGAATGCCGAAATGAGACTGAATTGGAACGGCCGAGCCTCCCAGGCTCCACCGATAGCAGATTCAGAATGGGACAAACACAAAGCAGTCATATGCGAGCTTCGAAAAATGATGACTCTCAAGTCGCTGATGGTCGTTATGGCACGAGACTATGATTTCACCCCTTCGTAAGTTATGTATTTCATTTACTAGTCCTATAACAATTTTGGCGTGAAATTTTATTCTGTCATACTGCTACAGTAGTATTGATGCCTCTACCTGGGATTTAGAAACGTCTGACTTTCTTCAGAGGCCCTCAGTATAAGTCAAGGTTCCAGAAATGGAAGCTGCCTAATGTGAACACGCTCTCAACTACGCAGAAAGTCCAATGTCCTCCACCGAGGCCGTACCGAGATCAACCGCTTGATCGGCCGCTACCGAATATTCCCACGGACGGACTCGTAAGTGAGATTGCTGCAAAGTCCCCGACTGTGTCCATCTCAGATCCAGCGGCAGTTGTAGTAGTTGAACGCCAAGCCCCTCAGCAAACGGATCTCCTATCAACTACCGACTGCGACGTCACGATCGAAAATTTGGACAACGAGAAAATACCAGAAATAACAAAGTTCAGTCACCCTCATCCACGTAACGGTGACTTCGTTATGCCACACGTGCCACCAACGTCAAGCTACCGGATTTAACGAAGCCCACTCCTTGATCGGGGTGTGGGCATTTCACTACGAGATTTCCTCAATGCCGTAAGACGTGAAGATGTCGTTCATGGGCTCTATTCTCAAGATTATCAAAACGTAGCCGAAGCTGCGCATGTTATTTTCGCTGTTGGATCGTATCAGTATGCCTACGATTTGTACTTCATGCTATGGCAGGCTTTGAAGGCACTTCTGCACCCATGGCAGACTCGGTCGACGTTCAAGGACGAAACAATTTCCTTGCTGGTTCCTGCTGTTGTTAACGTAGCGCGCTCTTCATACAGCCAAGCACAGCTCGCCAATGCAAAGCTCGCCATAGAGGACCTGATGCGTGTGCCAGATTTTCTTCTTGTCTTTCCAATTGCAGGATACACATTACATGCTCAGCTTGCAGACATTTTGGGCGACATGTCCCAAAAGATAGGCGAGGACCTGCGTTTCTTCTCTGCCAGTGTAGCATGCAGCTTTCGACCCGCTACAAGGAATTAGCTACTGATCACAATTGTTTGTGTCGCTCTGGACTGAATCGAGGAATATGCTGGAGAAGCGAGCAACCGCATGATGAGGGCTTACGCCTTATCTTCACCTGGTGTGCGGCTAAATTGCTGGATGAAGAGTTGCAGAAGAAGATATGTGAAGCCTTTTGGGATATGCAGTGCTACATGATAGACGAGACAGACGACAAACAGATTTTTCGTGCACTTGACACACTTGTCTTCTGTCACATGTGGGCTGCTTATGTCAAAGCAAGAACAATCCGCTCCCGAGATATTTGCTACCGCATCACTTGCACCTGTGAGCTGGGACTCTCACTGGTTGAGGCGTTACAAGTCAACTGTTAGTCGCTCTCCGCATGATCCGGTATGGCGATTTTGCATCGCCGCCCTCCTGGAGAATGTGCAAGGGGATGCGCTGACTCTAGCACCAATTCACGACTTTCACTCTGACTTGATTGAGACGCTTCTGAATGATTATGCTACCATTAATACTGCGGAGGAACGAACACCATTTTTCAACGAAAACCATGTCAGCGCTTTCATAGAAGACTATTCAATAATCCCACTTTCTCTTCCGACGAGCAAGGTCCTAGCAAATGTGACTTTGAGATACGGACAGGGAGTCTTCTATAGGTGCAGGAAGTCAGCTCTTCAAAGTGCGTCGTTTGATCCGACTCTTTCCTCAACGCCTCGATCCTCTCAAAGCAGCGGATTCGCCTCCATGTTGTCCTTGCAGCGAAGTACAGCGCAGAAGAAGAAGACTGCGGAGACCCATACTGAGGATCCAACAGCCGGGGACGAGAGACGAAGTTCGTCGTCGAGTTGGCCTCCCCGTCAACAACTAGGTCTCTCGATCGCGTCGTACAGAACATTATCCACTGACGATAGCGGATCTTTGCGTGGTAGCGCAATGGACTGGGAACCAACAAGTGCCACAATTAACGACGGCACTGCAATATAGCATATGGAACAAAGATATAACAGACCTGGTAGGCAAAAGGAGTTGGTCCACTCAGGCCAACGTATTGAGTCCAGCTTCACCTTTTATAGATCCTCATTGCCTGGAATGTACCATAACCTCGCGGCAAGGCGACCAACCTCAGTCAGAGTCCCAATATGCCGTATTAGCTTCACACAAGAACTACAAAGCATGGAGGTTGCACGATGTAGCAGGAGTATCCGTACACGAGAGATGAGATTATGCAAGGAAGGAATGACTAAAGAGTGCGCTCACGCAGACCCCCAACGTTAGAGATCTGACCAAGAAAAACGGCTCTTCACTTGCCACGGCGGTACACGACTGCTCTGAAAGGGCATCCAAAAGGGGCGAGGTCTGACGCAGCGTGACTGCCGGTGAGGGAAGAGACAGCAAGGACGGTGACCGTCGGACACTGCCCAGATGGATTGGCCACTGCGTTGGGCATCTGTCCTTGAGCTAGCACGTGATACTGCTTGGCACAAGGGCTAGGCACAAGAATCTACCGGATTATCTGAATGCATTGCCAACAACGAACCCTTCAAGCTAATGGGGACAGGGGGCCGTTAGGCCGTAACGTTAGCCGATACCATTGAAACAAATACCAGCTGTCGCTTCTACTGGATATGCTTTCCAAGATATGTTGGATTCGGAATTTCGATTGGCTCTCCCTGCAGGAAAGGCACGCGGAGCAAGGGCCATCCATGGAGGAGCCTGTACTTTGTAAACACAGCACGATGAGCAGTCCAGTCGTCTGGCCAAACCAAGCGTCTTCGATCACCATTCGTCCGCTGCACCTGAGGCTATCTGCAAAAGAGTCCGGTCGGTGCATACTCCTGCGGAACCGCCCTTTTCCATGAGTGCAAATAATCATTCCCTTCAGTCGGCTCTCTTGATTAAAAGTCACCGTCCCCCCAGGTTTTCACAGTTTCTATCCCGAAATTCTTCTATCGATCGAGAGGAAAATTGAAACCCAGTAAGCAAGCATCGAAATCCTTTTCATCAAATCTGCATTCCAACTCACGCGCCCTGCAGCTGTTTCTCGACTCAGAAATATTACCATGCCAGCCAGTACTGGGCAAACGAACTCCATGATGGGCAACGGCGCCGTCAACGAAGAGACCCACGATCTCAACCACATCGGTACTGTTCACGATCACCACATCAACGGCAACCGTCATCAACATCCTATTCAGGTGTTCAAGAGCTCCAACTACTTCAAGCCAATGCCATCAAAGAGCAAAACTTGGGTCAAATAAGACTACTATGTCACCCTCTGTAACAAGAAATGGCATCGCCAACAACCACCATTCAAGCCTACCCGAGGACGCTCGTATCAGCCAAGCAGTACAGGACAACCAGCAAGCTCGCTACCTGAAGGCCTCAGAGAAACCAACAATGCAACGTTGGCGTGCCGAAAGGGCATATGATGGACCCTGGAATCCCTTTCGGCGTCATGCCCATGATGTTGATGAAACGCCAAGAAATGAAGGTACATCAATCTAGTATGCATGCGCAATCAGAGAATATGCGGCTTTCATTGTCGAACTTTCTTGCAGCATTGATATGGGGTCCTAAGCGTTGATCGTGGATGTTGGATCCCACTGCTTCTCAAACACAATTCGAGAATGTATCTAAACCAAGATTACTACTCAAATGGCGAGCTTGCTTTCAAAGAAGAGGAAGTGTGTTGGACTCCATACTACCATATCTTGGTTGGATCGAACAGGCGGTAGAAATAATCTGTAGAGTAGGTCTATTTCGGTGGGGGCGGAAGCCAAGAATTCCCGCCAGACAGTTCTTTTTTAGCTTCTAGCGCCTCGCTAGCGTCTAGCTGCTTCCGGCTGCCGGCAAGTCCCTTGACTAATTAAGTCCCGTGATGGTGTGGGTTGGATCCGAGTCTCATCTCTTTCGAAACCTATGCACCTTCTTTCTACCTTCACAGCATCAAGTGGAATTGATTGAACTCATTCCCAAACTACATTGCCGCTCAGCCACTGTATTGAATCGCAAGATGTACCTTCTTAAGCATCCACGTAAGCCGAGATAGCGAGGCCACTTATGCCATCTAGGCACCTCCAAGCGAGCATCCCAGCAGCTGCAATATCATTCGAGTGCTTGCGACGCCCTTCACTGGCTTTCTCCTTCAATTGGAGCATGTCTCAGCATAATTGAGCCCTGCCAAGCCCGCCGTCATCAACTTAGCACCATCGAATGCAAAACCATCACGGATGACCACATTAGGCAGTTACCAGATTAGACAACCACGTCGACCAAGCACGTTTGCGAATCGATGGTTGCACAGCGAGGTCAAATCATGCTTTCTCCGGCCGTGCATTGTTTCTCGACCACTATCGCTGTTGTTCAGAAAGAATTCTCGACCTTCTGACAATGACACCTCACTGACACAGCCTCGGATACACTACCGCGCAGCGTCTGATTCCCCCAGATTTGGTAACCGCGAGATACTTCTCTACCCTCGTCATCTCATCCTTTTTTCAAGGGAGGGTTCCCACATAACTATCCCCGACATGAAGATAACACCCAAGGAATTATTCATTGCCACTTCACCCAGTGGCAACAAGTCACAAACAGTTCTTTGGTGAACCAGTAATATAAGCAACGAGTGCTACGGTAGATTCATCCATCTCTCGTCACTAGCAAAGAATAAGGCGCTCATGCCCACGGACCAAGCTAATGCAAAACAACACCGCCTCCAATCATATTCAATGCCTTGAGATTTCCTGTTCACACCTCGGCCGCACACGAACCGCACTGAAGCACAACGGGCTCTGAGACCACGGGGACAGAACGCCTGGAAGAAAACTGTTCCGGGTCCTCGAATTCCACGGATAGCCGTCGCGATTTCGCCGATCCGCTCCTTAACATGGAAGCTCATTGTCCACGGACCCGGAGTTTTTAGAAACGGCACTTCGAAGTCTCTTCACCGACGAAGGACGAGAGGGAAACCCATCCAGGCGATTGCGATTGCAATTGCCATTGCAATGAACGGGCCAACTCCTCGAAGCTTCTCGGCTCCCCTGGCCATCGACTCTTGGCAAGTCATCCAAAACCAGGGGGGATTCCTAGCACCGGTCTCCGATATCTTGAAAGGAACTTTCGGCCCCGTCAAAATCTCGCACAAGACGTGTAACTTCACTCACCGCGACGACCGGTGGGCCCGATAATAGGCCGCCAATCCAAAGGCATGCTTCAACCTTTCTCCCAAACATAAAGGTGGTAGGACCTCGCAAGAGGGCCCCGTGAAGCGTATTCAAGAACCGGTAATACAATAATTCGGTTCTTCCACATGTGTACCGTTTAACGGTGGCATGGATGTGGTAATGTATCAGAGTCGGTGTGCTGTTTGGTTTTCTTGAGTCTGTGGGTTTGTAGCGAGCATCGAGGCAACGAGGATGGTGAAGAAGTATCCCTGTGATAACGTCCTAGAGAGAGCTTCCCACCATTTGACGTCCTACATGTACGTCTTATGCCTCCCGTGCGGTATGGCAATGATGGCTGCTCCGGCCCGAGGCCTGTGCATCCTTGTAAGTAGATTAGCTGGCGTCGAAAGAGCGGTCATCAATGAATGCATTGGCTTCAAGGGTCGGTGGTGCTGGAGAATCAGGTTAGGTGTAGTATCACAGTCGTGACGATGGGAAACTAGAGATTCGGATTCTTAGAAAGCAGCGACGTCTCTCTGTTTTCTCATACTCGCCTGATCTATCTACCTACCTACCTACCTACCTACCACCATTTCATACCAGGGGGCAAGAAGAAAAGCAGGTAGTCGTGCTAGGTATCTCAGAATTGGGTGGAATAGGATCGTAACAGCAAAGGCAGAAACAGCTGGCTCGACGCTTCATCCGTGATCCACAGCCAAAGTCAACACCAGATGCCCATGCCAAACCCTTCGATCATCTTCTACCGTGTGTCTCCATGTCAAGGTAATCCGTCGAGGTCAGCTCCTTCATCTTCACCTATTCAGCCTCCCCGTCGATACGTGTAGGCCACGCATATCAGAGGAGACAGGACGGTCTACAGCAGCATCCTCGAACTGCCGGACGACTGATTGCAAGGAAATCGTGTCAGCTCATTGCACCTCGCTAACAATCTGCTGGGCCCGACTCAAACTGTCCACCATCTGCTGGCATTCCTTTCGTCTTCGGATTGTGTAATCGCTTTCGCTGAGCAGATCATCCAGTTCCTGGGTTCGATACATCTGTTCTAGAAGTTCGCGCTGCATCTCGTCTTTGGTGAATCTGGCATGGTTGTTAGCACATGAGCAACAGCCTTGAAGACAGAGAATCTCACTGTACAAGGTTCAGCATGATAGCTTTGGGGACCATGTCAATCATGGTTCTTCGCGTGATGTTGAAGTAGCTGTTGATGAGCAACTTGATCACATCCACTTCTTGGATCTCCCTTTCCGATAGAGTACCCGATGCTTTCAGAGTCGCCGGTGGAGCCTCCATGGCCGCCATCTTCTTTTTGTTTTTGCTCGCGAAAAAGCTCCCAAAGAAGCTAGCATTGCCGTCTGAGCCGTCGGTAGGGAGAGAAGGTGAAGCAGCACGAGGTGGAGCTGCTGACGCAGGGATAGGCTTTCCTGTCTTTGGGTCTACCTGAGTAGGTCTGATCGAGTTGTGTCGATCATTCACGATTGCCATCGCTCTGTGGCCATTTAGGAAGTCGGGGTGACCAGTATTGATATAGCATGACTCCATTGCGACCAGATCCTTAACAAGCTTGTTCGTTGGATCCATAGACTTCTTGAAGAAGGCAATCACCACGGCATGGAATCTCTCTTTCAACTGAGGATACCGTCTGAACAGATGTTTGTTGAGCAATTGACCAAGAATTCGGACAAGCTCATCGTAGACGAGGCTGACGCATTTCAAAGAGGGGTCTTCTAGCCGTTTAATCTGCTGTTTGACGATGAGCTCGAATGCAGTTGTACCCACAAAAAGAGCAGGAGACGATCCAGAGGAGTTAGACAAAATTGTCTGAATGTGGATATCCTTCACCTGATCGAAGGGATCCACGGCTTTCACACCATTCGAGTAAAGCTCATGAAAGACAAAGGAGATACGAGCGCCACCGGACAGCTCGATGCTAGAGAGCTCTTGGTTGTTACCTTCTAGGACAGTGCGATATTCCTGGCTAAATTCGGTGATGATGTTGAGGACGATGTTCGCAGGGTTTCCAAGTATGGAGTCACCAAGTTGATTCAGCTCGGTGGCGTATTTCTGCAAAGAACTGGATATTCGCGCTTTGATGTCAGGTAGAGTATTTTTAATGTGCATCATCAGGATCTATTCCGGATTAGTGCTACTTGATCTAAACCGTTCGTGTGACCTACCAGATTGAGTTTCCGTGCGAGGTAGGGCGTTCCACAGTAGGAAGCTTTATTTCGATAGGCCTTGTGATTCTCGAAGAAGTCTTTCTCGTTTTCCAGGGCTGCCGAGATCTTTTTCTTGTTATCGATGTCTCGCTGGCCACGATTTACCACAGGAACGTAGCCCAGTCTTAGAGGAATGATTCGGCCGGCGAGAATGTCAACCACATCGGTCCCGTGATCCATCAAGTCCACCTTGGTCAATACACCAATTGTCCGCTGCCCTTCCGGATCAACCTCCCTCGCAAGCTTCAAGCCATCAGAATTGGCCAAATCCACATTTGCTGCCGTCACCGCCAATATGATAGCATTCGACTTGGCGATCTGCTTCATCACCATCTCTCGAATCTGTCTTTCAATATCCCTTGGTTGATCTCCGACGGGGACTTTGGTAAGGCCCGGTAAATCGACAAGGGTTAGTGTGAGTACATGAGGGGAGTATATGCGTAGGTTGATCGGAGCAGGTGATATCCCAACATTTCGGCCAGCTTTTGCTTCTGTCTCTCTGACGATCTCATCTCGGATCTTGTTGAAGTCGAAGAGCTTTTCCCCAGGAATGTGAAGAAATTCTCCCCACTCGTCAACGTTCGCTTCCGTGTCTGTTGTCTTCTTGAGCTCGTTCTCGGTCACACCGTTCGCCTGTAGTTTCTCTGGCGGAGGCCTGTTGACCAGTTGAAGGACAAGTGGACGTCGTGTGACAATGCCTGAGCCTCGTGGAAGACTTTTATCACAGTCAGGGATTCTGGATTGCATTTCTCGAAAACCCATATACGCACAAGTCTCTGCCCACTATGTTTTCTAGCACGGAACTCTTTCCACTGGATTGCGATCCCACCACCACGATCTGAGGAAGGTCTATCGGATTTTGGACCTGGAGACGTACTGAAATCAGTATATATCACCTGCGCTGATAGGTAGTCGGTACTCGCCCCCACGGTCGTGAATACATCTTGTAGTTTGTTGACAAGCGCAATAAGGCTGGGGTCGTTGACGTTGATCCTGAAATAGGTTGTCAGTCCTTGATAACGAACCAAAATGCAGAAGCTGTCACTGACGGGTATCCCCCAGGAGGAGCGGCCATGGTTGTAGGCGCAAATGTCAGAGGTTCGGCTTCGTTTAGTATTGAGCGAGAAGAACCATGGGAGAGAGAGGATGGTGAGGCGATAGGTCCACAGGAGAGGGAGATCTCAAGAGCAGTTCGCAGGGGGTGTCGTTCGGGCGTGTGATGTTGACCGTCTGAGTAATTGCCTCCTGGGTCTTGAGATGTGGCTACACAATCTTGCTCTTGGCGTCCAAAAAGAAAGTGTGGCGGTGCGGAAGTTGTTGGTCGGAACATCACAGGTTGGTACTATTGCATGACCACGAGAATGCCGCGCGTCCGTTGAGGATGGAAATCTAACGATACTCTGTGAATGCTGCTGCCTACAACAACGCGACCGGTCTCTTCTTAAGATTCAGTCGGTCAATGAGAAAGGACAAAGGACATTTCCTGGGCAGGCACAGCCTAGATACCTTTGAAGAGTCGTTGAGATTCGCTGTAAGCTGGCATTCTGTCCAGTGACACCCAAACTTCCCGAAACCTGCGCTCCCTACGCTGTGCATACTGGCATGCGCCGATGCTCCTGATCGGAGGACAATCCACCTGCAGCCATGTCGGAATGGATATCGCCGAAGTCGTACACCAGTCTTTGACACCCGCTAAACACCCAGTGATGCATTCTTTAGCCAAACTATATGCCACCCCCTTGCAAACATCAAACGCCTGTCATAGCCCCTATCATATGCTGAGCCGCCCTAGATGAGTATGAACCGAGGCTGAAGCGTGGTTAGAGATTGCTGCCTCCCAAGAAGGTAGATCGGATTGCGCTCATCCGAGTATAGCTGTTGCGTGAGACTGGTCGTCTATCAGATGAGGGGACGGCCTCACTTGGCGGAATAGATTTAGACCATCTGAAATTTCGAGTTAGCTTTTCAAGTCCCAGCTAAGAAAGGATAAAAAACCATACATCCTCACGCGATGATCATCACCCGCGGAAGCAAACATTCCAGGATCGCAAGGATTCCATGCCACAGCATTTACACAAGAGGCATGCCCTCTGAGCTTCTCGATAAGGACGCCATTTTCTTTGTGCCAGACGTAGATCATGGAATCTAGAAATGGTCAATACCGCAGGCAGTAGTTCAGGCACACTGAATCCGGCTCACCTTCACTGCCGCTTAAGACGAAGTTCTCTGCTGCTCCACCGAAACAGCTCCGGATGATATAGTTGCCCTGCTCCTGGCCGTCAAAGGTTCTAACGGGATCGCCGGTCTCGATTTCCAGTAGCTGGATTTCTCCACTCGAGAGGTTGACGAGCATGTGTCTGCTGTCGCGAGTAACAGTGACACAGGTCAGCCTCGAAGGGAAGGCTTGGCTGTACTCCTTCTCGTAAGTCTGAAAGTTGAAGACGTAGAGGTGCTTTTCGGAATCAACGACCACGAGTCGTTGCCCATCAGGACTGATGGCACAATCCTGCGCGCGGAATCCGCCGCCAATCGTGTGCAAGTTGGCACCGAAATCCGACGGCTCGACACTCCAATGGCATATTGATGAAGCCTTCTCCAGGGCCGACGTCACGAACGACAGGCCGTTTGGTGCCCACGAAGCAGCTGACACTGGAGTATGATGGTGATCAACCTTCAGGAGACAACGGCCAGCCTGGGACTCGTGTGAGCGGTCAACACCAAGCAAGGGCAGCAGAGAACTTTCTTACAGAAACTTCCCACACCCGAGCTTTGTGGTCCATAGAGCAGCTTATCAACTTTGAATCATCTGGACTCCAGGTGAGGTAAGTTACTTCCTTCTCATGATCTGTGAGCCGATGTAGTATCGTGAAAGTTCCGGTCTCGTAAATCATCACTGTATGGTCCTTGCTAGCAGTTGCCAGCTTAGTACCATCGTGCGAGAACTCCAAATACCAAACCTCATCAGAATGACTATCAAGCTCCAGCATCGTCCTCACCGGGAAGTTATCGCGGTCACACATGTGGTCAGCGTAGAGTGAAGGAGGGGTAGCAGTGTTGTGGTAGAGACAATTGTTGATTTGACGTTCTTTGACTTGGTTCAGGAGATGCGCAAGCCTGTGCTCTGGTATCATAACCGATGGTGATATTGATTCTTACCAAGTTAGTGTAAGCAAGAGGGTAGATTCTGCTCGCTTACTTGTCAGCTCTTGCAACAGGTGCTTGCGAGATTCCACAATTGAGCCATTCCACCTTGCCTGAGCACGCCAGTCCTCTGCTGGACACATTAAAAGGCTGCGAATCATCAGCGGCGTCTGGGCCTCTCGAGCTGCTCCCAATGAAGGCCTTACCTTGACAGAGCGTGCAATTGATGTATATCATGGTTCAGCGGTGTCAATTCCTGTCGCAGTACCGCCAAAGCCTTGCTGAGATCGCGATGATCTAGATACTCAAGAAATTTTTGTTGCCGCATCCAGAAGAGCATTTGACTCTTATCGGCCCCGTCCGCGAGAATAAGCCCCGCAGGACCATCAAGCATGAGGTTTGATGCAGTGGACCCCCCTTCACCGCCATTATGATATGAGCCGAGTAGTATAGCTTCAGCATCTGTCCACTGACCGTCCATAATTGCCTGACGGAATGCTGCAACGGAGGGACTTTCCAGCTCGTAATGACTTTCCTTACTCAAGCTAGCCGCGGCTTTACCATAGCCCAGATCATACAACCCTTGTATCAATATTCTTGTCACCTCTTCCCGACTGTGGCCGTGGTAGGTGGGTGAACGGGCCGGCGATGGTGATTGGACAGAGCCATTCGTCTGCGACGGCGCAGTCCCATTTGATGCAGGTTGTGATGGCGAGTGGCCGTTGATGGAGCTCGAAAGTGCAACCTTCTTTGGCGTTGAGCCATTGGAAATGCTTGCGAAGCCATTTGACGTCGTGTGTATACCTCTGTCATCCGGCCGCATATTGCTTTCAACCAAGCGCCTGCGCTTTGTCGATGGTCTGTGGTCTGGCCCAGCAACACGTGGGCCGGTTCTTTCGACAGTCTCTGCCCCAGTCCAGTCCGATTCGGACGTTAACGAATCTATACCTAAAGTTTGAGACCTGTCGGGCGATGTGGGTGATGACTGGCGTCGTCTTCGACGAGAATTGCGAGTAGCGGGGGGTTGGTCAACCAGCACTGACTGCGCAGGGTCCGTAGGATCAGTTGATAATACAGCGGCAAGAATAGAAGGTATGGGATTGGGGAAAGAGTGGTCAATGCTGGTAGATTGGTCTGGGAGGTTCGGAAGGGCTGGATCGTTGGTGGCGGATGGGGCAGTACTGTTCGGGCTGTTTCCGTCTGCCAGGTCGACAGGGCGGCAGAGCCGCAGGACCTGGCGGGAGTAAGACCTCAGCAAAGGTGCCGAGAGACTCTGTACTCGTTGCTGGAACCAGTCGAGCCACTGGCAAATCGAAATAGCTGAACCGTCTGAGAAATGTGGGGTCAGGAGGCACCTCGACGTGTGCAGCGACGTGAGCCCCACAGTAACTCGCAGAGAGCGTATATCAGCCTTTGAGACTCTCCGTACACGCGTCTCTGGCAGAGTCGAGGGAATGGCACGTCACGTAGGATCTCACAATACAGCAGTGAGACTCGGTTGCAGGTGATGTCCGGTGCATTGATGAAGCTGCAACTGGGGGTTCCAGGTTCTCATCCGAAGCTTCGAGGAAGACAGAGCAGTAGGCGGACCGTTGGCAGTGCAGGTAAGGTGTGGGGAGGTTGGCAGAGTCAGAGTCGACAGATGTATGATGTCGGTCATTCGGCGGCCCACCGTTTGGCCCAGACCGCACTTCCGCATGCTCTTCTGCCGACGACTAACTAAGCTTATCTTGCTTACGATCTCGCAATGTACACGTACCACGTCCTGGGTCATAGCATCTACAGGCCTGCAGGACCGTCTAACGGCACCTCTTATTCCGGGGGAAAGGCGCCTCCTTGTCGGTTCATGACCACCGTCCATGAAGACATGCCCTCTTCTGTCCGGATCCTCATCATTGACGTCTTTCCTGCCGACCTGCGACGTGCAATCGCGAGCCAGAAGGCCGAGGGAGACGAGGAAGGATGCTATCAGGAAACCAACCGCAGGAGCGCCCCCCGCCGGGCGAGCATGCTAACACGTGGTATCTGAACCTCGGAAGAAGTCGCCTGATGGAATGGATCAGCTGGTTACTAAAAAAAAAGGTAGATGATATTATTAAAAAAATAATAATAATTATTTAAACATGTGCTTATTCGCTTGGTAGCAATGGTCTGCACAGAGGAAATCAGCTGGCTTCGCAAAGCCATTCTTGTTGCTACATAGTACAATGGTCCAGGCTGCAACCGCAGTCATCTGCTGCTGCTGTGGGCTGTGTGAGTTGATTCTGCTTATATCAGCACAACTCCCAGATAGCCGCTGTTCTTTTCCTTAACCGCTCGTAGAACGCCACTCGCAGGAGGAAGCGACGAAGTCGTGACACTGTACCTCCGTTGGACTGTTGATACCTTCCTATTTGTGCTGGTAAGATCAATCTCGGCCGGGCTGCGCGAGTTCAATCTTGCAGACTACCTCGACCACCAGTGCGATGGCCTACTTGAAAGGATCTGGAATTGTACCCAGCATCTCAATCAACGATGGCGGGTCGAAGGGTGGGAACCAGCGTTGTTTCATGATCGTTTCCAAAGAGAATCCTAAGCGGGAGAATCCTTATGTGCGGGCCGCATTCGACTCAGCATCCACGAACGGAAATGGGGATTTTCTGGAACATCTGCCCGTGTGTGAGTCTCTGTCAGACATGACTCCCTCTCATTGCTGAAATGCTGCGATACAAGTCGCACGGCCCATCCTTTCGGATCACACGAGTCAAACGTAAACGTTGCAATGGGCTCAGCCCCAGATCCTTGGAACCAAAAGCGCCATCGCTATAACTCAAGAGTGCTTGTTTTGCTTTCGTGTTGACTTCCAGACCTGTCAACTTTCTATTCCCTTTATTTCGAGTACACAATTTCCGTGCACATACAACAACATGGTCCGGGCGCCATTACCCCCGTCGGAGAATCTCGCTGTATTTCCACAATTCATCGCCCGCCAAGGTGAATCCATTGTGCTGAAGGAGCGCCTTATGTCCCTTTCAGGTGACAGCTTCAGCATCAAAACTACGGATGGGAGGTCTCTGATGGAAGTCAAGGGCAAAGCCTTCAGCATGAGTGGTAGAAAGATGGTGACGGACATGCGAGGAAACCATCTCTTCACCCTTCGAAAGAAGGCCTTTAGCCTCGGAACTGGCACATATTATGCACAAGATCCCCAGGAGAAAAAGTTCTTTGTGATCAAGTGGAAATTTCGCAGTAAGAAGAGGGTTGTAGAGCTGGACCAGGCTCATTTGGCTAATGGAGCGACAGTGTTCGGTAACAAAGACATTGGAACTTTCGAGAACTCGATCACCAAGCAACCGGTGTCGTTTCTGATGAAGGGCGGCCTTTTCGACAGTGGCGCTGACATCAAGAATGTAGCCAACAATCAGCCTGTGGCAAGGATAGACCGCAAAAGATTCAATGCTGCGGAGGTGTTCGGAAACAAGCAAACCTACGTGGTTACTTGTGCTAAAGGTATCGATATGGCTATTGTTGCTGCAATGTGCATCTGTCTGGATGAGAAGAGAAATGACAAGAACAAGAACAACAATGTCTCCATCAGTTGAGAGAAGAATGATTTGTTTGCAAGCAATGCATTGGGAGTCCTCGAGTAAATGGACTTGAGTAACAGCGAAATACGGTGGATCTTCTTCAAAGCTTTTGTATGCAGATAGGGAGACCAGCAGCAAGACTTGATAGAAGATTCTGCAGCTTGAGACTGGCATTTCATTCCTGTGCAGATGTACTCTGTAAAAGTTGTTGGTTACCAGCACCAGCAGGGAGGAAGCTCTGCCGCACTACTGTAGCGTCTGCTGCAGGCTCCTGCCTCTATCAGAGCGGGTCATGATTGCATACTAGGTCTTCATCGAAGACAAAACCTACTCTCCAAGACTTCCTTGTTCGAGCTCATCACCAAGAAGAACATCGAAGACCTCTCCCTATCGCAAATCCCATTACCTCGGTCAACATCTTGGTCTACCCGATCTTGTCGAGGATATCAACGAGCTTGCTCGATATTCTGATACCGTTGTCTTCTATCGCCCCATAAAGTACCTGCATTCTACTGCGAAGACTGTTGGGATGGCACCCGCGAAATCTAGCATTGATGGCGAGAAACAGAATGGCTCCATCTTCTCCATCTCTGGGCCGGTCATTGTTGCTGAGAACATGATCGGCTGCGCTATGTACGAGTTGGTAAGGAGCCTACCCACGAGGACTTTATGCACCTGAAAATGCTCACAAGGCCTTAGTGCAAAGTCGGTCATGATGAGCTGGTGGGAGAGGTCATCCGGATCGAAGCAGACAAAGCAACAATTCAGGTCTACGAAGAGACAGGTACGTGCAGCCGAGCAAGAGTAGCACTGCGTATTCTGACAAGCCGAATGCAGCTGGCGTGACTGTCGGTGACCCCGTGCTGCGAACAGGCAAACCGCTTTCCGTCGAGCTTGGTCCTGGTCTCATGGAAACAATTTACGATGGCATTCAGCGTCCTCTAAAAGCAATATCCTCCGTTTCGAATAGCATCTACATTCCTCGTGGCATTGCGGTCCCGTCGCTTGATCGAGAAAAGAAGTGGGACTTCACGCCTACCATGAAAGTTGGGGATCATATCACGGGCGGAGACGTATGGGGCACAGTGGTGGAAAATTCGCTGCTTCACGACCACAAAATTCTCATGCCACCACGATCACGAGGGACGATCAAGAAGATTGCAGACAAAGGGGCATACACCGTGGAGGAAAAGCTTCTCACAGTTGAATTTGATGGCAAGAAGACGGAATTTCCGATGATGCATACATGGCCTGTTCGAGTACCGCGACCCGTCAATGAACGACTGGCGGCCGATTCGCCCTTCATTGTCGGCCAAAGAGTTCTCGATGCCCTCTTCCCTGGTGTCCAGGGTGGTACCATCTGCATTCCCGGTGCATTCGGGTGCGGCAAAACCGTCATCTCGCAATCAGTCTCCAAATTTTCCAACAGCGACATCATTGTCTACGTTGGCTGCGGTGAGCGCGGCAATGAAATGGCTGAAGTGCTGATGGATTTCCCAGAATTGTCCATCACCATTGAAGGCCGAAAAGAACCGATCATGAAGCGTACATGCCTCATTGCCAACACATCGAACATGCCCGTGGCAGCACGTGAAGCCTCGATCTACACCGGCATTACGGTGGCAGAATATTTCCGAGATCAAGGAAAAGCCGTTGCTATGATGGCGGATTCAACTTCCCGCTGGGCAGAAGCACTTCGAGAAATTTCTGGTCGCCTAGGTGAAATGCCGGCTGATCAAGGTTTCCCTGCCTATCTCGGTGCCAAGCTTGCCTCTTTCTACGAACGTGGCGGTGCTGTGACTGCGCTAGGTTCCCCGAACAGGAATGGGAGTGTGTCTATTGTTGGCGCCGTATCTCCTCCTGGCGGTGACTTCTCCGACCCTGTCACGAGCTCAACTCTGGGTATTGTGCAGGTTTTTTGGGGCCTAGACAAGAAATTGGCCCAGCGGAAACATTTCCCCAGCATCAACACGTCAATGTCTTACAGCAAATATACCACTATCCTCGACAAGTTCTACGAAAAGGATCATCCCGAATTTCCACGGCTGCGGGACCGGATCAAGGAGCTACTCTCCAACTCCGAAGACCTCGATCAAGTCGTGCAGCTTGTAGGAAAATCTGCTCTGGGTGATCCCGATAAGATTGTGCTCGATGTCGCAGCGATGCTGAAGGATGACTTTCTACAGCAGAATGGCTACAGTGATTATGACCAATTCTGCCCTCTGTGGAAGACTGAATATATGATGAAAGCGTTTATGGGCTTCCAAGATGAGTCGCAAAAGGCCGTTAGCGGTGGGTTGAGCTGGGCCAAGGTGAGAGAGTCGACGGGTGACATTCAGCACCGGTTGCGAAGCATGAAATTCGAGATCCCAGAAGATGAGGAGGCGGTCTCGCAAAAGGTGAGCCATTCCCAACCGGGCTTTAGACACCGCATGCTGACAACCGCATAGTACGAGAAGTTGCTTCAAGATATGAGCGAGAAATTTGCCAGTGTGACCGACGAGTAGACAATGTTTGCCAGGCATGGATACTGCGCTCGAGATTCCTAGGGCGGCGCTTTGAAGTCAATGCTTGCCTGGCCTCTACGTAGCTAGCCGCCGAGCAGTTCTCGTGAGCGCCCAGCACATCGCACAAGAAATTATTCTTTGCATTGTACATGAGCATATGAAACATCCCGTGTGGCTGTTACCTTCTTCATGCTCCAAACCCTATTGACTTATGGCCTATTGACTTATGTTCCTATCTTCGCCCATCTGTTCTGTGGCCTTCCATCTCAGCGCTCATAAGAAAACTCGCAAGCTGCTCTCCTGGCCCAAATTCACCACTTCCTCCTCTATCTCAATAACAGTGGCTTCTGAGAATGCCCGAGGGGTTTTCCAGCAGTTCCATCTTTTCCTCCAAGCCATATGAACCAACGACACATGACGTTTCCTCAGAACTCTCCGACACTCATACCCTCCGTTTATCTTTCTAGTTGTGCCATCCCTCGGTCTCCACATAGTCGCTCCTTGGGCAGCGAGGCGACGATCTGGAGGAATGCGCCGTGATGCTACGAGTAAGTCGCTGGCCCAAAGCTAGTCTTGTGAGGACCGGACTGCCGATGCTGAGTAAGCCGCCAAGGAGGACCTATAGCACAATCTGAGCGCAGCCAAGACGCTAAACTCGCTACCTCACAGAATGGGTGTTTCTCGATCGAATGGTTACGACAAAATGAGTCCTATCTGCTCCTAACAGAGGACCAGTCTTTGCTGCGTGGTCCAGAGCTTCACCCATTTCACTTTCGCGTTGACTATGACGACGAAGCTCGTGGTAGCCCGTGAGCCACAGGGCAAGTTGGCATGAAAGACCGAAACTTGATTTACTGCGGTGCTCGACGACGACACGGTAGGAAGAGCACACCAGGGCTGGGACATCTTTCTCGAAGCGCTGCAACGGTCCTGTCTCCGCCTTGTCCTCGTTTTCATTCGAGACAGGTGCGTGTCAGATTATGAACCATTTGTGGTTGCTGCATCTGTGACACCTGTTTCAGCAATGTCTGGCCGTTGGAACGTCTGAAGTGCGCGCCTGGTCAGTTGTTCCTTTGTTCCTTACCTGCTACGACCCGATCATCAATCGCGATCCTCTTCCGACTGTACAATAGATGCTGCCAGCCCGCGTACGGAAATTTTTCTTTCCCCTTTCTTTACCTCCGAGCTCCTTTTTGCTCGATACCAGTATAGACCCTTCTTCTAACCTTCACTTACCTTCCCACAAATTGACCAATCAAAAGCTACCCTCGACAGCGAGGATGGCAACCCACTCGAGTACAACAGATGTGCGTACAGCCTTCTTCGCTCTTCTAACCGGCGGCTTATCTTTCTCTTAGTCCAGGTTCAGACCAATGACTGGGTCCGGATCCAGCGAGTCACGGTCGTCCACTAACTCCTCCTCCTCTTCTTCTTCTTCTTCTTCTTCTTCTTCTTCTTCTTCTTCTTCTAAGCCGAGACATCTACCGTGGAGTCTGACAAGTCTTCGAAGTGCTCTGAGCCGCAGCGATTCAGAGACGCAGGAATCGACCGCATTAGAGCCAATAATCTATCTCATTATTGAAAATGCTGAGCCCAAAGATTACGGTCTCTCTTGGTCAATCAGAATCCGCAGGCCAGATGCACATGATCACATTTTCTACGTTGTTGCAGATCCTAAACACCCTCTAGGCTATCGTGTCCGTGAAGAAACCCCACAGAAGGCTATTTTGAAATCAGAATCCTTCAAGACCATCAAAGTTGGCACTATACCACGCAGTGGAGGTGCAGTCGAATATTCACTGCAGCAATTTTTGGACAGACTAAGAAGATATAAGCTCGACAAGGACAAACCCCAGGGGGTAAGCATCATTTGGATCAGAGACGTCCTGGTGACGTCGGGGAAAATAGCGCTCTTGCGCTTCGAAAAAAATACCGTCGAGAAGATCGACCAACTAATCCGCCAAATGGAGGAGAAAACAAAGGCAGCCCGGCATGCAGGACGTCTTTGAATGACGGAGATCAACGGTCCGATATTGGTTTGCGGCGCGCATTCTCGTCCGAGAGCCCATGCTGTCCTCACATTATGGCATGTATATGGGCGTACAGGCAAATTTAGAATTTGCATCATTGGTCGTGGGATTTCCATAGCCCCTAAGACGAGGACAGCAACGACGATGCTAGCCCATCTTGTTGGCGTTGGCGGGTGATCTTTTGTGGTTGTGAACTTGGTGCGCCAGTAATATTTACATCCTCCTTCATCTTCAAAATTGCGATGCTATTACGCGAATATCTGGGCGTTCATATGTGTGCTCTTCGTTGCGCAGATGTTGTACCATTAAAACGTCATCATTTCATAAATTCCTCGACGAAGGTACGCAAACCCTGTCTAGATCACTGTGGTGAAGTATTTCATTTCTAACCGCTGACTTGCCGGAACAGGCGCCTGCCCATATCATGAGAGACAATTCGTGTCTCAGCAAGAAGCAATGTTTCATCAAACAGGAGCAAACGCGACAAGCGGAGCATCAACAAGCACGACACTTGTATCACCTCATTCCAGAAGCTACTAAAACAGTACGGATCGCGCCATGCATACTCCACAGATACAAAGTACAAGATCGGCGCTGACGCTACTCAGATTGAAGGTCTCAGATTGAAAGACTTTGGTGGATCTGCTCACTTTGTCACATCGCCAAATATAATTGACTCAGAGCACTACCCTGTGTGAGTACTTTGCACATGAAGACAAGCATACTGCCACTGCCTCCACACTCATATTCCCCGTTGTCTTGACCGCCAAAACCCCCGAGTCCCCACATCCCTAGCTGCTCTCTAGGCTGACATTGTTCTCGTCACAGATCCTTCTACCGCCAGTAACCCCCCAGGCTACAAGACACAATGTCGCAACCGCACTCAAGAGTTCTGCGTGTTGGTGTCATTCCTATCTCTCCCAGTGGTACCTTGGATACTCACAGCCACTAGAGCTCCCCAATCGCCAAAGATCGATCCCGAGGCCTCCATTCATCAAAGCACAACACCACCCGTGATAAGAAAACCCGCATCTCGGAATACTCCCGAACGTAGCCATCCCGCCGTAGCGCACAACCTCCCCACCAATACCCGCGCCGGCCAAGCCCCAGATAAAATGGCCAAACTCTCCCTCCTCCAACACTACGGCCCAACCTCCTACGCCCAATCAACATCCTCCAACCCATCCTCCCTCCACCACAACCCCATCGAAATGCCCCACCCAGGCGTCTACGCCATCTTCATCGAAATCTCCCCCCTGGAAACCTTCCTTTACATCCCGGAACTCGCTACCTCCTCAGGAGGCAACCGCAACAGCAACAGCAGCTACTGATCGCATCGTATGAGAACACCAAGCCGAGGCGGAAGGGGGTCCTGATCGAGGGATTCGTGGGGGATAGGGATGTTAAAGTGGGGGAAGTCGATACGGTGAGGAGTGTTGTTAGGGAGACGAAGATGGAAGGGGGAGTGTCGAGATTTGAGTGGGCGCGTAGGGTTTCGCGGGGGGGTGAGGGGAGATGGGGTTGTTGATGGGGAGGCCGAGTTTTATGGGGTGAATGGGGAAGGGGTTAGTAGGCTTATGAGCGAGCACTGGACAGGATATTCTACCTATTATCTGGAGGTTACTAAGCTTGAAAGGAGTTACCCACTACTCAATTTTATCTTTTAAATCAACGTAGTATTCAATTGTCTTGTACCTGCCGCTCCCTTTCTTTTCTCGCTTCGTTATTGGGCTTCTTTGTATAACGCATCAGGCGGGCGGGCGAGCGACAGCAGCTCTCTATCTAATCGTCTTAAATGTACGAGTGTGATTCTCAGGTTGCACTTTCTTCCCCCCTTAAATTCACCTATTCAGCAGGGTTTGAGACCACAGGTTCTGGGGACGAGGGAGGAGAACATGGGGTGTGGACTGTGTGGCCTGTGAAGGAGATGATGTGCGCCTGTCATTCATACTCAGGAACACCGCCGTTGAATGGCGCAGGACGGTTGTCGCAAGACATGGTATTCTTTTGCCTTCGACGATCTGACGTTCGACCCCGATCCTTGGCCGCGGCAAGGCGTTGATGTTGCGGTGGTAATGGCAAGGGTTGAGGTCTACTCTGGGATGATGAAGCTTGTTCCACCTGCTGTCGCGCTCGCCTTCGGGGCGTAACCGATGACCGGCTTGAGGCGCAGGCAGCTTGACAGTAGTCCCTCGCCAGGGCCCTTTTGATGAATGAGTGTATGGAGGAAGCTAACTAGCTACGAGAACTCTGCAGAAGCTAAATAGGCCTATGCTGAGTAAGCCGCCAAGGAGGACCTACAACACACCCCCACGAGTGAAGCGGCGGAGACGAAGCTCGCTGTCGACTCAAACAGGCAATGGTATACAAAACCATGGTGTTGACCCCCTTGCAGACCTCTCAACGCGCTGTTTCTGCCCAGCCCTGCCAATTCTCCTTCTTCTCCTTCTTCTTCTTTTTCTTCCACTGCTTGACAGACGCCGTACAGCTGGCGTTGTCGTCGTCGTCGTCATTGTTGTGAGAGCTCGGCACAGCCATCACTGCCATCGCTCTTGACCCGAAATGGACTTCTGCTTCTCTAGCCTGTTTAGGCCTTTTTTCGGGATATTTCGTCCAACAGTCATCTGCAGGATGCTAGCGCTCACAATGGGCGCATTTCAATGCTTTTGAGCCTATTTCGGAGCCAGTATTTAGCTCATTTCGCTCATTCTCCTGTTTCGGGATATCTTGATGTCGAAATTCGCGTTGATTTGCCTCAAAAATAGAGACGCGAATTAGGGCCTGTTTAAGGCCCTCAAAATCAGGGTCTTTATTACCCTGTCTAGCCGCCTCAAGGAAGGCCTCTCTGCTATATTGGGGTTGCAGGCCAGCTACAAAGATGCCCATCTGCATTCTAGGACCTAGCTCACCCCCAGACGTCTTATATTGAGCCTTTTGGCCGTCCCATTTAGTAATATAGTCCAGAATGGACTGCTCAGGGGCTTGCCTTAATAGGCATAGCTTAACGCCTGAGGTGGTGTATGCAGCTACCCCAGAGCTAGCGAATCTTGCTCGCAGAATTGAGTAGGCCTCATTTACTGATTTATCTTCTAATTCAGCTCTCAAATTCAGCGACAAGGAGGCCAGAATTAGCTCTTGAAGAGCTATATCCACAAGCTCAAATAGCTCAGGCTCAATACCCTCTGAGTAGCCCTCTAGGACGCCCAAAACACGCAATCCGCGTGCTTTTCGCCTGAGTTGGCTCTCCCATTAAGGATATGTCTCAGATCCCGTCAGAATTGTGATTATTTTGTTCCCAAAAAAGCCTAGCTTCTTTTCAAATTCAGCCTCTGAGGCTGGTACTGCGTATTGGCGTCTTATGGGTGGTAGTGGGGATGCAGGCTGGCTTTCTGCGGCCATATTCTACATTGGAATTCGCTCAATATCGTCTAATTGGCTTCGATTTTGTCTAACGGTAGTCGATTCGCCTAATTGGGTCGTTTGAGGAGGGGTTTGAGGGTTTCGAGGGTCCGCAGATTCTGCTGCAGACCTTGTAGGGGTGACAGGCGTCTTCAAACGCCCACCCCCAGAATTCGTCGTTAAACGCGAGGAGGGTCTGCCTCCAGGCATTCGTCGTTCAACGCGAGGAGGGTCTGCCTCCAGGCATTGGTCGTTCAACGCGAGGAGGGTCTTCCTCCAGGCATTCGGGTATATAGCAGTTACGCTATATCGATACAGCTCTGTTTAAAACGCGCTTTTCGAAGCGTTGAGGGCTCATAACCATAAAGAATTTAGCTCCACCCTCACTAATAGGCAATTCATCGAAATTCTCAGCTATTTGAGCTTCTTTGGAGGCAAAAGTGGATCCTCCTCCACACAAATTAACGTGAATTCGCTGGCTAGGGCGCAGAGCTTTTGGAGACGTCGCAGGCTCTCGATTTGGCCTTCTGCGCTGTTTTCCGAATATATAGGGCTCGCAGAATTCTTTCTTTTCGTATTTAAGCTCAAATTGACGCCCTGAGGCCTCTGGCAACAGGCGTACAAATTCCGAATTCAAATGGCCCAATCTTTGATGAATTAGCTGTTCTGACAGCTTTGGAGTGCCTTTTTGGCCTTCATTTTTCGTGGATTTTGCTAATTCAGCCTGTTCCACTTGGAAAACTCCATATTTTGAAAGTATGGAGATTGAGAGCTTATTCTTCGTAAGAATAGCTCTTCTCTGTTGCCCTGATATGAAGCTAATTGTCCAATTATCCATTAGCAGAGCGTCAACCGACAGCAAATCCATATCCAGGTCATGAACAAAATAGACGTCAAAAAGCTCGACCCTATTCTCAAGGCAAATGGACCCTTTTTCTTTGGTATCCAGCTCATTATCATTGCCCACCCTGACCTTTTGAGGTTCAATAGGTGTTATATCCACAAGAGCTTCTCTGGATTTGGTTATATGGAATGAGACCGCAGAATCAAGTAACCAGCTATTCTCTTGCAGAACGCAAGCGTCTACAGCCGATCTAGCTGTTGATTGACTGGCAATCACTTCTTTCTCCGTGGATCCTCTATATTTGCCTCTCCATTGGCCTTGAGAAGGCCGTTTTTCTGGGTATTTGAACCAGCAATCGTTGATTGAATGTCTGATATTACCACAGTGAGCCCACGCTGTTTTCTCGCCTTTTTCAGAGCTGAAATTTCGCTCATTTCGCTCATTTTGTCTCACTGCAGGTTTCGGCGCATTTGGACGACGAAATTCGCGTTGATTCTTGTCGAAAATGGACACGCGAATTAGGGCCTGTTTGAGGCCCTCAAAATCAGGATCCCCATTACCCTGTCTGACCGCCTTAATGAAGGCCTCTTTGCTATATTGGGGTTGTAGGCCAGCTACAAAGATGCCCATCTGCATTCTAGGGCCTAGCTCACCCCCAGACGCCTCATATTGGGCCTTTTGACCGTCCCATTTAGCAATATAGTTCAGAATGGACTGCTCAGGGGCTTGTCTTAATAGACATAGCTTGACACCTGAAGTGGTGTATGCAGCTACATCAGAACTAGCGAATCTTGCTCGCAGAATCGAGTAGACCTCATTTACTGATTTATCTTCAAATTCTGCTCTTAAATTTACAGCTAATAATGCTAAAATTAGCTCCTGAAGAGCTATTTTAATGCGTTTTAGAAGCTTTAGCTCAATGCCATCGGAATGATCTTCAAGCACGCCTAACGCAGATAACCCGCTTGCCTTTCTTCTCAATTGACTATCGCATTAAGGGAATGCCTCTAAATCTGTTAATATTGTGGTTATTTTGGTCTCATAAAAGGTCAGATCTTCACGAAATTCCTTTATCGAGGCCGGTATATTATATTCGGGCGTTATGGGTGGTGGTGGGGATGATGGCTGGCTTTCTGCGGCCATATTTAACATCGGAATTCGCTCAATTTCGTCCAATTGGCTACGATTTCGTCTAATCGTTGTTGATTCGCCTAATTGGGTGGTTTGAGGTGGGGTATGAAGGTCGTCTGCAGAGCCTACTGCAGACCTTGTAGGGGTTGAGGGCGTATTTGCTCGTTCACCCCCAGAACTCTGCGTTTTCGACCGAGAAGAGGCTCTGGTATCTGCAGGCATCGATTAAAGAGGATATAACAGTTACGCTATATCGATACAGCTCTGTTTTGCGCTATTTTGAAGCGTTGAGGGTTCATAACCTGATGAATGAGTGTATGGAGGAAGCTAACTAGCTACGAGAACTCTGCAGAAGCTAAATAGGCCTATGCTGAGTAAGCCGCCAAGGAGGACCTACAACACCTTTGACCACTAATCTACCGAGAACTATTTTCTTTCCGCTGGTCAGACATTGCTCAGTCTAGTATGCTATGGATTTTGACAACACCATTATTCAATTCAACTACAACCTAACGAAGGCCTGGCTGGCACAGTTCCGCGAGTCTTCACAGGCTATCTGCACCCTCGCAAGCCAATTTCGCAAAAATGATGATTGCTTGGTCAAATCATTGCATTGTGGGTCGTTCAATATCAGCCTGCGACTTCATTGGGAAGATGACGGGCCAGATTGGTTGATTCGGTTTCCAATTCCGGGAAAATCGATGCTGCCCGACGAGAAGGTACGGAATGAGGTCGCGGTGATGAAGTTCATCCAGCAAAACACCCGCATACCGGTGCCCTCAGTCATAGCATGTGGCATGGGAAATGAAAATCCCACTGGTCTTGGACCTTTCATCATCATGACTTTTGTGGAGGGCAGGAAGATGTCCGAGATCCTGAAGGGAGAGACGAGGACAAAGGATGACGTGGACGACGTCTTGGATCCCCACATAAGCGAGTCGACGTTGAGCATTCTGTATGGACAGGTAGCTGACATCCTCCTTCAACTATTCAAACACGATTTTGATCATATTGGCTCTCTATCAATGGATGGAGATAAGCAATCGTGGTCGATCAAACACCGTCCTCTTACCTTGGATATGAATGAGACCTTGAGATGCTCAGGGCTTACACAAGACTGTTTGCCCAAAAAGGTCTATTGCTCCGCTAGGGATTATCTATTGGCCCTTTGCGACATGCAATTTGCCCGTTTGGCAAGGCAACGAAATAGTATCTGCGATGCAGAGGATTGTCGAGAGAAATATACCTGTCGACGCCTCTTTCAAGCAACCATGTCACGGTTCATCTGCAGAAAGGAAAATTCTGGACCGTTCAAATTAAATTGCGATGACTTGTGTCCAGGTAATATACTCGTGGACGAGTCTCTGCAAATTGTCGCCGTCGTGGATTGGGAGTTTTGCTATGCCGCGCCAACTCAATTCGTGACCAGTGCACCTGGGTGGCTCCTGTTGAGGAAGCCTAGCGACTGGCTTACCACAGAGGGCCCGCGGAGCTTTCTCAAGTCCTACACCCCCAAACTTGAGCTTTTTTTGAAAACCATGGAAGAGAGAGAAGAAGTCAGAGCGAAACTTCCTACAGGACTCCCTTCAGGAAGATTATCAACCCGGATGCGTCAGTCTTTCGAAGACAGAACCTTTTGGTTCAACATGGCCGCTCGGACAAGTTTCGATGTGGACGATGTCTATTGGTACATGTTGGACGAGTATTGCTATGGGCCACGGTCTTCGATAAAGGAAAGAGTTACCGAGGCCACCAGTGGTGTGGACACTTACAAAGACCTGGAACACTTCGTCCGCCTGAAAATCAACCACCTCAAGGAGTATAATTCACAAATTGGTTGTGAAGAGAATGTGGATGGTGAAGTTGAAGGAGTAAAGGAAGGAGTCAACTCCGCCTCCCTGAAAACGAAGGCCTGGGTTCAGATTGTGCACAAAACCACATTCAGCATTGTGGTGCTGATGTTGGCGGCGGCCTACTTGGTCAGGAGAAAGATTAACTAAGGGGTTTGTCACCATCCCCTGAAGTAGAGAAGATCTAGCAGCATTTGAACGTTAGCCACCGCTACCGCTATCATGGCTGTTAATACATATTCTCTCCTTCTATCTCTTCGTTGGCCATCTGTCATGCCAGATAGCCTCCCTCTACCAGTAGTATGTGACTAGATAAAGAAGTGGAAATTAGTTGGTTCTAGACAGCCGATCAATTGCGGCTTTTGCCAAAAAAACTTCAGCATGCAGAGACACCGCATTTTGATCCTTTATGCTGCCTATATAATAGCCATCGTCATACTCGCTGTGGGTCTCGCGCTGTCCCTTTGGACATCCTTTGATGTACGGGTCCGTGGATTGATAGCACCAGGATGCTTTTTAGTACACTCCGCCTTCATCGCATCTCCCGTAAACCTGATGTGCAGGACATTGCCCACATAAGGAGAGATTTAATGTGTCTGGAGCAAGGCCAGACGAGTATTTGGTGACGGATAAACCAGAGTTAACTTATAGTTCGCGATCCCGGCAACTTTGGCACCAGTGATACCTTTGCACATATCTCACATCTTTAAACCCCCGCATTGGTTCATTATGGTAAGGAAGTCTTCCAGCCTTGTGCAATATGTTCTATGATCTAGATTAGCTTGTGGACCCCGGTATATGTCAAAAACTATCGGAAAAGAAAACGCAGACAAACGCATCTGGAACACGTTGAATCCACTTTCCATCGAGGCTTACATCTCTCCCCAAAACGTCGTCCTCTCCTTCATAGATGGCAATCAACATGAAATGCGGCACATCTTCTGGAACATAACAAAACCCATTTCTGAGACTTCGGCTTTGAGATCGGCCTTGTTCACACCAAGGTGGTATTCATGTTTCAGAACGACGAACAACATTTTGGTGAAACCACTTTACACTGTGAAATAGCATTTGTAGCGTCCAATTGCTGCTTGTCAAGTTCGTGAGTTGCCAAACATGATGTGTAGGGAACTCGGGCAGTCCACCGCCTGCATGGTAGCAAAATAATAATATCCACCCGTCTGAATGAAGGTCGGAACTGACACTGGGGACTGAATTGAGATTCTCTTCTTGCATTGTTCTACTTGGAGGCCAAACAGGAGATTGAAGTGGCTCACCAACAGAAAGGAAAGGGGAAAGATGTATGACACTGGAGTAGGTTAGAGCGGGGACTTACGACGGAACGGATCATCCTTTCCCCAGGCTTGGCGTGGCTCGCGCAGAATCTTGGCGCACAATATTCCTCCGCAGGCTGATCAGACAGAACTTGCATTGGTACGAAATCTCATCACTGCAGCGTCCAGACGTACGAAACTCCAGATCAGCCAAGCATATACGTACTCTGTAACTCTACCGCCCTGCAACACAATGCTGGCCGCCTTCGACAAATGTCCAACCCGGCCACCCCACATCGATGCAATACTGAACGGCCTTGACCGGTACAACCCCGAAACCACTACAGTTTTTCAGGACTACGTGTCAAATCAGTGCGAAGAGAAGATCTTTGATGCATATGCCTGCTTAGCGTTGCTGAAATTGTATGTCGAGCCCCTTATCCTCGTGGCGCATGCCAAATTACAACATGATGAACAAGACGTCATTCCACGTTTCCTATTACCCGAGTCCCTCTTTGAGGGCAATGGAGATCGTTATTAGCTCTATCTGAAAAAAAGTACACGCATCATCTCACTTCATGACCTAGATCAGGTGTCCCTTACTGACCCCTTGTCCTACGAGCAGATACCAATTCAACCCCCACCTCCTCCACCCGGAAACCGTAACCAACATTGTCGTCAAAGCACTCACCGTCTTCCCCTCCCCCGCGTTCAGCCTCTGTCTGTCACTCATCCCTCCCTCCACAATCCCCTTCCCCTCCATCCTCAAAGATACCACGTCAGTCCCCACAACCGACTTCACCGAATCCATCCAAAAACTCACCCATCTCTCCACCCTCCTCGAATCCGCCCAATACGCCCTCTTCTGGAGCACGATCGACTCGGACGATCTGTACGCGGATCTCTGCGCGGATGTGGCCGGATTCGAGGATCTGATACGGATACGGATTGCTGGGGAGGTGGGGAAGGCGTTCCGGGAGATTGATCTGGAGGTGTTGGGCGGCTGGCTGGATTTGGATGGGGAGGGTTTGGTGAAGTTTGCGACGGGGCCTTGCGGGTGGAGGGTCGAGGGGGGGAAGGTGCTGGTGCCGCCGAACGCGGAGAATGAGGCAAAGAGTGAGGTTAAGGGGGAGAGGGTGGGTGTGGAGATGTTTGGGAGGGTCCTGAGGAGGGGGTTTGAGCAGCCAGCTTGAAGAGGAGAGGTCACTGAGCATGTGTGGGGTCTTGAACGAAGTCACTTCAAGCGGAATCACCGCAAAATGGTGGTAGCTTACACGCGGAGGGAAAAAGGCGTTGACACTCGCAGTTTCACCCCTCGAATCCGTGTGCCTGTGCCTGCCTTACGCATCGAGGAAACGAAACCAATGACGGGGAATTATCCGGAAGCTCGGAAAATGGCAGATTCTGCATGGCAATCTGATGCGAAGCTCTCCAATTCCAGACACTATGAGGCCAGGCAAAGCACCGAGTACTTTTTTGGAGACGCTGGCCTGTGAACCGGGCTGTCTCCGATAGTAACACGGTGGGAATCCGTCACGCCCCGAACGAGTGACCATTTGCAAATCACAGCACAAAAGATACGCTCCGGTCTTCATGACCCACTCGCAGTGGACTTCAACCCTTCCGCGCCCTCTCGCTTTCTTTCTTTGCTTCGGTTCCTCCGTCGTAATTGAGGCCCTATCTGCTTGGCAGTCGGAGAGCAGAAACCAGCCCTTCATATTCTTCCTAGTAAGCTATCATTTCCTTTCCCTCTCTATGTTGTCGTCCCGTCAGAGGCCCCAAGCAGAGCAGATTTCCCGAAGTGGCTAATTGGTTGGTTGTCCTTCTCCTTCTCTTTATCCTTATGCTCTCCTTCTCCTCGGTCCTCCCTACCTCCGACAGGTGTGATGCATACAGTCGGGGCATGCTCTACATCAGCTCGGTTCGGCTCGGCGCTTGTTCAGCTATGACTAGTTGGCCATTCCGTCCCTTAGACGAAGATTGCTCTCCAACCTCGGGGACAAAGATCTTGTTCTTCATTCAAGTCACTACAGGGCAGGGCGGGCAGCACTCTTGATAATCCAACGCGCAGTCGACACATCAATTTTATGTTTTGATCTGGGACGTAGATACCCATCAAAGTTCTTATAGGTTCATGGCCGGACTGCTGAAGATCTACTCTCCTTGCTGACCGCATACTTCACGAATATACAGCTGTCGCGACGACGCCTTTTACTCCCTTTTCAAGCCGACCTTCCCCACCTGCCTCAGCCCCAATCCTCCAATCGCACACGCCAAAAGCATCCATCCAAAGCTCACCCAGAATGTGACGCGATACCCTTCCATGAGCGCCTCCGGAGAGGGTTTGACCTTGAAATCGCTATGGTCTGTCACAGAAGTGGATATACTAGCGATAGCCAGGCCGAGTGACGTACCAAATTGCGCGAGCGTCTGGAAAACAGCACCACCGAGTGCTTGAGTCTTTTCGGGGAAGACATCGGTGATCACTAGTGCTGCGACCGTAAACATGACTGTGTTCGAGGAGTTAGCATAGATCCCAAAGTAGGAGCTTCGAGACGCACCATCAGCTGAGAACGGCCCCAGAAACATTGCCCAGCAAGCAGAATACCAGTACGGCCACGCGGGATTGACCAGGGCCATGAGAAGAGGCGCCACGGCAGCGATGAGCGAGGTCACGACAACGAGATAATCAGCACGGAACTTGTGTGCTAGAAAGCCCGTTGCGATGTTGAGGACGAATCCCGAGATGATACCGGGGATAAAGCGAAGCGAAGTTTGGAGCGCTGAGAGTTGTTGCACATCTTGGAAATATAGGCTGAAGAACCATTCCAGGCTATTGAGCACGGCCCACGAAAGCATCAGCATGAGGCAGATAGATGTGAAGGCCGAGTTTCTCCAAAGGGAATTGGGGATCATGGCGGGTCTTCCGAGCCTTTCTTGCCGGCCTACCCAGAAGATGAAGGCTGGGACGAGGAGGAGCGAGATGGTGAGGAGGGTGATATTGGATGCGTCTCGGATGTTGGAGACGCTTGCTGTTATGGATCTGTGGGCAAAGTGTCAATGAACGCTAGAGCTCGGATTTTAAGAGCCAACTTACGCGAGGACATAGGACAGCAAGGCTAGACAACTGCAAGCTAACACGGCACCCACCCAGTCGATCTCCTTACCAAGCCTCGACCAAGACAAAGGCAGATCAATGCGGTCCTGGGGTATACCAAAGAAACTGACTCCAAAGAACAGAACATTCACCGCAGCACACATGTAATATCCCGCCCTCCATCCAATCGTGTCAACGAATAATCCACCGAGGACCAGCCCGATGAGGAATCCAATTGGCTGTCCAGCACCCATGAAGGCAAGACCTAAATTTCGGCGCTGCCCATTCGGAAAGGATGTCGTTGTGATACTGACTGCGGTTGGCAAGCACATGGATACGGCGATGCCTTGCATGGCACGGAACATGATAAGCTGGATGCCGGTGTGGGAGAGCCCACATGCTAGCACGAAGATGCCTTGGAGAAAGCAGCCGAGGAGGAAGGTCTTTCGGGAGCCCACCAAGTCGGCAATTGAGCCTGCGAGGATTAGGAGGCAGCCTGTCGTTAGTCTAGTAGAGATACCAGATGAGTATCCCAATCTTTGCGCAGAAGGCTGTTGGGAAAACTCACGCGTAGACCGAAGCTGGCCTACAAGAGATTCGA
>JAABUK010001939.1_pt1 | contig 38165 bp, 34 predicted proteins | sample 5559141 | NCBI WGS metagenome assembly JAABUK01 (sample SAMN10711869, study PRJNA513367) | rock metagenome | isolation source: Antarctica rocks | place: Antarctica: Victoria Land, Pudding Butte nord | collected 2016-01-03 | reverse complement strand
TCCGAGCCGACGTGGGCGCCGACCAGCTCTGGCGGGAGCAGCAGGCCGGTCCAGCGCTGGATGCCCTGGCGCTCCAGCGCGTCGATGCAGTCGCTGGCCCAGACCCGGTCGGTGCGCTCCAGCACGCCCAGGTCCACCCGGGCGCCGCCGGAGGAGCAGGACTCGATCTCCAGGCCCGGGTACGCCGCGCGCAGCTCGTCCAACAGGTGGTAGACCGCGAGCGTCTGGGTGTGGATCGAGGCCCGGCCCGTTTGCGGCGACCCGGCGTCGGTCAGGTCGCGGTTGTGGTCCCACTTCAGGAACGCGATGTCGTATCGGTCGAGCAGTTCGGTGAGCCGGTCCAGGATGTAGCGGTAGGCCTCAGGATTGCCCAGGTCCAGGACCTGCTGGTGCCGGTGGGGGATCGGGGTGCGCCCCCCGACTCCGAGTACCCAGTCGGGGTGTGCCCTGGCCAGGTCGGAGTCCAGGTTGATCATCTCCGGCTCGACCCAGAGCCCGAACTCCATCCCGAGCGAGGTCACGTGCTCGACGAGGGGGTGCAGGCCGTCCGGCCATACCTGCTCGTCGACGTACCAGTCACCGAGCCCGGCGGTGTCGTCGCGGCGGTGCCGGAACCAGCCGTCGTCGAGGACATAGCGCTCCACGCCCACCTCGGCCGCCGCGTCGGCGAGACCCTTGAGTCGGTCCAGGTCGTGGTCGAAGTAGACGGACTCCCAGGTGTTCAGCACGACCGGCCGGGGGGAGTGCGGGTGGCTCGGTCGAGCCCTCAAGTAGGCGTGGAAGCGTGCGCTGAGGTCGTCCAGCCCGCGCCCGTACGCGCCGTAGACCCAGGGGCTGCTGTACGTCTCGCCGGGAGCCAGCGAGACCTCACCGGGCTGCAGCAGCTCACCCGCTCCCAGCACGCTGTCCCCCGCGGGGAGCCGCTCGGCGTAGGTGCGGTGGTTGCCGCTCCACCCAACGTGCATCCCCCAGCACTCGCCGGACCGGAATCCTGTCCCGGGCGTCGTGGCAGCGAGGATGAGTGTCGCGTCGGCGCCGGTGCGGCCGCGACGGTTGTCCTGCACGCGTTGCCCCAGCGCGAACGGCGTGAGCTGCGGCGCCCGCTCGCGCAGATGCCGGCCGGTCAGGTCGAGCAGTTCCGTGGTGCGGCTGGGCACGGGCAGGGCCAGGTGTACGCCGTCGACCTGGTATGCCGTCGCGCCCGCGTTGCGCAGGTGAGCGCGCAGTCGTACCAGACCCTGTGCCGTCAGCTCCACCTCGATGCGGACGCCCAGCCCGGCCGCGGCGTCCGACGCGTCGATCTCGATCCGGCCGCCGGGGCCCCCGCCGTCCGTACCGGCGGCGGGATCCTCTGTCGCCGGGGGAGAGACGTCGACTCTGACGTCGGTGAGCGACAGCAGCGGCGACCAGTCGGCGCCGTCGCGGGAGCCGAGGATGCCGGGTAGCCCCATCCAACCGCTCGCGTGAGCCGGCAGGAGCTCCACGGGTGCAAGCTCATCCGGGGAGTCGCTGACCCTCGGCCGGCCCGCGAGCAACGCCATCGCCGCGAGCTGCGAGGCGTCCGGGCGGCCCAGGTCGGGGCCCCAGTACGGCACGTGCGGCAGTCCCGGCCCGGACCAGTCGAGGACGAGGCTGACCCCGGCGGCCCGCAGGTGCGACCTCCGGGAAGCGCTTGATCCCAGGTCAGCCGAGTTCGGGTCCTGTGGCGGCGCGTCTGACACGAGCTGCTCCTTCGCAAGGTGGGTGCGCCGAGGACGCCGGGGTGCGTCGCGCAGGGTGAGTCGGAGGCAGGGCTGAGTAGCTGACCCGGCTCGCTGTCCACGGACGCGGACGGCCCGATCCTAACGACGGGATGCCTGTGCAGCGCGGCTACAGTCGAGCTGAGCGGGCAGCGGCGCGAGCGCGCGAGGAGAAAGCGGGCGAATGGCGATCTGGATCGACCCGCCCCGCTGGCCGGCGCACGGACGGCTCTGGTCGCACCTGGTGAGCGACACCGACTACGCCGAGCTGCACGTCTTCGCGCGGGCGAACGGCATACCGGCCAGGGGTTTCGAGGGCGACCACTACGACGTGCCGCAGGAGCGGTATGCAGCGCTCGTCGCGGCCGGCGCCGGGGCGGTCGAGGGGCGTGAACTCGTCCGCATCCTGCTCGCAAGCGGGTTGCGCTTCCGCAAGCGCAGGGGTGAGCGGCCGCTCGCCAGCTACCGCGACGCGCTCCACGGCGAGCCGAGTCCGCACCGGCTCGACGTGGTGGCGTCGGGTTTCGAGCCATTAGATGAATCGACCGTGGCGGCAGCGGTATTCATGTCGGACGCGGCCGGATCGCTGGTGCTTGTCCACACCCCCGCGCGCGAGGCATGGGGCGCGCCGGCGGGCGGTCGCGAGCCGCAGGAGAGTGTCCGCGAGGGCGCTGTGCGCGAGGTCTGGGAAGAGGCCGGGTTGCAGGTGTCGCCGGGCGCCCTCGTCCCCTGCGGATACGAGCGGATCAGCTTCGACGCCGCACCGCCCGGCGGTCGGTGGCCGCACCGGCGCAACCACGTGGCCGTCTTCACGGGCACGGTCGAGGGTGTGGCACCGCCGCTACAGCCCCAGTTGCCGGACGTCGACGCCGCCGAGTGGGTGAGCAGCGCAGAGGCGGAGCGCCGGTGTCACGGAGCGTTCTGGTGGCCGCTCCTGGCGTACGTCCTTGGCCCGCAGGGCATCCCGGGCGGCCGGGACCCGGGACCCTGACCGGCTAGGCGAGCCGGGACAACTCCCGGGCGAGGTTCCGCCGGGCGTCGCGCTCCCAGGTGCGGCGGGCATACGACGTGGCGTAGACGGTCGGACGGTCCAGTAGGGGCCGCAGGATCGTGCTGCGGCCGGCCCGGTATGCCGGCTCCGGCATGTGCGCGTACTCCTGGCGGACCTGCGCGCAGTACTGGTCGAAGCGGGCCGTCTCGGTCCCCAGGATCCACAGGTCCGCGTCGTGGAACGCCTGCTCGAGCGCTCCTGCCGTCTGTGCGGCATGGTCGGTGGTGAGCCGGATCAGCCGGTCGATCATCGCCACGTCGTCTGCGGCAAAGGCCAGGGGCGGAAGCGTGTCCCGCGCCAGCGCCGCGCTCGCGGACTCGTTGGCGCCCGGTTCGGCGCGCGGGTCGTAGACGGCGTCGTGGTACCACCCCGCGATACGCGCCAAGGCCGCCTCCCGATCGGTGATCTCCGCCGCGGTCCACAGGTCTTCGAGCGCCCAGAACAGCTCCACGAGATGCTGGGTGGTGTGGTAGCGGCGGCCCGGCGAGGTCCAGCTCCGCAGCAGCGTCGTTCCCGCCGATTGGACCGCGTGCCGGGGGGCCGCCGGAGCGAGCGTGGCGCAGTCCTGCGTCCACCAGGTGATCAGAGCGGGCACCGGAGGAGTCTGTCAGGCGGGCTCGGGAGCGCTCGGCGCTCCAGCCGTTCGGGGGGAGGCGAGCTCGGCGGGTAGGTCTTCGGTGTGCAGCACGGTGAGCTCGGCCACGGCTCGGGTGAGGATGACGTACAGCCGCCGAAGGCCGGTACGGCGGTCCGGTTCGGCCGCCGCGATGGCTGCGGGTTCCGCCACGATCACCCGGTCGAACTCCAGGCCCTTGGCCACGGTGGCGGGGACGACGTCGAGCTGGTGTTCGATGTCTCCGTGCCCGGATCCCAGCACCCCGTGCTCAATGCCGTTGCCGGTCAAGGCCCGCGAGACCGCGCGTACGTCGGCGTCCGGGACGATGACGCCGACCGAGCCAGGGTCCGCCATGCTGTTCCTCGCCGCTCGCACGATCTGCCGGACGAGGTCTCCGGGCTCGACCCGGCGCACGTCGAGGCGTCCCGGGTTGTCGCGCACCGAGGTGGGAGTGCCCAGGCCCGGCGCCATGGCAGGAAGGAGGCGGACGGCGTACTCCAGGACGGTGGCCGGCACTCGGAAGCCCCGGTCCAGGATCTCGATGAGGCCGTCCGGCTTGCCCAGATGGGCGAGCGAGGACTCCCACGAGCCCGTCGACCACGGGGTCGTGCCCTGCGCGATGTCGCCGAGCACGGTCGCGGAGCCGGTGGAGCAGCGGCGGCCGACCGCGCGCAGCTGCATCGGCGAGAGGTCCTGCGCCTCGTCGAGCACCACGTGACCCAGACTCGCGGTGCGCTCGAGGTGGTCGCCGATTTCGTCGAGGAGCACCGCATCCGCCAGGGACCATCGCGCCGCGCGCGGCGACTTCGGCGGCGTCGGCCAGACGAGCGTCGACTGCTCCACAGCACTGAGCAGCCCGTTCGCGTGTGCCGCCAGGGCAGCGGGGTCGCTGAGCAACTCCCACAGCACCCGCTGCGGGTCGAGCACGGGCCACACTTGCGCGGCAAAACGGCGGACGACCGGCGATCTGGCCACTGCGTCCTGCACCCGGTCGTCGGGGGACTCACCTGCGTGCTCCATTTGCAGCAGCACGGCGTGGGACAGCCGGTGCGGGAGCATCTGGCGAGCCGCGTCGTAGCGCGCGCCGCGCGCCCGCAGCTCCCGCACGATCTCGCCCACCTCGTACACCGGGACCCGCCAGCGGTGTGCGCCGCGCGGGAGCACCAGTGCGTCCCGTGGCTCCGTGACCCGTGCCCACACGGCACGCCGCAGAACCTCGGCGAGGCGTGAGTTGCCTTTGAGCACAGCGGTTTCCACCGTGTCGGTCCCGGTGACAGAGACGGTGGCGACCAGCTCCTCGATCGTCGTATGCCGCACTTCCACCTCACCGAGGGCCGGCAGGACCGCACCGATGTGGTCCAGGAAGGCGCGGTTGGGCCCGATCACCAACACCCCGGCTCGGGCGAGCTTGTCGCGGTAGGCGTAGAGGAGCCACGCGGCCCGGTGCAGCCCCACTGCGGTCTTGCCGGTGCCGGGCGCACCCTGGACGCAGACGGTCGTTCCGACTCCGGCGCGGACGATCTCGTCCTGCTCGGGTTGGATCGTCGCGACGATGTCGCGCATGGGTCCGACGCGGGGGCGCTCGATCTCGCCGGCCAGGATCGAGCTCCGCCGGCTCGCCGCGGGGTCGGCCGGGTCAGTGAGGTGCTCGTCCTCGTACGCCGTGATCTGTCCCTTGTCGATCCCGAACCGGCGCCGCAGCCGGACGTCCATCGGCGTGTTCGTCGAGGCCCGGTAGAACGCTGTCGAGATCCCGGCACGCCAGTCGATCACCACGGGGTCGCCGTGCTCGTCCGCGACGTGACGGCGGCCGATGTACCACCGGTCCGCGTCGCCGCCGACCGGGCCCTGGTCGATCCGGCCGAAGAACAGCGCGGAGGCGGGATCGTCGACCAAGGACTGTGCCCGGCGGTGCAGGGACGCGGCGAGATACTCACTGGAGACCCGGTCGCCGCCGTGCGCCTCGAGCGAAAGGGTCCGGCTCCGCATCCGGGCCAGTTCGGCGCGGGCGAAGGCGAGGTAGGCCTGCTCCCGGGCGAGCGGGTCCGCTGCGGATTCCGAGGCCTGGGTCGCCTCGGCTGCCGGATTCGACTCGTGCGGGGGCATGGGGACGCGCGCCTTCCACGGTGCTGCTGGCTGGGGGAGCCGTGCAGCGTACCCCGTCGAAGGCCCGCGGTGGCAGCGGTGCTGCGCCGAGTGCGGGTGCGCCGAGTGCCGGGCTACTGCTGGGACGGGCGGCTGGCCAGGGTGACGGACAGGTCCTTCTTGACCCCGCCCCGGACGATCGTCAAGGTGGCGGCGTCACCGATCTGGCGCTGGCGGATCTGCCCGACCAGGGACAGCGAGCTGTCGACGCTGTCCCCGTCGACGGCGATGACGGCGTCACCGTTCCGCAACCCCGCCTTCGCGGCCGGCGTACCGGGGCTCACCTTGGTCACCTGCGCCGCCGCGCGGGAAGCGGCACCGTCCTTGACGGTGGCGTCGGCGGACGACACCCCGAGGTAGGCGTGCTGGGCCTTGCCGGAGGCGATGAGCTGCTTGGCGATCGAGGTGACCTCGCTGACCGGGATCGCGAACCCGATGCCGATGTTGCCGCTCTCACCGGAGGAGCCCGACGAGGAGCCGAGGGAGGCGATCGAGGAGTTGATGCCGATCAGCCGGCCGCTCGCGTCGACCAACGCACCTCCGCTGTTGCCGGGGTTGATCGCCGCGCTGGTCTGGACCGCGTTGGTGACGACGGGCTCGGGCTGTGCCTGCTGGCCGAACGGGTCCTGGGTCCCGCCAGACGGCGACGTGCTCACCGGCCGGTTCAAGGCGCTGACGATGCCGGTGGTCACGGTGCCGGCTAGCCCCAAGGGGTTGCCGACTGCCATGACCGGCTGGCCTACCTTGAGCTTCTCGGCGGCGCCGAGGGCGATCGCACTCAGGTCCGCGGGCGGGTTCTGCAGCTTCAGCACCGCCAGGTCGGTGGACGGGTCGGTGCCGACGATCGTGGCGGCATAGCTGCGCTTGTCGTTGAGCGTGACCCTGATCTGCGCATTGCTGCCGAGGCTGGCGACGACGTGGTTGTTGGTCACCACGTGCGCCTGGTTGTCGATGATCACCCCTGAACCCTCTGCGCCGCCCTGCGCGGTCTTGACCGAGATGGCGACGACGCTCGGCGCGACCGCGGCGGCGGTTGCCGACCAGTCGGGCGCGGAGGCGTTGGCCTGGAGCACCGGCGCGGCTCCCGGGGAGGCGGAGCCGAGCGGACCTGTCGAGGCGCGTGCGGCCTGCTGGGTGCCGTTGTGCTCGGTGACCGCGTACGTCGTGCCGCTGGCAAGCAGAGCGGCCAGCAGCGCTACGGACGTCAGTTCGGTCAGCCGGCGCGGCCCGGAGGTACGGGCGCCCGTCGGGGCCGTGGACACCGCTGCCGACATGCCGAAAGGGGGCTGAGCGCCGCCCGGCCCGGACCCGCCGCCGCCCGGCCCGGACCCGCCGGCGCCCTGGCCGTACCAGAACGGCTCGGTCGCCCGTGCAGGCGCCGCGGAGGACTCGCCGGGGTGCCCTGACCGCTGCTGTGTGCCCGTCTCGTTGTCAGGCCGGGCGCCACCGAGCGGGTCGCCATACGCTGTCATGTCGAGCTCCTCAGGATCGGCTGGCGTTCGTGCTGGGCCGACGCTGTCACGAGTCCCTGGGGGAATCCTGGGAGTCAGCTGAAGGCAGTTCGACCACGAACGTCGCCCCGCCACCCTCGCGGGGAGCGACGCCTACCTTGCCGTGGTGTGCGGCGACGATCGCGGCGACGATCGCCAGGCCCAGCCCGTTGCCCCCGCCCGCGCCACGGACCCGGGACCGGTCGGCCCGGAAGAAGCGCTCGAAAACCTTCCGCGCCTGGGCGGGGTCGACGCCCGGGCCACGGTCACGGACCTCGATGACTCCGCGGGACTCGGTTCCTGCGCCGGTGCCGGTGCGGGGCTCAGCCACCCTCGACACGGTGCCGACCGCGAGCTCGACGGGGGTCCCGGCGGGCGTATGGCGGATGGCGTTGCCGAGCAGGTTCGTGACCACCTGCCGGAGGCGGGCGTCGTCGCCGTCGACCACCGTCGGGCGGAGCGGACCGCGGAGCCCGATAACGCGGATCTTGCGGTCCGGGGCGATGGCGAGCGCGTCCTGCGCGGCGTCGGCCGCCAGGACGGTGAGGTCCACGGGGCTGCTCTGCATGGGTCGCCGGGTGTCGAGCCGGGTCAGCAGCAGCATGTCCTCGACCAGCCCTCCCATCCGGGTGGCCTCGTCCTCGATCCGTCGCATCGCGCCGGCGATGTCCTCGGGTTCGCGGACGGCTCCCTGACGGAACAGCTCCGCGTAGCCGCGGACGGCCGCGAGCGGCGTACGGAGTTCGTGCGAGGCATCGGCGACGAACTGGCGCATCCGCTGCTCGGAAGCCTCACGGACGGCGAAGGAGGACTCAATCTGGGAGAGCATCGAGTTGAGCGACCGGGACAGGCTGCTGACCTCGTCTTGGGCCGAGGGCTCCGGCACGCGGCGGGCGAGGTCACCCGCGGCGATGGCGGCGGCGGTGTCCTCGATCTGGGTCAGGGGCCGGAAGGCGCGGCGGACGGCGTACCAGCCGAGCACGGCACAGGCGCCGATCGCGCTGAGCCCGGACAGGGCCTCGAGGGTGAGCAGACGCGCGACCGTGTCGTCGACCGAGTCCAGTGACACGGCGACGGCGACGGTGGCCGAGCGGTTGGGGAGGTAGGTGGCGATCACCCTCCAGTCGCTGCTGTCGTCGGTGGACGGCACGTTGAAGGGGTCGTGCGTCAGCACGCGCCGGTCCCCGAGGGCGAGTGAGGACATGGCGGGGTGGGCCTTTGCGGAGACCGACGCGGGGAAGAAGTGCAGCTGGCTGCCGTCGGTGGGCATCACGACCACCGCGTAGTTGGTCGGGATGCTCTCGCCCGGGTTGCGGTTCTGCGCGATCTCCTCGAAGGCGGCGCTGGCCACCGGGCCGGCTGCCACCCGCAGGTCGCGATCGGTGCTGGCCAGCAATTGCCGATGCAGGACAAGGCTCGTCACCACGGTGGTCAGCACCAGCGCGGCAAGCATGAGTACCACCACGACAGCGACCAGCCGGACGCGCAGGGGAAGGTCTTCGAGGAATGCCGTGGCGCCGTCGAGGCCGCGGCGCACCGTGCTGGTTGCCCGGCGGCGTCCAGATCCGCTCGAGGGAGGTGCTTGCGCCCTGGGAGGGGCGTCCTGGCCGTTCTCGCCGTCCTCGCCGTCCGGGCGATCTGGTCTGTCGTCCTGGCCGTCCGGTATGCCGTTCTGGCCGCGCCTGCCCTTCTGGCCGTCCGGTCTGCCGTTCTGGCCGAGCGCAGCCGCAGCCGCGTCCGCGCCGCGCCGGGCCGCCTGGGCGCTCACGTCAACGGGCTCGTCAACGAGCTCACGTCAACGAGCTCATGTCAACGAGCTCACGTCACCGACGGCGGCAGGCGCAGCACGTAGCCCACGCCTCGCTTGGTGTGAATCAGCGGCGGTTCCTCCACATCGATCTTTCGGCGCAGGTAGGAGATGTAGGACTCGACGATGCCGGACTCGCCGCGGAAGTCGTAATCCCAGACGTGGTCCAGAATTTGGGTCTTGGACAGCACCCGGTTGGGGTTCAGCAGCAGGTAGCGCAGCAGCTTGAACTCCGTAGGGGAGACATCGATCACCCGGGTGCCGCGGCGTACCTCGTGCGAGTCCTCGTCCAAGGTCAGGTCGGCGAATTGCAGAGTGCCGTCGTCGGTCGCCTCGCCTCGCGTGCGCCGCAATACGGCACGGATGCGCGCGACCACTTCCTCGAGGCTGAACGGCTTGGTGACGTAGTCGTCGCCGCCGATGGTCAGACCCTTGATCTTGTCCTCCACGGAATCGCGGGCCGTGACGAAGACGATGGGCAGGGGCCGGCCGGATGTGCGCAGCTTCCGAGTCACCGTGAAGCCGTCCATGTCGGGCAGCATGACGTCGAGCACGACGAGGTCGGGGTTGTGGTCGGCGGCGCCCTGCAGCGCGGTTGCGCCGTCATGTGCGACGTGCACCTCGAAGCCCGCGAAGCGCAGCGAGGTCGCGAGGAGCTCGCGGATGTTGGGTTCGTCCTCGACGACGAGCAGCCGCGCTTCGGGTTGGCCATTGTTCACGTCGGCCAGTGTGGTGAGGGAGCCTGTGAGTTGCCTGAGTGAGTCCGGTGTAGGCGCCGAGCAGGATCGGCGGCACAGCCGCGGCCCTGGCTTGCCAGGGTGCCGTCGACCCCGGCCGTGAGACCTCGGCCGGCGACCCCGCCCCGCGGCCCTGACGTGCGACCCCGGCCGGCGGCCTTGGCTTGCGATGCGCAGGAGAGGGTCACGCCAGTCGGGTTGAGCGGCGCGGATCGCGACCGTCATATGTGCATCGGGCGCGGATCGCGACCCTCACGTGCGCATCGTCCGGAAGTTCGGGGGTGCGGGCGGCCTCGGCCGGCGGCCTTGGCTTGCGATGCGCAGGAGAGGGTCACGCCAGTCGGGACGAACGGCGCGGGTCGCGACCCTCACGTGCGCATCGTGCACGGATCGCGACCCTCACGTGCGCATCGTGCGCGGATCGCGACCCTCACGTGCGCATCGTGCGCGGATCGCGACCGTCATATGTGCATCGTGCGGGCGGGAGAACGGCGGGAGAACGGGCGGGTGGCCGGTGGACTCGACCGGGACTGAGCGTCGACTCAGCGGCCGGTGTCAGCCGGCTGCGAGCGCTGCCCAGTCGGCGTCGATGAGCTCCTTGGGGCCGGGGACCACGAGCACTGCTCCGGCAGCACGGAGTTCCTCCTCGCCGAAGCCGCCGGTACGCACACACAGGCACGGGCAGCCCATCGCCTCGGCAGCCTCCACGTCGTAGATCGAATCGCCGATCACGATGCCCCGCGAGCCGCCTGAGGCCTTGAGCGCCGCCTGGAAGATGTCCGGCGCCGGCTTGGACTTCTCGGCGTCGCCGGAGCTGGTCTTGGCGTCGAGCAGGTCGGCGATGCCCAGCTTCTCGATCGCGCTGTCGGTGAGCTCCGGTTCGCCGGACGAGGCCAGCGCAACCGTGAAGCCCTGCTTCTTGAGCGACCTGACCAGGTCGGCTGCACCTTCGAGCGGCGAGACTTCGTCGAGGAGCGGGGGTGTACTCCTGCAGCCAGTCCTTGCGCAGCGTGTCGCCGATCCGCTCGTCGACCTCGTCGCCGACCAGGAAGGGCACCAGCGTGTCGCCGCCCATGCCGATGGCCCGGTGGACCCGCCATACCGGCAGGTCGATGCCGTGCCTGCGGAAGGCGCGATACCACGCGATGGCGTGGTGGTAGGAGGAGTCGATGAGCGTTCCGTCGACGTCGAGCAGGACGGTGTCGGCAGGAGCGTGAGGGGAGGTCATGGTGACAGGCTCTCAACCTTCCGACGCGAGCAGTTCGTCGGCGTCCATGATCCGGTAGGCGTAGCCCTGCTCGGCCAGGAACCGCTGGCGGTGTGCCGCGAAGTCGGCGTCGACGGTGTCGCGGGAGACGACGGCGTAGAAGTGGGCGGTGCGCCCGTCGGCCTTGGGCCGCAGCACCCGGCCGAGCCGCTGGGCCTCCTCCTGCCGAGAACCGAACGTCCCGGACACCTGTATGGCGACACTCGCCTCGGGCAGGTCGATCGAGAAGTTGGCGACCTTGCTGACGACGAGCAGGGCGATCTCGCCGGCGCGGAATGCGGCGTAGAGACGCTGCCGCTCGGTGACGGTGGTCGCGCCGGTGATCAGCGGGGCGTCGAGGCGGCCCGCCAGGCGCTCGAGCTGGTCGAGGTACTGGCCGATGACCAGCGTCTGCTGCCCACCGTGGCGCTCCACCAGCGTCTGCGTGACCGAGTCCTTGGACCGGCTGCACGACGCGAGGCGGTAGCGCTCCTCCGGCTCGGACATGGCGTAGGCCATCCGCTCCGCGTCCGGGAGGGTGATCCGCACCTCGACGCAGTCCGCCGGTGCGATGTAACCCTGGCTCTCGATGTCCTTCCACGGCGCGTCGTAGCGCTTCGGCCCGATCAGGCTGAACACGTCGGACTCGCGGCCGTCCTCGCGCACCAAGGTGGCGGTCAGGCCGAGCCGGCGGCGGGCCTGCAGGTCGGCTGTCATCCGGAAGATCGGCGCGGGCAGCAGGTGGACCTCGTCGTAGACGATCAGCCCCCAATCCCGGGCGTCGAGCAGGTCGAGGTGGGTGTAGGCGCCCTTGCGCCGGGTCGTGAGCACCTGGTACGTCGCGATGGTTACCGGCCGGATCTCCTTGCGCGCACCGGAATACTCGCCGATCTCGCTGTCGGTCAAGGAGGTTCGCTTGATCAGCTCGTCGCGCCACTGCCGGGCGGACACGGTGTTGGTGACCAGGATCAGGGTGGTCGCGCCGGCTTTGGCCATCGCTCCGGCGCCGACGAGTGTCTTGCCTGCGCCACACGGGAGCACCACGACACCCGAGCCGCCGTGCCAGAAGCCGTCGACCGCCTGTTGCTGGTAGGGGCGCAGCGACCAGGACGACTCGTCCAGCGAGATGGCGTGAGCCTCGCCGTCGACGTAACCGGCGAGGTCCTCGGCCGGCCAGCCGATCTTGAGCAACTGTTGCTTGAGGTGACCCCGCTCGGACGGGTGCACGGTGACCGAGTCCACGCCGAGCCGGGCGCCGAGCAGCGGCTGGATCCGCTTGTGCCGCAGCACCTCCTCCAGAACCGGCCGGTCGGTCGTGCGCAGGACGAGGCTGCCGTCCGGCTCCTTGGCCAGGGTCAGCCGGCCGTAACGGTCCATCGTGTCGGTGATGTCGACCAGCAGGGCGTGCGGCACGGCGTACCGGCTGTAGGTCAGCAGCGCGTCGACAACGTTCTCGGCGTCGTGGCCCGCGGCTCGGGCGTTCCACAGTCCGAGAGGGGTGACCCGGTAGGTGTGTACGTGCTCTGGCGCCCGCTCGAGCTCGGCGAACGGGGCGATCGCCCGGCGGGCCGCCTCGGCGTCCGGGTGGTCCACCTCGAGGAGGAGGGTCTTGTCGCTCTGGACGATCAGGGGTCCGTCAGCCATGGTCTTGGAAGAACGCGAAGGCGGGCTGTGCTGTTCCACGCCGCGGGCGGTGTCCACGGCGCGGGCGGTGTCCACGGCGGCAACGGCGGCTCAGTTGTATCTGCCGCTCTGGCCGAAGCCGCTGCCGCCGTTGCGCACTGCAAAGGCGATGAACACCGCGTAGCCGGCCACGACCAACAGCCCGAGAACCAGCGCGACGATCGACAGGATCCGGCCGGCCTTCACCTGGCCCTCGCCGGTGAGCGCACCGCCGGAATCGCGGATCTCGCGGTTGGCGCCGGGCGCGAGCGTCAGGGCCACAATCGCGGCGATGAAGCCGGCGCCGCAGAAGAACAGGCAGGGGATGGCCGCGATGCCGAGGACCAGCACGGCGGTCGCTTTGCCGGAGGTCGAGCCGTACGGCTTGCCCAGGCTTCCGGGAGCAGCGCCGTACGCCGGGTACGGCTGGCCGGGCGGGGGCAGTGGCCCGTATGCCGCCTCGGGCCGGCCGTACGGCGGAGGGGGCGGCGGGAAGGCGGATGGCGGGAAGGCGGGCGGCGGACCGGCGGCCGACGGGGCGGCGCTCGCTCCGTAGACAGGCGCGTCGACCGGCGACGGTCCGCTGTGCGCGGTCGATGGCGGTGCCCACGGCGACGCCGTCACGTCGCGAGTGGGGTCCTCGCGGTCCGGGTGCGGTGCCGTCGGGCCGTCCTCCGGCTCGTTCGAACCTCTGGTGTCGCTCATGGCCCTGCTCCCCCCTGATCGGACCCGCGCGGTGCGCCTCAAGGTATCAACCGACCGATGCCCCCGTGATCCGATGGATCGAGAAGGCGCGTTCCACTGAGCTCCCGTCGACCAGTCCGTAGGCGCGGCCGGCCTCGACCCGACGCGGCCAGAACAGATGCCGAGTGACCACGCCTTCGCGGTCGGAGTAGCCGATCCACAAGGGCCTCGCCGAGGCGGCGGCCTCCTGCATCAGGGCGAGCGCGACGGTGGGGTCGGTGGACGGCAGCGGTGGCCCGGGTCGGTCCCGCTCCAGCAGACGCAAGGACGCCGCGACCTCCTCTGCCGCCCGTAGCGCGGATACCAGGGACGCGGCCGCAGTCTCGTCGACGACGGACACCGACACCGGGGTCGGCGCCCGGCGGCCGACGGCCCGGTGCTGCTTCTGCCGGGGCACCCTCACCCCGCCGTCGGCTCCCTCGACAACCGGGGCGAACCCGTTGCTGCGCAACAGCTCCAGCACCACGCTCGCCGAGCTTGACGACACCAGGACCGTAGGGGCGATCCGGCGCAGCTGCAACGGAGCCAGCGCCCGCTCCTTGGTCATCGAGTCCAGCGCGGCGACGTCATCGCTGCGGACATAGGACGTCACCGTGCCGACCCGCGTCGCGCCGTGGCGCCTGGCGACGTCCCCGACGAGGTACTCCAAGGGCTGTGGCAACGGTGTCGCGCTCGCTGCCCGGAGCGCGACGAGAAGCTGGTCGGCCGACCACCCGGCGTCCATGGCGCGGCGGATGCTCTCGGCGCGGAGCCGGTAGACCGTCGCGCCGCCGCGCGACTCGACGTCTGCGACCAGGCGCATGAGGGCGGCGAGCTCGCCCTCGAGCCGACCGGGCGCCACGGCCGTGAGGTCGGCCTGGATCAGCACGTGATCGACCGCGGCCGGCATGGGCCTCTTCATCAGCGCGGCGACATCCTCCACACCGGCTCCGGTCACCAGGGCGGCTCCGGCTGTGGTGAGCGCGCCGCGTCCGCTCACCCCCAACCACTCGGCCTCGCGCAGCGCCGCGCGCGCCGCCGAGCCGAGCAGCTCGGCTGGACGCAGGGGGCGCCGCCACGCGAGCCGGGCCACCAGGGAATCGGCCTCGGGAGCCTCGCCGCGGGCCAGCCGGGCCAGCTCGGCCAGCGCCTCGAGACGCACCTGCCGGCTCGGGGACGACAGCACGCCGGAGCTCAAGGCGTTGACGGGGCCGGCTGTCTCGGCGGGTGAGGTGCCGATGCGATGGGACGCGCGCGGCGAGCCCAGCCATGCCGAGGCCAGGTGAGCCCACTGCTGCCAGGGACGTCGCTCCCTCCAGTCGTCGTATGCCGGCGTCGGCGCCCAGCCCGGCTCCAGGGGGCGGTCCGCGGTGTCCTCCCCGATCAGACCTGCGCTGTATGCCGTCTCGGCCAGAAAGCCGGCGCGCGGGACCTCGATGTCCAGATCGGCCGCCAGGCGGCGGAGGTCGCGTACCGCCAGGCCCCCGGAGCGAAGCACCCGGGGCGGGCGCAGCTCCCAGGTCCGGGCCAGCTCGTCGATCATCTCCAGCAGGTCGGAGGCGGCAGCTCCGCCGGCGTCGTCGACCGCTTTCGGCGCTCGTGCCTGGACGCTGAGCGGCGGGGGATGCAGGCCCTTCCCGGGCGCCCTGCTGCTCTGCGTTGCTGCCGGCTCGGCGCCGTCGGTTGACGGACCTGGTCCGTCGCCCGGTCGGCCGCTGGGTCGGTCGCCAGGCGAGCCGGTCGTGGCCGGGGCCGGCTGGGGTGCGGACAGTAGGGGTGCGGACGGCAACTGGCTGAGCACGTCGGTCACCGTGCGGACGACGTGGGCTCCGTCCGAGCCGTCCCAGACCAGCGCGAGCTCGCGCAGATGGTCCACGCACGCCTGCACCTCCGCGCGCGAGGCATCCAGCGCCCGCGCCGTAGCCGCCACGCTCACCCGGTCGCCGCTGGAACTGAGCGCCCGGAGTACCCGCAGGTGTGCCTGGTCCAGGCCGTTGACCGCGCGCTGCACGCTCGCTCGGGTAGAGGCACGCGCAGCCAGGGAGGTCAGGTCCGACGGCGCCGGGCGAGCCAGGTCGGGCCGGCGCCGCACCAACGCGGCCAGCTGCTCGTCGGTGCGCGCCCGCACGTCGTCTGCCAGGCTTCTGGCTGCCGTCCCGCGGCGCGCCGCAGGGCCGGGCTGGGAGGCGGGCACACGGCATACGGTAATCGCGCGCTTCTCGGCCCGGCGCCGACGCGGGTCGGCAGCGACATCGGCCCTGATGGCGCGATAGGGCCCGGCGGTGCCGATCGGTTGCCCCGCGGCTCCGCGGCAAGGAGGATGCGAGCGTGACCGCAGCCGGTTAGGCCGGGTGTCCCTGCACGTCGAGTCGACCCGGACCGCGAACTGGAGGAGAACCTTATGAGTGGTGCCGTCCTGCCCACCGGAGAGCAGTGGACCCTTCGGCACGTCGACGCCGACGGGGGGACCCAGGAGCTCGTTGTCGTGGAGGTCGGCGGTGGCATCCGCACCTACTCGCGTGGGGGGCATGACGTCGTCTTCGGTTTCGGGGCCGAGGAACAGTGCTCCTCCGGTCGCGGCCAGATCCTGATGCCGTGGCCCAACCGGGTGCGCGACGGCGCATGGTCGTACGGCGGCCGCGACCTCCAGCTCGCGCTCACCGAGCCGGCGCGGCACAACGCCACCCATGGGCTCGTGCGCTGGGCGATCTGGTCGGTGGCGCAGGATCCGGCCAGGTCGGACTCCTCCATCACGCTGACCTGCAAGCTCCGCGCCCAGCAGGGCTGGCCATGGGCCCTGGACCTCACGCTCACCTACTCGCTCGGGGACGACGGGCTCACCGTGACGCCGACGGCGGTCAACGTCGGGGCGAATGAGGCACCGTTCGGCTTCGGCGCGCACCCCTACCTCACTGCCGGTGAGCAGCGCGTCGACGAGCTGGAGCTCCGCATCCCCGCGGCGGCCCGGCTGGAGGTCGACGACCGGCTGCTGCCGATCCAGGTACTGCCGGTCGAGGGCACCGACTATGACTTCCGCATGCCCCGACCCCTTGCGCAGACCGTCCTGGACACGGCCTTCACCCAGCTGGACCCCGACGACGACGGCAGGTGGCGGGTCACCCTTGCCTCGTCCGCGAGCGGACGCCGCAGCACCCTGTGGGGGGACGCGGGGGCGTACCCGTGGTTGCAGGTCTTCAGCGGTGACGCGCTGCCGGAGGCGCAGAAGCGCCGGACCGGCGTGGCGGTCGAGCCGATGACCTGCCCGCCGGGTGCGCTGAACTCGGGCCAGGACCTGCTGGCCCTGGCACCCGGCGAGCGGTTCAGCGCCCCGTGGGGGATCAGCTGAGGCTGCGACCTCGCCGGACCGGAAGAGTCCGGCCGGCCGCCGCGGGGACGGCCTGCACGGTCGCCAGCACGTTCGGGGTGCGGCTGTCGCCGTAGAAGAAGGCGCCACGATCCGCGACCGCGTCCCGGCGACCGAGCTGGTAGGAGGCGAGCGCGTCGTACGGCGTCGCGCCGCGCTTGCGCCACGAGGGTGCCGTCGGCGAGCGGCGTTCGGCCAGGATGGCCTGGATGCTCAGCGCGGTCGAGTTCGGGTCCGAGCTCTGGCCGGGGGCCGCGAGGTACGGGAAGCCTCCGTCGGAGGACTGGACTGCGTGCAGCGACGCGATCACCTTCCAGCGATGGGGTGACCGGCCGTAGGCCTGCAGACCCTGCACCGCGAGGCTCGTGCTGTTGGTGTCCGGCCCGCTGAAGGTGGCGGGGTCAGCCGGGCCACAGGCCACGCTGGTGTCGCTGCGGTACGCCGTCCACAGGCCATTGGCGCACTGCTGGTCCTCGATCCAGCGCAAAGCGAGCCGCACGCGCCGGTTGGAGTGGGGCTTGGGCGCCGTCGCGCTCAACGCGGCGAGAGCCAGTCCCTGCCGGAAGGCGCCGTCGTACGTCGGGTCAGCCGCGCCGACGAGGCCGGCGTCGTGGCCCGTGGTCCGCACCGTCCGCAGCAGGCGGGAGGGCAGGTCGTTGACCGGCTTGCTGCCACCGAAGCGGGTGACGTCGGCCCCGGCGCTGACACCCGCCAGGATGAAGTAGGCCAGTGCCGCGGGGTTGTCGCTACCGTCGGCGGACCTCAGCGAGGCAAGGTGACGCCGCAGGTAGCGCAGGGCTTCCGCGGACGCTCGCTTGTGGCCGCCTACGGCGTTCAGGCCGACGACCGCGTACGCCGTGTCGTTGACGTCCGGCGCGCCATACGCGCTGAGGTATCCCCCGTTGGACCGGATCTGCCGTGCCATCCAGTCGGCGCCACGGCGGGCGACGGCCTGGTGGCTGACGTGGTGCACGGTGAGCGTACGGGCGCTGGCCGCCGCGGAAGCGGGAGCGACGGCGCTGATCGGCGCCAGGCCGGCGAGGACTGCCCCCACGGCGACGGTGGACAAGGTGCGGCGGGTGGAACGGGCGGGTGAACGGCGGGGGAGCGCGCCGGTCGGGGCGGGGCGGGTGTGGTCTGGCAAGGGGAGCCCTCTCGAGATGCGGGCCCGGGCGGCGAGACCCGCGGCCGCACCGGCCCGGCATACCGGCCGTCGGTGAGACGCGCGAGGCTCCGGCTCGTAGTCCACGACGGTTGGTGCGGAGCCCACTTCGTCGCAGGTGGTCCGGCTCGCCCGCGATGTCGCGGGCCTACGGTTGCGGGTCAGCGCCGGCTTTGGACCGGCTTCCCCTTCGACGATGCGTGCGCGCAGGAACGTACCACGGCGCTCACCGGGCCGCAGTGGGGTCGTTGGCGATGCCGTTGGCCGCAGGCGGGATCGCGCCGTGGTGCTGCGCGCGGTCATCGGTCCAGTCTCGACGCGACCACCGACGGCGCCCAACCGCCATTTCGGCCGCGCCGGCGTCGGTTACCCTCGCGCGGTGGTGCTCACCGTGGGTTTCGACCTCGACATGACCCTGGTCGACTCCCGCGCCGGGATCGTCGCGACGCTCCAGCACACCCTGGCCCGATATGCCGTCTCGGTCGCCGAGGACGAGCTCTGGCCGCACATCGGTCATCCGCTCCCCGCGACCTTGGCGGCATACCTGCCCGAGGCACTGGTGCAGGAGGCGACCGACGCCTACCGCGCCGAATACCTGAACTCGGCGGTCAGGGTCACCACGGCGTTTCCCGGAGCGGCGGAGTCGCTCGCCGCGATCCGCCGGGCGGGTGGGAGGGTCGTGGTGGTCAGCGCCAAACACGCTCCGGCGGTGCATGCCGTGCTCGCCCAGGTCGGGCTCGCCGCGGACGAGGTGGTCGGGGACCTGTTCGGCCACGACAAGGCCAGCGCGCTCGCCGAGCACGGGGTGGACGTCTACGTCGGTGACCACGTCGGTGACATGCAGGGCGCCGTTGCGGCCGGAGCGCAAGCCGTCGCCGTGCTGACCGGGCCCAGCGACCGCGCCAGCCTGGAGGAGGCGGGGGCGACGGTCATCCTCGACAGCCTGTCGGCGTTTCCCGCGTGGCTGTCGTCCCGGCCGCTCGGTGGATGAGGATGGCGGGTGGTAGAGGGCGGTGGCGGCTGATGACGACCGCGGCGTGCGGGATATCGGTTTGTCCTCTGCCGTTAACCTGGTGCAGGCGCAGACGCGCTGTTGCGCGCGCGGGCTGGTGCTTCCTCCTCTCTCCTTTCCGGGGACTGTCAGGCACTGGCGCAGACCGACCCAGCACACCCGACCCAGCACACCCATGAACGCAGACGAGCAAGAGGTGGACCCGTGCCTACAGGCAAGGTCAAGTGGTATGACGCGGACAAGGGCTTCGGCTTCCTGTCCGACGATGAGGGCGCCGACGTCTTCCTGCACGCCAACGCGCTGCCGGCCGGCGTGACGTCGCTCAAGGGCGGCACCCGAGTCGAGTTCGGCGTCGTCGAGGGCCGGCGCGGCGCGCAGGCCCTGTCGCTCCGCGTTCTGGACCCCGTGCCGTCCGTGGTCGCCCGCACGCGCAAGCCGGCTGACGACACGGCGGTCATCGTCGAGGACCTGATCAAGATGCTCGACGGAGTGTCCAACACGCTGCGCCGGGGCAAGTACCCGGACACGTCGATGTCGACCAAGGTGGCGGCGGTGCTGCGGGCCGTCGCCGACGACTTCGACGGCTCGGCGAGCTGACCGCGGTGCCGACGCCCAAGCAGGACGCGACCCTCTTCGCGGCGGTCGACCTGGCCCGTGCCGCGGCCGAGAGCATCGCCGAGCACGGAGCGGTGGGCGAGCACCTCGGCGCCGAGATGGCCGGCGAGCGGCTGGCGACCCACTACTTCGCGTGCACGGCCCCGGCCTACCCCGGCTGGCGCTGGGCGATCAGCGTCGCCCGGGTGTCCCGCAGCAAGCACGTGACGGTCTGCGAGACCAGCCTGCTGCCGGGCGAGGGTGCGCTGCTGGCCCCGGAGTGGCTGCCGTACGCCGACCGGATCGCGCCCGGCGACATGAGCGTGGGCGACGTGCTGCCGTTCATCGACGACGACCCCCGGCTCGAACCCGGATTCGAGCCCACAGGGGACGAGGACGTCGACCAGATGGCCCAGTGGGAGCTCGGCCTCGGCCGACCCCGGGTGCTGTCCGCCGAGGGCAGGGCGGAGGCCGCGGAGCGCTGGTACGACGGAGACAGCGGTCCCCTCGCCCCCGTGGCCCAGCAGGCCCCGGCGCCGTGTTCCAGCTGCGGGTTCTTCGTCCCGATGGCGGGTGCACTACGCTCTTTTTTCGGCGTGTGCGCCAACGCCTGGTCGCCTTCCGACGCTCGCGTCGTGAGTCTTGACCACGGCTGCGGCGCGCACAGCGAGGCCGTTATGCTGCCTTCCGAGGGACCGCCGGCGGGCCGGACCGTGCTCGACGAGCTGACCCTGGACGTCCTGGTCTGAGGCAAGCGCCGCAGCGCTAGAAGCCCCGACGCCCATTCGCCACCCCCCGCCGCCGAGGCTGGCGGTCTCTCAGCCGTTGGCCCAGGGCTGCTCGGTGGTCGTCACGAGCTGCCCCGTGGCGAGCGCCTCGTCGATGGCAAGCGAGACGAGGTGGTCCTGGCTGGCCTGCGCGAGCGGGTACGGCCCCGGTCCGGGGCGCCCATCACGCACCCACGCCGCCGTGTCGAGCATGAGCGAGGCGATGGCGATCTCCTCGTCCATCAGCCGCAGGCCGCTAAACCGGTTGCGCCACAGCACGTCGAGCCCGAGGCTGATCTGCTCGGTGTCGTGCCCGTCGAGGTTGAGGTCGTGACCGGTCTGGTAGCGCACGAGCGACCCCCGCACGATGGTCTGGGGATCCGCCTCGGCGTCCACGGCAGGGTCGCCCAGGTGGATCACCGACTCGTCGACGATCTCGCCCCTGGTCCCGCGGATGACGATCCGCCTCGCGCGGAGCTGGTTGTGCCACTGGTTGTCGGTGAAGTCGTACAGCCCCGAGCGCCCAGCACCGAAGTCCAGCGTCGCGAGCACCGTCGCCGCGTCGTGCGGCTCGTTGTCGCGGGTCCAGCCGTCGCGGGACAACGGGTCGACCAGCGGCGCGGTGAAGGACCGAGCCAACACCGACACCGGCCCGAAGCCGGCGCCCAGCAGCCCGCGCATCATCGACACGGCGTGGTAGCCGTGTGTCGAGCTGACCTGCACCGACGTGGCGTCCCCGATGACGCCGCGATTCACCAACTCGAGGCGTGCGGCGTGGCCCGGCAGCCGGAGGTACTGCTCGGCGACCTGGACCATACCGGAGTCGCCGACCGCGTCCCAGAGGGCAGTGAGCCCGGGCAGGTCCGGCGCCGGTGGCGTCTCGCACAGCACCGGTACGCCGTCGCTCACCAGTTCGCTGACGACCCCCGGATTCGCCGCCCAGGTGACACTGCTGACGGCCAGGTCCGGCGCCGCCTCGCGCACCAGATCCGAGACGCTGGGGTACGCCGGCACTCCCCACCGGCGGCTGACCTCCTCCCGTGACTCCTGCCGTCGGGCGACGATGCCGACCAGCTCCACGTGCTCGGGCAGCGCCTGCGCCAGCCGGAGGAAGAACTCCGCCCGCCAGGCGTGTCCGACGACCCCCAGCCGGATGGGGCCGGCTGCGGGTGGCGCAGCGGGCTGCACCAGGTGCGGGACGTCGTACGGCGTGCTCATCAGTGGGCGGCGATGTTGCCGCGCCCTCTGCGGACGTACAGGATCGCCAGCAAGCCACCCGCGATCCCCACGGCACACGACCACGGCCACCAGCTGCGGGCACCGGTATGCAGCGCCGGTACGGCCAGCGTGAGCGCCAGCGCGACGCACCACAGCACGACGCCGACGGCCAGGACCCGGGCCGTGTCGACGGCGGCCGGTGCGACCTCGGCCCCCGCGTCGCGTCGACTCTGTTGCGGATTGGAAACGGGCCCGTCTGCCGTACTCACCGGGTCAGCGTAGGCGCCTCTAGCATGTGCGCCATGTCGCATTCCGTATCCACGGCGCCCCAGGTCCGAGTCGGTCCGCTCGACGGCTTCTTCTCGATCACGGCGCGGGGGTCGACCCACGCCCGGGAGGTACGCGGCGGCTTCGCGACCTTCTTCACGATGGCCTACATCGTCGTGCTCAACCCGTTGATCATCGGCACGCAGACCGACGGCAGCGGGACGTTCCTCGGCGGCGGCAAGGCGCCCAACCTGGCCCTGGTGGCAGCGGCGACGGCGCTGGTCGCCGGTGTCATGTCGATCCTCATGGGCGTGGTGGCCAACTTCCCGCTGGCGATCGCTTCCGGGCTGGGGTTGAACGCCTTCGTCGCCTTCGGTATCGCGAAGCTGCCGAAGATGACCTGGCCGGACGCCATGGGCCTGGTCGTCCTGGAGGGGCTGGTGATCACCGTGCTGGTGCTGACCGGCTTCCGCAAGGCGGTGTTCAACGCGGTCCCGCGCCAGCTGAAGACGGCGATCAGCGTCGGCATCGGGCTGTTCATCACCATCATCGGCTTCGTGGACGCCGGATTCGTGCGCACCCCTGCCGGTGCGGCGACGCCGGTCCAGCTCGGTGTCGGGGGGTTCCTGTCCGGGTGGCCGCTGCTGGTCTTCGTGATCGGGCTCGTGGCAATCGTGGTGATGATGGTCCGGCGGGTCCAGGGCGCCATCCTCTACGGGATCATCGGCGGCACGATCCTGGCGGTCGTCATCGAGGCCGTCGGCAAGGTCGGCAGCCGCACCGACGCGACCGGCAAGGTGGTCAACCCGACCGGATGGGGACTCAACGTCCCCAGGCTGCCTAGCTCGTGGCTGGACGTGCCGAACTTCGGACTGCTCGGGCACTTCTCGCTGTTGGGCTCATTCGCCAAGATCGGCATCGTCTCGGCGGTCCTGCTCGTCTTCACCCTCATCCTGGCCGACTTCTTCGACACGATGGGCACGATGGTCGCCATCGGCGCCGAAGCCGGGCTGCTGGACAAGCAGGGCAACCCCGTCGGTGCCCAGCGGATCCTGGTCGTCGACAGCCTCGCCGCTGTGGCCGGCGGGGCGGGCAGCGTGAGCAGCAACACGGCGTTCATCGAGTCCGCAGCCGGTGTCGGCGAAGGGGCGCGGACGGGCCTGGCGTCGGTGGTCACCGGCCTGCTGTTCCTGTGCGCGACCTTCCTGGCCCCCCTGGTCGCCGTGGTGCCGTACGAAGCAGCCACCCCGGCTCTGGTGGTCGTCGGCTTCCTGATGATGCAGCAGGTCAAGGGCATCGACTGGGACGACCTCGAGATCGCCTTCCCGGCGTTCCTGACGATCGTCCTGATGCCGTTCACCTACTCGATCACCGTCGGGATCGGTGCCGGCTTCGTGCTGTACGTCGTGATCAAGGTCGCCCGCGGCAAGTCCCGTGCGCTGCATCCGCTGCTGTGGGTGGTCTCGGCGCTGTTCGTCCTGTACTTCACGATCGAGCCGGTCAAGAGCCTGCTCGGAGTGCATTGAGCAGGCCTGCTCGAAAGTGCATTGAGCAGGCCTGCTCGAAAGTGCACTGACCGCCGGGTCAGCGGGCGCTGCCGTAGCTCCTGGTCGGCGTGACGAGCACGGCCACCCGCCGCTGTCCCACCATCACCCGGTCGTAGGCTTCCCAGTCGGAATGCTGGCCGCCCGCACCGGTGAAGACGTCCCGGAGCAGCGCAGGCAGGCGACCCGGGTCCAAGCCCGGCAGTGGGTCGTCCGGCCCCGCCAGCTCCGCGGTGCCGTCCACGCTGACCCAGGACCAGCCGGCCCGCCAGCTCAGGGTCAGCGCGGGCCGGGCCCGCAGGTGGTTCAGCTTGATCCGACCGTAGGTGACGAAGGCCGCGACCTGCGAGCCGCTGACCGGGTGCCGCAACAGGCCCGCATTGACCAGCGAGGAGTGCGCGGTGCCGTCGGGCCGAAGCGTCGTGACGACAGCGAGGTAGGCGTCCTTGCCGCCGATCGCATCGACCGCGCCCAGTCCTGGCCGGCGCGCTTCGCTCTCGCTCGGCTGACCGCTGACTGTGCTCATGGATGCCTCCCTCACGCGCCTCTTGACGCCGAGCGTCCCAGCGTCGGCGCAACCGCACAACAGCGGTGGCGGGTGCTGCGCGCCAAGCCGCGGCACCGGCGGGCTAAGGTCAGGACGGCGCTGCTCGCGGCGACCACACCCCCTACCTCGAATCGAAGGGATCACCGTGCCTACACGTACGGCTCGCACCGCTTGGACCGGCACGCTCGAGCAGGGCTCCGGCCAGGTCGAGCTCAGCAGCTCGAAGGTCGGCACCTACGAGGTGTCGTTCCCGAAGCGCGCCGCCGAGGACGCCGGTGGCACCACCAGCCCGGAGGAGCTCATCGCCGCGGCCCACTCCTCTTGCTACGCGATGCAGTTCTCGGCCCTGGCCGCAGCGGCCGGCGGCACGCCGCAGTCTGTCGAGGTCACCGCAGACGTCTCGCTCGGCCCGGACAAGGCCGGCGGCTTCATGCTGACCGGGATCAAGCTGACTGTCCGCGGCGAGGTCGAGGGGCTGGACGACGAGCAGTTCGTCAAGGTGGCCGACGAGGCCAAGGCCTCGTGCCCGGTGAGCAAGGCACTGACTGGCGTCGAGATCACGCTCGACGCCGCCCAAGAGACTGCATAGCGTTCGGCAAGCGGTAGCCCGCTACGGAACGACGGCGTCGGCCTCGATCTCGACCAGGAGTGCGGGGTCGATGAGCCTGCTGACCTCGACCATGGACGTCGCCGGCCGGATCGTCGCGAAGACTTCGCCATGGGCTCGGCCGACGTCCTCCCAGCGGCTGATGTCGGTGACATAGATCCGGGTCCGCACCACGTCGTCCAGCCCTGCGCCGAGGTGCTGCAGGGCCAGTCCGATCCGCCGGAGCGCCTCCCGCGCCTGCTCCTGGATGTCGTCGCCGCCGACCGCCCCGCCACCCTCGGCGGCGGCGGTCGTGCCGGCCACGGCCACCCAGTTCCCCACCCGGACGGCCCGCGAGTACCCCACGAGGGGCTCCCATGGCGTGCCGGAAGACACCATCTGCCGCTGCGTCATCAAGCCATCGTCGCCGAAGCCGAAGCCGAAGCCGAAGCCGAAGCCGAAGCCGAAGCCGAAGCCGAAGCCGAAGCCGAAGCCGCGGAAGCCCTAGGTCCGTGCTGCGGCCTGGACACGGGCGATCCACGCCTCCACGTCGGTCGAACTCCGCGGCAGCCCGGCCGACAGGTTCTTGCAGCCGTCGGCGGTCACCAGGACGTCGTCCTCGATCCGCACGCCGATTCCACGCAGTTCCGGTGGTGCGAGCCGGTCGTCCGCCTTGAAGTAGAGCCCAGGTTCGACGGTGAGGACCATGCCTGGCTCGAGAGGAGTGTCGTTGTACTCCTCGCGCAGGGCGAGCGCGCAGTCGTGCACGTCGAGCCCGAGGTGATGGCTGGTGCCGTGGACCATCCAGCGACGGTGGAAGAGCCCGTGCTCCTTGTCCAGCGTCCCCTCCACGTCGACGCCGTCGGGCAGCAGCCCCCAGGCATGGAGGTGCTCGGCGATCACTCGGATTGCCGCGGCGTGCACATCGGAGAACTTCGCCCCGGGGCGGACGGCGGCGATACCGGCGGATTGCGCGGCGTACACCGCGTCGTAGACCCTGCGCTGGGCGTCGGTGAACCGGCCACCGACGGGCAGCGTGCGCGTGATGTCCGCTGTGAACAGCGACTCGACCTCGACGCCGGCGTCCAGGAGGAGCAGCTCGTCCGCCTGCAGGTCTCCGGTGTTCTTGATCCAGTGCAGTGTCGAGGCGTGGTCGCCGCCGGCGCAGATCGAGTCGTAGCCCACCCCGTTGCCCTGGTGCCGCGCGTGCAGCCCGAAGATGCCCTCGACCCAGCGCTCCCCACGGCCGCGTGCGACGGCGTTGGGCAGGCTCGCGGCGACCGCCTCGAACCCCACTGCGGTCGCCGCAACGGCCTGGCGGAGCTGGTCGATCTCCCACTCGTCCTTGACCCGTCGGGCCAACGACAGGTGGTGGGCCAGCTCCTCGTCGGCCTCGGTGAACGCAGCGCCCGCGTCGCCGGCCTCGCCCTCCGCTGCGCCCGGTGCGGCGGAGCGGCGTACCTCGTCCAGCGCCGCGGCCAGGTCGCGGTCGGCGTCACGCACCAAGCGCAGCGGCGTGCTGCCCGCGTCCTTGGCCACCGCGTCGCTCAGCTCGTCGATGTGCCTGGCCGTGAGCCCGAGCTCGGACTCGACGTCCGCGAGGCTGGGCCGCGCACCCACCCAGAACTCGCCGTAGCGCGAGTTACCAAAAAATTCCTCGGTATCGCGTCCGGCCAGCGGCCTGAAGAAGAGCATGGCCTCGTGCCCTCCGCCGGTCGACGGCTCAAGCACCAGGACGGCGTCGGGCTCGCGGTCGGCGCCCAGGCCGGTGAGGTAGGCGAAGGCACTATGCGGCCGGAATACGTAGTCGCAGTCGTTGCTGCGCACCTTCAACCCGCCGGCGGGTACGACGAGCCGGTCGCCCGGGAACGCGGCTGACAGTGCGGCGCGGCGCGGCGCGGCGCGGCGGGCGGCTTCGCACAGCGGGGGCACGCCGGATGGGCGCGGTGCCCACCCGGAGGCGACGAAGTCGCGGAACTCCTCACCGGTCGGCTGGGTACGCGAGGGCGACTGGGCCTGCTTCTCACTCACAACGGTCATCGTGCCACGCGTAGGCGACAGCCACTGCGGCCCGGCGGATAACGGCATACCCGCGGTGGCACTGGCGCGGATCCGATGCCGCCCGGCACGGGTGCCATAGTTCGCCCTATGCCAGGCTCGGTGCCGATCGCGGAGCCGGGCTTCGACGACGGCGAGTCGCTGGGGGCCCGGTTCCGGCAGCACGGCGGGGAGTCGACCCACGTCTACGGCTACGCGATGCGCGGTATGGCGGACGACTGGGACACCGGGGGAGTCGTGCGCGAGATCTGCCGCGACTGGGCGGACGCCCCGCCGGGCAGCGTGGTGCAGCTCCGGCTGCTCGCGGCGGTCTTCCGGGTTGTCCTGCGCGGCGACGCGCCCCAGCTCGCGGCGTACTATCCGGTGCTGGGTGGCGACCTGCCGGCCGAAGGCGTGTGGTCCGTCATGCGCGAGGTGATGGCGGCGCACGCGGACGAGCTGCGCGAAGCGCTCGCCGTGGCACCGCAGACCAACGAGGCTGGACGCTCGCTTGCCCTGCTGGCGGGGCTCTTCGAGGCAGTCCGCCGCTCCGGGCTGTCCGCTATCCGGCTGCTCGAGCTCGGCGCGTCCGGAGGGCTGAACCTCAACGTGGACCGCTTCCGCTTCGAAGGGGACGGCTGGGCGGCCGGACCGGCAGCATCACCGCTGGTGCTCGGGGACGGAATCCGGGGTGCAGTCAATCCCGAGCGGTTCGTCGTCCTCGAGCGGCGCGGGTGTGACGTGGAACCGGTCGACGTCTCGACGGCCGCGGGCCGGCTCCGGTTGACGTCGTTCATTTGGCCGTTCCACCTGGAGCGGCACCAGCGGCTGCGGGCGGCGCTGGCGGTCGCCGAGCAGCATCCCGTCACCGTCGACCGGGCGAGCGCCGGGCAGTGGCTGAGGGCCAGGCTCGCGCCTGCCCCGCCACCCGGGGTGCTGACAGTGGTCTGGCAGTCGATCACGCGGATGTACTGGCCGGCAGAGGAGGGCGCTCGCGTGGGAGCCACGATCGCTCGGGCACGGGAGCGGATGCCGCTGGCGCACGTCGCCATGGAGTATGCCGTCAACGGCCGGGACGCCTTCGCGGAGCTGAGGGTGGACGACGACCTGTTCGCCACCGTCGGCCACCACGGCGGCCCGGTCGAGATGGTTGCCCAAACAGGGGCAGATGGCGCCCGATGACGGTGTGAGGTAAGGCGCAGGTGGGTGAGGGACACTCGACGCCGCTCACCGCCCTCGGTGCTGTCGCATCGGCCGTCCAGGGTGGGCGCAGTGCCTGAGTAGCCTGGGTACGTGCCGATCGACCTGCACACCCACTCGATCCGCAGCGACGGCACGCAGTCGCCGGCCGAGGTGATGTCCTCCGCCCGCTCGGCGGGCCTGGACGTCGTCGCGCTCACCGACCACGACACCACAGCCGGCTGGGGCGAGGCGGCCGACGCCGCAGCCGAGGTCGGCATCGGCCTGGTCCGCGGCATCGAGATCTCCTGCGCGCACGAGGGGATCAGCATCCACCTGCTCGGCTATCTGCAGGACCCGGCGAACCCGGCGCTCCTGGCCGAGATCCAGCAGGCTCGGGACAGTCGGCGCTCACGCGCCCGGCGCATGGTCGAGGCGCTCGCCGAAGATCTGTCGCTCACCTACGAGGACGTCCTCGCGACCGCGGCACCCGAGGCGAGCATCGGACGGCCGCATATCGCCGATGCGCTGGTGACCAAGGGCGTCGTTGCCTCCCGCGACGAGGCGTTCGCCACGCTGCTGCATCCTCGCGGCCCGTATTACGTCAGCCACTACGCCCCGCCGCCGGAGTCCGTGCTGCGCCTGCTGACCGCGGCGGGCGGAGTGGTCGTGATGGCTCACCCCTTCGCACACCGTCGTGGCCGGGTCGTCGGCGACGAGGTGATCGAGGGCCTGGCCGACGCCGGGCTCGCCGGGCTGGAGGTGTGGCACCGCGACCACGACGCAGCGGCGATCGCCCGCGGGGATGCTCTCGCCGCGCGGCTGGGTCTCCTGGCGACCGGGTCGAGCGACTACCACGGAGCCGGCAAGCTCAACCGTCTCGGCGAGAACACGACGAGCCCGGCGGTGCTGGCTCAGATCGTCGAACGGGCAAGCGGCACACCGGTGTTGCCCGCGTGAGCGAGGCGACGACTGGCCCGCGGAGCCTTCAGGAGATGCGCACGTCGCGGCTGCTGATGCGCCGCTGGCAGGACAGTGACCGGGCACCGTATGCCGCGCTCAACGCCGACCCCGAGGTGATGCGCTTCTTCCCCTCCGCGCTGGACCGCAGCGCCAGCGAGGCCAGCGTCGACCGCTTCGAAGGGCTCTTCGATGCCCAGGGCTTCGGGTTGTGGGCCTTGGAACGGCTCGACACGGGTACGTTCATCGGGTTCACCGGCCTCAACCCGATGCCGCCCGGCGTACCCGGCTTCGGGGGCATGGAGGTGGGGTGGCGCCTGGCCCGCGCTGCCTGGCACCGGGGATATGCCACCGAGGCCGCTCGGCGGGCGCTCGAGGTGGGCTTCGGCGAGATCGGGCTTCCGGAGATCTGGTCGATGACAGCCGTCCTCAACACACCGTCACAGCAGGTTATGCGGGCTGTCGGCATGAGCCGGTACGCCTACTTCGACCACCCTCGGATCGACGTGGGCAGCCCCTTGCGCAACCACGTGCTCTACCGGCTGGGCCGGCCGGCCGGCTGACCCGTGCCGCGAGGGGTCGGCATACAGGTCGCCCGGGGGTCGTCGGTGACCCCGGCTACCGTCCCGTCCATGGACGCGATGACGATGTCGGGGGAGGCGCCGACACACAGCCCGGTTCAGCAGGAGTTCGCGGGCATGCCACAGCCGCTGTACTGCGCCAGCCCCAGCCGGCTGCTTGCGTGGGTGGACTGCCCGCGCCGCTACCGGATGCAGTACCTCGACCGCCCGCGCCCGCTCGCCCGGCCGACCAGGGCGCATACGTCCGTCGGGGTCACGACCCACAACGCGCTCCGTGAGTGGTGGCAGCTCCCCTGGGCAGAACGGACACCCGACGCGGGGGCGCAGCTGGTCGCCGAGTCATGGATCGATTCCGGTTTCCGAGACGCAGCGCAGTCGGCCCGATGGCGCGACCGGGCCGGGAGCGCGGTCGCCCGCTACCTGACCGGCATCTCGGGCGGCTGGACGCCGCGCGCCGTCGAGCGAACGGTCGCCCTGAAGACGTCCACCTTGTCCGTGACCGGGCGCATCGACCGGCTGGACGAACGCGGCAGCGAGGTGGTCGTCGTCGACTACAAGACCCGCCGGGTGCCATCGAGCCGAGACGAGGCTCGCACGTCCTTGGCGCTGGCCCTCTACGCAGTGGCGGCGGCGCGGACGTTCGCGCGGTCCTGCTCCCGCGTCGAGCTGCACCACGTGCCCACCGGCGTCGTCGTCGGCCACGATCACACGCCGGAGTCGTTGCAACGCAAGCTAGCCGAGGCCGAGTCGATAGCTGCCGACCTCAGGGTGGCAGACGTCGACTACCGAGAGAGCGGCGCGGATTCAACCCGGTTCGCCCCCCGGCCGACTGCGCTGTGCACGTGGTGCGACTTCCGCGCGCACTGCCCCGAAGGCCAGCAAATGGGCCCGGAGAAGTCATCGTGGGCAGGCCTGGCAGGCGACGTCTGACGGATCCACCGGCCCGAGCTCTACTGGCCCGACTGCACGGGCGCGCCCGGCTGGCCGCCGCGGGTGCGTCGCCGGTTGCGTTGTCGAGGTGACCCGCCTTCGGTGCTCCGTCCGCCGGCCTCGACCGGCTGCGCCGGGCTGCTGGCCTGGTCGCCGCCGGCCGCGCGCTGACGGCGGCCACCGCCGGGACCTGAAGCGTCGCGTGCCGGCTGGCGGCTGGCCCCGGAGTCCGATCCGCTCAGGCGTCCACCGCCCCGCCTGCCGCCGGCGGAGCGTCCGGCGTTGTCGGGCTTGGCATGCTTGCCGGTCTCCCCGAGGTCCTCCACCCGCTCCGCGGACAGGCCCTGCCGGGTGCGCTCCGCGCGCGGGAGCCGGCCGGTCGCGGATACCGGAATGTCGAGGTCGGCGAACAGGTGTGCGGAGGAGGAGTAGGTCTCCTCGGGCTCGGGGATGCCCAGGTCGAGGGCCTTGTTGATCAGTCCCCAGCGCGGCATGTCGTCCCAGTCGACCAGTGTCACCGCGACGCCGGTATTGCCGGCCCGTCCGGTGCGCCCGGTGCGGTGCAGGTAGGTCTTCTCCTCCTCGGGACACTGGTAGTTGACGACGTGCGTGATGCCTTCGACATCGATGCCGCGGGCGGCCACATCGGTGGCGACCAGGACGTCGATCTTGCCGTTGCGGAAGGCCCGGAGTGCCTGCTCACGCGCGCCCTGCCCCAGGTCACCGTGCAGGGGAGCTGCGGCGAACCCGCGCTCGATGAGGTCGTCGGCGACCTTGGCAGCGGTGCGCTTGGTCCGGCTGAAGATCAGCGTCAGACCGCGATCGCGGGCTTGCAGGATGCGGGCCAGCACCTCGACCTTGTCCATCGCGTGGGCGCGGTAGACGAACTGCTCGATCGCCTTGACGGTGTGCCCGTCCTCGACCTCGCCCATTGCCCGGATGTGCGTGGGCTGAGTCATGTAGCGACGGGCCAGGGCCACCACGGCGCCTGGCATCGTCGCCGAGAAGAGCATCGTCTGGCGCGACGTCGGAGTCTGCGCGAGCAGGGTTTCCACGTCCGGCAGGAAGCCGAGGTCGAGCATCTCGTCGGCCTCGTCGAGCACGACCGTCTGCACCGCGGACAGATCGAGATGGCCTTGTTTGGCAAGATCGATCAGCCGGCCGGGAGTGCCGACCACGATCTCCACCCCCCGCTGCAGCGCCTGGATCTGCGGCTCGTACGCCCGTCCGCCGTAGACCGTCAGCACTCGCACTCCGCGCTTGGCGCCGGCCCGCTCGAGGTCACCGGCCACCTGTACGGCGAGCTCCCTGGTGGGAGCGACCGCCAGGGCCTGCGGCTTGCCAGCCTGGGCGAACGAGGCGAAGTCCGGGTCCAGCGGGCTCACCGCCCGCTGGATCATCGGCACGCCGAAGCCGAGGGTCTTGCCCGTCCCGGTCTTGGCCTGGCCGATGATGTCGTGGCCGGCGAGCGCGACGGGCAGCGTCATCGCCTGGATCGGGAAGGGGTGCACGATGCCCGCGCCGGCCAGGGCGTCGACGATGTCCGGGTGGACGTCGAAGTCCGCGAAGGTCAGTGGTGGCGGGGCCGGGAGGGCGTCGGGCAGCGGCGATTGGTCGGGCAAAAGGGTCATGAAGGGTCTACAGCTTCCGTCGGTCGGGCCGATCGGAGGTCTTCGGGGGGGTGGTGCACCACGTCGGGCGGCGCATCGTCGTGCCGATCGGGCACCTGATCAGGATTCCATTCTACGCGCCGGCACTAGCCTGTTCGGTTATGACTGCAGACGACTCGCCCGACATGTCGCCCGCGGCGGTCCGTCTGGAGGCTGCCATGGACCCGTTCACCGGCGACCCGGTGTACCGGGAAGCGGTCGTGGACCTGCTCGGAGCTCTCGCCTACGGCGAACTGACGGCGTTCTCCCGGCTTGCGGCCGATGCGGAGATGGCACCGACGCAGCCGGACAAGGCAGCGGTGGCGGCGCTCGCGGTGGCCGAGTTCCACCACTACGAGGTGCTGGTCGCCCGGTTGAGTTCCATGGGCGTCGACGCCCAGGCGTCGATGGCTCCGTTCGTGCTCCCCGTCGACGGCTTCCACGACCGCACCAAGCCGGGCGGCTGGCTGGAGGGATTGGTCAAGGCGTACGTCGGCGACGGCATCGCGACGGACTTCTACCGCGAGATCGCGGCCTACGTCGACCCGTCGACACAGGAGCTGGTTCATGCCGTGCTCGAGGACCAGGGCCAGGCCGAGTTCGTCGTCAAGGTCGTCAGCGAGGCCATCGCCGCCGATCCGTCCATCGCCGGGCGGCTGGCCCTGTGGGGGCGACGGCTGGTCGGTGAGGCCCTGTCGCAGGCTCAGCGGGTGGCGGTCGAGCGCGATGCCCTGGCCTCCCTGCTGGTGGGCGGTACGCGACGGCCGGGCGCCGACCTGGCCGAGATCGGCCGGATGTTCGCCCGGCTGACCGACGAGCACACGCGCCGGATGACGCTGCTCGGCCTGGCTGCCTGACCGTCCGACATTCGCCACGGTGCGCACGCCACGCGAACGGCCCGCCATACGCGAAAGTCCCAGAGACACACCTTTGCGAGGCCGCGAAAGGTGTGTCTCTGGGACTTGAAGGACGAAGCGGCGCCGACGGAACGCCAGCAGGTGCTAGCGAACTGCCCGTCGACCGGTGACCGCGCCGTAGCCGACGATCAGCGCTGCCGCGACGACGACACCCGCGAGGAACGGGATGATCTTGAACCCGCCATTGCTGTTGCTGTACCCGAGCTGGTAGACGATCCAGGACCCGATGAGAGACCCCAGGATCCCGAGCACGATCGTGACCAGGAGTGAGATGTTCTGCCTGCCGGGCAGCACGAGCCGCGCCAGGGCGCCAATGATCGCGCCAACAATGATGGCGCCAATGATCGTTCCAATCATGAGGCACGACCTTTCTGCGCCGGAGAGGCGCGGTGATGTTGTGTCAGCTTAACCTTGCATATCGCCGAGGAACGGGTTTGTTCCACCGTATCCGTTGCGTGTCGTGACTCAGACGGTACCGAAACCGACCCGACCCTTCTCTGGCGCGCCGATATCCACATACCCCACCGTGGCCACCGGTACGAGCACGACGCGGCCCTTGTCGTCGGCCAGACGGAGAGAGCCTCCGCCGGCGAATGCCTTCTCGACGACCTCGATCACCTCGTCAGCGCTCTGGTCTGACTCCAGGACGACCTCGCGTGCGACGTTCTGCACGCCGATCTTGACCTCCACTGCCGTGGCCTCTCGTTCGTCGGGTGTGAGCTTTTCAGCTTCGTCGAGGCTAACTCCGGGTGGGCGAAATAGCTTCCCGCCCCTACCCGCGGTCGATCTTGGGGAAGCCCCCGAGCCCTCGCCACGCCAGCGCGCCGACCAGCCGAGCCGCCTCGTCACGAGGGATCGAGGACCCCTGCACGAGCCAGTACCGCGCGCAGACCTGCGCCATGCCGGTCAGGGCCACCCCCAGCAGGTGCGCCTGGTCCGCGGGCAGGTCCGTGTCCTCGGCGATGACCTCGGCGATCGCGTCGGCACAGGTAAGCGTCACGCGCTCGAGCCGTTCGCGGACACTGGCCTCGTTGGTCAAGTCCGACTCGAAGACCAGGCGGAAGGGGGCGCCCTCTCGGGCCACGAATTCGAAGTAGGCGCCGACGGTCGCCTGGACCCGCAGCTTGTTGTCCGAGGTCGAGGCGAGGGCAGCGTGCACAGAGTCGGCGAGCTGGCCGCAATGCTGGTCCAGAAGGGCGAGGTAGAGCTCGAGCTTGCCCGGGAAGTGCTGGTACAGCACGGGTTTGGAGACCCCGGCCTGCACCGCGATCTCATCCATGACGGCGGCGTGGTAGCCACCCTCGACGAACACCCGCTGGGCGGCGTCCAGCAGCTGGATGCGGCGTGCGGACCTGGGGAGGCGCACCCCTCGACCCGAGGGAGCCGCGCTGGCAGGACTGGGCGACGTCACCGACATACGGGCCATCCCTTCGTCCCACGACGACCAGACTCCAGCGGTCGCCTACCTGCAGCCGTAGCGGGCACCGGCGGCCAGTACGACGGCGCCGGGCGCCCGCTGCATCCTACCCGCGTGAGACTCGCCGGAGGCGGACGCACGCTCATGTTCTCAGCCGGCGGCGACCGGGAAGCGGTCCCAGACGCGGTGCTCGGCCAGAAGGCTGACCGTCCGCGCGAGCACGTCGCTCGGGTCCGAGCCGAACACGATGCCGGGGGAACCGTCGGGGATGCCGGCCGCGGCGAACGCAGTCTCCGCTCCACCGAAACCGCCCAGCGCCTTGCCGTGCCGGAACGCCTCGCCGAGCAGCAGGGCGCTGCGCGGGTCCGGCGCCAGGGCGCCGGCGACCAGCACGGCGTCGAACTCCACCGACCGGGTCGTGAGCAGTGTCCGCTGCACCGGCAACTCCTGCGGTGTTCCCTGGCCCAGCGTCCCGCCACGAGGACCGATGACCAGCGCCGTCATACCCTCGGCGGTCAGGCCCTCGGCCAGCTGGGCGACCGCGGCCAGGTCGGAGCCGTCGTCGGCGAGGATCCCGACCACCCGCCCGGCCACGGGGAACTGGCCCTTCCCGACCTGCGAAAGCGCGGGGCTCGGTTCGACATCGGCCGGAGGCTCCGTCGCCTGCGGGGTGGGCAGGCCTAGCCCTTGCGCCACCGAGGCGCAGAGCGCGGGGTCGATGTTGGCCAGCGCCGACAGCTGCCGCTCGCGGATGGTCTGCTCGTAGCACTTACCCAGCTCAAACGTGTAGGCGTCGACGATGTGGGCCTGTTCGATCGGCGACATGCTGAGCCAGAACAGCCGGGCCTGGCTGAAGTGGTCGTCGAACGAGGACGGCGCCGCGCGCACCTTGGTGGACGCTGGCAGCGGCTGCGGGAACTCGATGTACCCCCCCGCGTCGGCACCCGCGACGAACGGATTGCCACCGTCGAGGGAGTGCGGCCGGTATGGCGCGATACCGCCGTGGACCGCGCTCTGGTGCATGCCGTCGCGCAGCATGTCGTTGACCGGCGCCTGCGGGCGGTTGATCGGGAGCTGGCCGAAGTTGGGCCCTCCGAGCCGGGTGATCTGGGTGTCGACGTAGGAGAACAGGCGCCCAGCGAGCAGCGGGTCGTCGGTGGCGTCGATGCCGGGCACCATGTTGCCGAGGTGGAAGGCGACCTGCTCGGTCTCGGCGAAGTAGTTGGTGACGTTGGCGTTGAGTGTCAGCAGGCCCACCCGCTGCACCGGCGCAAGCTCCTCAGGGACCATCTTGGTGGGATCGAGCAGGTCGATCCCCTCGAACATCTGGTCCTCGGTGTCGGGCAGCACCTGGATTCCGAGCTCCCATTGCGGGAACGCGCCGGCCTCGATCGAGTCGGCGAGGTCCCGCCGGTGGAAGTCGGGGTCCATCCCGCAGATCAGCTGCGCCTCCTCCCAGACCAGGGAGTGCACGCCGGCGGCGGGCTTCCAGTGCCACTTGACCAGACTCGTGGTCCCGTCCTCGGCGACGAGCCGGAAGGTGTGGACGCCGAAGCCCTCCATCATCCGAAACGAGCGGGGTATGCCGCGGTCCGACATGTTCCACAGCGTGTGGTGCTGTGCCTCGGTGTGCAGTGAGACGAAGTCCCAGAAGGTGTCGTGGGCGCTCTGCGCCTGCGGGATCTCCCGGTCGGGGTGCGGCTTGGCGGCGTGGATGATGTCGGGGAACTTGATCGCATCCTGGATGAAGAAGACCGGCATGTTGTTGCCGACCAGGTCGAACGTGCCCTCGTCGGTGTAGAACTTCACGGCGAAACCGCGGGTGTCCCGGACGGTGTCCGCGGATCCGCGCGAGCCCAGCACGGTGGAGAAGCGCACGAAAACGGGGGTCTCGACGTCCTCGGCCAGGAATCCCGCCTTGGTGACCTTGGCGGCCGTGCCGTAGGAGCGGAACACCCCATGTGCCGCGGCGCCGCGCGCGTGGACCACCCGCTCGGGGATGCGCTCGTGGTCGAAGTGGGTGATCTTCTCGCGCAGATGGTGGTCGCGCAGCAGGACCGACCCGCGTGGCCCTGCCTTGAGCGAGTGGTCGGTGTCCGGCAGCCGGAGCCCCTGCGACGTGGTGAGGTAGGCGCCGGCTTGGCTCCGGGAGTCCATCGGCGCGCCGGTCGGGGTGCCGGTCGGTGATACGGCCTCGGGCGCCTGCTGGTCCGCCTTGGGCGGCAGCGGGTCGACCGGCTCGACCGGCTCGGCCAGGGTCGGCGGCTCGATGCCCGGGACCCCGGGCGCGATGGCGGATTGGGGTGGCCCCGCCTGGCGGGACTCGGGCGCGGACTCGGGCGGGGAGGGGACCATGACTGCTCCGTCGGCTCAGGGAGGATGCGTCGGACGTTGGCAACATACCCAGACAGGCCTGCGGCGAACCGCCGGGGGCGGTCCACCCGATCGGTCACGCACGCAGTCGAACCGGGCGGGGTCTCCCGGCTCGTGCCCAGCCCCGGGTAGCCCCGGGTAGCCTCGGGCCATGGCGTTCCCCCCGCTTGTCCAGCCGGGTCCGCCGCTGACGGCGCAGGAGCTCGAGCGGTACGGTCGGCACCTGCTCCTGCCCGATCTGGGGATGGAGGGGCAGCGACGGCTGAAGAACGCCAGGGTGCTGGTCGTGGGGGCCGGCGGGCTGGGATCGCCGGCTTTGCTGTATCTCGCGGCTGCCGGAGTCGGCACGATCGGCATCGCCGACGCCGACGTCGTGGACACGTCGAACCTGCAGCGCCAGATCGTGCACGGCTCCGCCGACGTCGGCCGGCTCAAGACGGAGTCGGCGCAGGAGACGGTCTCGCGGGTCAACCCGCTGGTGACGGTGGTGCGTCACGACGTCGTCCTCGACGCGCGCAACGCGATGGAGGTGCTCGCGGGCTACGACGTGGTCCTGGACGGCACTGACAACTTCCCGACCCGCTACCTGCTCAACGACGCCTGCGTGTTCAGCGGCATACCGTGCGTGTGGGGCTCGATCTACCGTTTCGACGGGCAGGCCAGCGTGTGGTCGCCGGCGATGCAGGGCCCGTGCTACCGCTGTGTATTCCCGGAGCCGCCGCCTCCCGGCATGGTGCCGTCGTGCGCCGAGGGAGGTGTCCTCGGCGTGCTGTGCGGAGTGGTCGGGTCGGTGCAGGCTGGCGAGGCGCTCAAGCTGATCACCGGTATCGGCGACCCGCTCGTCGGCAGGCTGCTCGCACACGACGCGTTGCGGCAGTCGTGGGACACGTTGCCGGTGCGGCCCGACCCGTCGTGCGCGCTGTGCGGCCCCGCTGCGACAGTGACCGAACTCGTTGACTACCAAGCGTTCTGTGGCGTGCCGAGTGGGCAGCGCCCGCCTGAGGAGGAGATCTCCGCTGCGGAACTGCGCGCCCTGCTTGACACGACCGACTCGGGTCAGGGCACGGATACTGTTGTCGTGGATGTGCGCTCGCCTGCAGAGCGGGCAATCGCCAGCATCCCCGGGGCTGTTGCGGTCGAGATGAGTGAGTTCCGTTCGGGCGCAGCGCTATCGGCGGTGCCGCAGGACCGGCCGGTGGTCCTCTACTGTGCGTCCGGGGTGCGATCGGCCGAGGCGACGTCGATCCTGCGCGCGGCCGGGCGGGCCGACGTACGGTCGCTGAAGGGTGGCATAGCCACCTGGTTGCGGGCAGGCGACTGCGGGCAGTGAGGCCGGCGAGGTGACCCCGGCCGACGGGCTAGGCGGATCCCTGCCCGACTTCGCCGATGCGGTGCTCGACCTGGTTGACCAGGTGCCGGAGGGCATGGTGGTCACCTACGGCGATGTCGCCGAGATGCTCGGCAGCAGCGGACCGCGCCGGGTGGGCAACGTGCTTTCGCGGTACGGCGGGATGACGGCCTGGTGGCGCGTCCTGCGAGCCGGCGGCGACCCGCCCGTAGGCCTCGAGGAGGAGGCGCTGGCCCACTATCGCGCCGAGGGCACGCCGCTCGTGGGCTTCCCGCTGACGGCCCGGCGGGTGGACCTGGCGCGCGCTCGCTGGGCCGGCCCCGAGTGAGTTCGGTCCCGCCCGGGTTCTCCCCGTCCGAATCGGCAGGGCATGTCGGCGACCCATGGTCCAATCGCCTCGTGCTGAAGCTGCGCCGCGCGCCGGGACCGGTCGACCAGAGCGGTCGACCCGGCGCGCCTGACGCATCCGGCGCAGGGGCCGCAGGGGCCCGGCAGCA